>MDTG01332777.1_pt1 | contig 152340 bp, 147 predicted proteins | sample 811421 | NCBI WGS metagenome assembly MDTG01 (sample SAMN05326645, study PRJNA326480) | marine metagenome | isolation source: seawater | place: Pacific Ocean: South East | collected 2011 | reverse complement strand
CGGAATGTATATGCAATACCTGAGCATTTTGAGTTAAGTTTTTACCCTTTTATGCGCAAAAAGAGACTGGTGCGGAATGTCGGGTATACCCCGCTCAAACACCAAATTAAGTCAGGGGTTACGCAAAAAACGCGCTCTGCCTCGTTTTTGGGAAGCCCTGTGAGCTCAGCGCAAACCTCAGCATGACAACAATGACTATTGGGCCGATAGTGGGCTATAATGCGTCACATTTATCACAGGAGCAGACACTATGAGCCATTCCCATGAACTCTATTTACGGGCCCAACGAACCATTCCTGGGGGCGTGAATTCCCCTGTACGAGCCTTCAAAGCCGTCGGCTGTGAGCCTGTCTTTATCACTCACGGGGAAGGGCCTTATTTATACGATAGCGATGACAAACGTTATGTGGACTACATTGGCTCCTGGGGCCCTTTGATCTTAGGACATAATCACCCTGCAGTGAACGCTGCTGTAAAAAGCGCCGTCGATAACGGGTTGAGTTTCGGCGCAGCGACTGAAAAAGAAATTATTTTAGCGGAAAAAGTTTGTGAGCTAATGCCCGCTATCGAGATGGTCCGCATGGTGAACTCCGGCACTGAAGCCACTATGTCTGCCATCCGCTTAGCCCGAGGTTATACTGGGCGCAACAAAATTATAAAATTCGAAGGAAACTACCACGGTCACAGCGATGCGCTGCTGGTCAAAGCCGGTTCGGGTGCATTAACTTTCGGTCATCCTAGCTCACCTGGCGTCCCAGCTTCATTTACCGAGCATACCTTGGTAGCAAACTTCAATGATCTTGACAATGTCAGTGCATTATTCGACGCCCATGGGGATGATATTGCAGCAATTATTTTAGAACCTATCGCCGGTAATATGAATTGTGTACCGGCTACTGAATCCTTTATCAAAGGGCTAAGAGAGTTATGTGACCGCTTTGGTAGCGTCTTGATCTTTGATGAAGTCATGACAGGATTTCGGGTTGCCCTAGGCGGTGCTCAAAGTCTTTATGGAGTAAAACCCGATCTAACGACACTGGGTAAAGTGATTGGCGGCGGTATGCCAGTGGGTGCTTTTGGAGGACGTAGAGATATCATGTCACAATTAAGCCCTCTGGGCCCAGTCTATCAAGCGGGCACCTTATCAGGTAATCCGGTAGCGATGGCGGCTGGTATTACAATGTTAGATGAAATCAGCAAGCCTGGCTTCTTTGACACCTTGTCAGCGAAGACTCAACAGCTGGTCCAAGGGATCACCGCAGCCGCCGAGACCGCCCAAATACCGTTTGCGAGTCGACAAATTGGCGGGATGTTTGGGATATTCTTCACCAAAGAGCCTGAGATCACGCGCTTTGAACAAGTCATGGCTTGTGACGGTGAGCGCTTTGTCCAGTTTTTTCAGGGTATGCTAAATGAAGGCATTTATCTCGCACCATCCGCCTTTGAGGCTGGCTTTGTCTCTAGCGCCCATGATGATGAGGCAATCAATAGCACTATTGCTGCTGCAGAAAAGGTTTTCGCAACGCTAGCATAATCGGTAATTGCTCCATATAATGACGGTAATGTAGCAAAGGGAGCAGTCATGCAACGGATCATCGCAGGAGGCACAGGCTTCATCGGCCGTTATCTTATCAAACGTTGGCTAGACCAAGGCATCCGGATTGCGGTTATCAGTCGTAGCCGTGAGCGGGTGCACAAACAATTTGGTGATACGGTCAAAGCCTTAAGCTGGGCAGACGTCGATAGCCTAAAGCACGATAAGCTCAATGATACCGAAGTCATTATTAATCTCACGGGGGCTAATATCGGGGATAAACGCTGGTCCAACAAGCGCAAACAAGAAATCCTAACCAGCCGTCTTCAAGCAACCGAAACCCTAAGCCAGCTGTGTGCGGCTTTAGGCGATCATTCACCGCCCTTATTCAATGCCAGTGCCGTAGGTACTTATGGTTTGCAAAAAACCCAACCTGATAGTTTGCCTCCCGCCCTTGATGAAACAACGCCTATTGATTTTACTGAATGGAATGACTTTGTCAGTGAAGTAGGGAGACAGTGGGAACAAGCAACAGACTATGCTAAAGCTCACGGTGTGCGAGTCATCAACTTGCGTTTTGGGGTGGTACTGGGTCCCAACGGTGGCGCATTAAAAAAACTCGAGTTGCCCTTCAAGTGCTGCATTGGTGGTCCTATTGCCAGTGGCCAACAACCTTTTCCGTGGATCCACCTAGACGATATTGCCAGGGCCATTGAGTTTTTGCTCACTCATAAAGACATTGTTGGCCCCGTTAACTTTGTTGCTCCCCAAGCTATTAACCAAAAGCAGTTTGCAACAGCATTGGGCCAAGCTTTGCATCGACCCTGTCATTTACCCACACCAGCATTCATGTTGAAGCTTGGTTTTGGGCAAATGGCTGAAGAGCTATTGTTGCACGGCCAACATGTCGTACCCAGTTTATTGACTCAACAGGGTTTCCAATTCCAGTATCCCACAATTAATGCCGCATTAGCGGACATCTACCCTGGCTGAAATTGACTGGCTTGCTGTTTCGCGTGACGTTGACGTAAGATCATAAGATATTGCACCATATCGTAATAGCAGAAGCTGTTTTTAATCGGTTTACGGTACTTTGATTCACGCATCACTTGATATGCTTTACGTCGATTAATTTCAGTGGACTTTTTAAAAAATGACTCATAATGCCAAATAAAGCCACCGCTTCTTTCGATTTTAGCGATATACTGTTGTGCTGAAACATAGTTGCTGTACACACGATTGGGATCACGGGAAATCATAGACTTATATAACAGTTGGAAAATACCTATTTGGACCACCATTGTTGTCAATATCCCCAAGATCAATGGCGTACCGAGAATACTACCTGTCTGGTGGCTGAAAAACATTACCAACAATCCCGGCACTGCCGCTAATAAGCTCGCTATTAATAATAATTCCCGCCGCGCCGTTTGCATCGCTTGAATGTGTTTTAGCTTAGCGTGATTAATATCGTCTAATTTTTCCAGTAGTGATAAGTTACTCATTTTTAATTACTCGCTGTTTAGGTGTATATGTTTGAGTGCTTGCATGACAATATCAGTCTCAGCTTGTTGGCGTAGTGCCTTAGCCTGTAGACACAACTCGCCGCTGGCGGATATTTCAATGCTTGCGTGATGGTTTGCCAACAGAATGGAGCCATTCTTATGAAAACTGATACTACACTCGCCCCAATTCAAGATCAACTCATCCTCAGTTGTCGTAAAAGGCATGGGCAGCACCCGTTCATCCGCATACATAAACCACCTCAAACTGTGTTTCATCCACTGCATCACAAACCAACATTGGCTGGCTTTGTTGCTGACTCATGTGCCGCGCTAATGCTAATGCAATCGGCCACGCAGCTACACCCAGGTAGCCTAACTGATTCTTCGCACTCATTAACGCTGGCATAAATACTTGGGTATTATTTACGGATAGTCGTTGACAAAAACGCCGTACACTGTGCCACGCCTTCACGGTGGTTGGACAACCATAAGTTGGCAATAAAACTTGTACCTGTTTTTCCTGAAGCAACAATGCAAACTCTTCTGCATTAACCTTGCCGATACATCGCATAGATGATGATTGCTTGCTATCTAGATTGCTGACAGGCTTAAATGCCAAAAACCCTGCACCCTCGCCAGGTGCTAGCCCTTCGGTATTGGTTGCAGTCATCAGAGTTTGTTGTTGCAACTGTTGCTGAAGACAATCATTCTCAAGATAGGACATTGCGCTACCAAGAATAATAATCTCATCACGCTTTGTTGGCCGCAGACCTTTAATAATATCTGTAAAACCCATCTCAGCTGGATGAAAAACAGCCTGACAGCCAAAAAGTGCTGGCAAACCTCGATAAAAATGCGCTAAAGCAGCCGTTAATTCCCGAGGCAAACACCAATGTACTTGAAAAGGCCCAGTCACCATCTCTAATAACGGTAATAATGTTTGTTTGGCCAGAGTATATAATCGTTCCTCCAGTGGCATTCCCTGAAGACTAGCGACTGGTGCTACAAATGGCTTCGCCCAGGTAGACAGTTTCGCATCGTATAGCTTAGGCGCCGCTCGGCATTGAAAATGCCCCCTACCTATTGCATCAGCAACGACACTAACATCGCTACCGCCACAAGTCATAATGCGAGTTGCGAAACAATCAAAATATCCTGGCCAGTCGTTCATACAGGAAGATTACGCTGGCAGAGATATTATTTCAAGAATTTTTAATGGATGCTTTAAATAAATTTAATGGGCTTTTCTAGAGCAATCTTCTTCGGGGTCAACGTTGCCCCATAAGCATACACTTCGAGACCTGCTTTGATAGCTTGCCCTAGAGTTTCAGCATAGACAGAATCAATATGCTTGGCTGCTGAAACTCGCTCAATCCCGGTGTGCTGCACGCAATACAACAACACCGCACGGTGGCCTTGTTGTTTGACATGGATCAATTCTTGTAGATGCTTCGTACCCCGGGTAGATACCGCATCAGGAAAATACCCTTGTCCACCATCTTCACCCAAGGTGACGTTTTTGACTTCAACATAACAATCGTCACTGGGCTTAGATAACAAAAAATCAATCCGACTCTTTTGCTCACCATAGGGCACCTCACTCTTCACAGTGTCATACCCCTGTAATTCACGAATAACGCCTTGCTGAATAGCTTCCTGCACTAAACTATTCGCCCGAGAGGTATTGATCCCCGCGCGTGCCCCATTGGGTAATTGTATGATTTCCCAGGTATGAGGGTATTTACGCTTGGGATTGTCGCTGGTCGAGAACCACACTTGACTATCAGGCGTATTACAATTCAACATAGAGCCCGTATTAGGGCAATGAATGGTGATCTGTGATCCATCCTCCAAGCGCACATCAGCCAAAAACCGCTTGTAACGCTTGATTAATGTTCCTGTAGCTAAAGGTTCAGCAAATTCCATTGGTCATTAAACTTGCTGCTGCTTTTCTTTGATTTCAGCTAAGGTTTTGCAATCAATACATAAAGTCGCAGTTGGTCGAGCATCAAGCCGGGGTAAACCAATCTCAACCCCACAAGCTTCACAATAACCATAATCATCCGTATCCACCAGATCAATGGCCTCTTCGACTTTTTTGAGGAGTTTGCCTTCCCGATCACGGGTACGCAACATCAGGCCCATTTCTTCTTCGCGGGTCGCACGGTCAGTGAAGTCGGATGGTCGAGAATCTTCATCACGCATATCATGAATGGTGTGGTCGACCTCTTCCATGATATCGCGCTTCATCTCCAGGAGCTTATCTTTAAGGTGGGCGCGCATACGGGGAGACATATATTCTTCGCCGCGCTTTAATTTGAATTCGGTTGCTGGTTTTGTCTCAGTCATCTTTAAATACTCCTACCTGATGTATCCTTTGATCTATAGCAAAAACATATTTTATGCGCAATATACGCCGTGTAACTAAGCAGCATAGAATAGCAGTGAAAATTGGTTTTGCCAATAAATACAGATGATTATTCGCTTAAGGATTTGAACAGAAACGGCCAATAGTTACGCGGGGCAAATCGTTAAGATCGGTCAGGGTCTTAATTCCTTCATAACCTTGCCCCGCTAAACAGCCCTGTACCGCTTGGCCTTGTTGCCAACCATGTTCCAATAGTAACCAGCCCATATCCTGCAAATAGTCACGGGCTTGGCGGGCTATTTGGCGAATAGCATCTAGGCCATCTTCACCTGCAGCGAGGGCATGACGCGGCTCATAGGGCAAATCACCTGCAAAAAGATGGGGATCATCGTCGGCTAAATAGGGCGGATTGCTAACAATGGCATGGAACTGTTGACGCTGCAGTTGCTGGCACCAATTGCTTTGATGGAACGATACATTGCTTAACTGCAACTGTTCTGCATTAGTCTTAGCCACTTTTAATGCCTCTAGATCAATATCTGCTGCAGTGATCTGCCAGGTCGGACATTCACTTGCCAGTGCTAATGCGATAGCACCGCTACCGGTACCTAATTCAGCGACCGCTAATGCTGCATGACTATCAAGGGTTGCGAGGGTTGTTTCGACCAGTAATTCTGTATCATGACGGGGAATCAAACAATGCTCGTTAACCTGTAAATCCAATGACCAGAATTCACGGTGCCCCAAAATGTAAGCAATAGGTTCACCCGCAACTCGGCGTGCTAACCAGCCATTAAATCGCAATAAGGCCTTATCATCGGGACAACGTTCAGGCCAAGTATGAAGGTAGGTGCGGTCTTGATTTAATGCTTCGGCCAGTAGTAACTCTGCCTCAAATCGTGGTTCAGCCAAATCAGCAAGGCTTTCGGTGGCAGATTGCAAGAGTTCGCGGATGTTAGGCATCGCTGTTCTCAATTATCACCCAGGCTAGCCAATAAATCTGCCTGATGTTCGCGCACCAAAGGCTCAATCACCTGCCCGAGATCCCCTTCCATTACCTCATCGAGTTTATAGAGGGTTAAGTTAATACGGTGATCAGTCACCCGACCCTGCGGGTAATTGTAGGTTCTGATGCGTTCAGAACGATCCCCACTTCCCACTAAATTACGCCGAGTTTCTGCTTCTTCGGCCCGTTGTTTCGCTTGTTCGCCCGATAGAATTTTGGCTTGCAATAAACTCATCGCCCGCGCACGATTTTTGTGTTGTGAACGCTCATCTTGACACTCAACAACAATCCCGGTGGGCAAGTGAGTAATACGAATTGCAGAGTCTGTTTTATTGACGTGCTGTCCCCCCGCACCCGATGCACGGAAAGTATCGACTTTAAGATCCGCTTGATTGATATTGACTTCTTCGATAGCTTCGACCTCGGGTAACACGGCTACTGTACATGCTGAGGTATGAATACGACCTTGGGACTCTGTCACTGGCACTCGCTGCACACGGTGTGCGCCAGATTCGAATTTTAAGCTGGAATAGACATTTTGTCCGGCAATTTTGATGACAACTTCTTTGTAACCGCCATGCTCACCTTCGCTTTGGTTCATTAATTCTGTTTTCCAGCCTCGTTGCTCTGCATAACGGGAGTACATGCGGTACAAATCCCCCGCAAAAATTGCCGCTTCATCACCTCCAGTTCCAGCCCTAATTTCTAAAAACACATTGCAAGTATCATTCGGGTCTTGGGGCAGTAACAGGGTTTGTAGCTGTATTTCTAGTGCTTCACGCTGACTATTGGCCTCGGTTAATTCTGCTTCGGCTAGCTCGCGCATTTCTTCATCGTCATCATTGATTAACGCCTCAGACGATGCGATTGACTCCAAGGTTTGTTGGTAGTGTTTGTAACAAGCCACCAATGGCTCAAGCTCTGCATATTCTTTGGAAAGATCACGAAAACGCTTCTGATCCGAAATAACGTCGCTGTCACTGAGCAGGGCTGCAATTTCTTCGTGTCGTTCGAGTAATGTAGCTAGTTTTGTTTGTAATGATGCTTTCATAGGTGTGGTCTTTTAATCCAAATTCAATAATTGTTTTGCGACTCGCAAAAATTCCGCTTGCCCTGTTTCTCCGGCTTGGCGCAACTGTACACTTGGGTGATGCATCAGTTTGTTGGTGAGTGAGCGGGCTAATATCTCTAAGGTCTCTGCTGGCGAATAGCCTTTCTCCAGTAAGCTCAACGCGCGATTGATTTCGAGTTCACGCAACTCATCGACTTTTTCACGATAAGCGCGGATTGTAGCAACAAATTCATCGTCATGCAGCAAATGCATGTAGCGTTGCGCCTCATGTTCAATAATTGTTTCTGCTGTTTTGGCAGCCTCCTGGCGCTTTTGTAGTCCTTCCTTCGCCATACCTTGTAAGTCATCAATGTTATACAAATAAACCCCATCAATGTCAGCCACTTCGGGCTCTACATCACGAGGCAGGGCTAAATCCACAACAAACATTGGCCGCATCGGGTGTTGCTTAAGGGCTTTTTCGAATAAGCCTTTACCCAGTATCGGCAAACGGCTAGCCGTTGCGGTCAAGACAATATCCGCCGCTGGTAAATAGCGAGGTAGATCATCAAAACAAATAGCGCGACCAGCAAACTTCGCGGCTAAGGTATTTGCTTTCTCGAGGGTACGGTTACAGCAGGTTATGCCACTGACACCGAGCCCATGAAAGTGCTTGGCTGCCAGCTCTACTGTCTCGCCAGCCCCTACCATGAGAATATTTAAGCGTTGCAAATCAGTAAAGATGCATTTTGCTAAATGCACTGCCCCATAGGAAATTGACACAGGGCCTTCGCCAATGGCAGTTTCGGTACGAATGCGTTTGGTGATTGTCAAAATAAATTGGTATAAACGTGAGAGTACAACACCTAAACTACCCGCCTGCTCAGCTCGGCTAAATGCTGATTTAAATTGACCGAAAATTTGCGGCTCGCCCATCATCATTGAGTCAATGCCCGTTGCAACCCGCAGCATATGTTTGATGGCTGCCTCACCCTCATAGCAATAAACACTGTTCGCCAATTCCGCTTGCGACAGTTGATGATTAGATGCAAGCCAATTAACCACGGTTTCAGCTTGAGTTGTAATGCAATAAATTTCGCTGCGATTACAAGTAGATAAAATAACGCTTTCTGCTAGCCCTGGCTGTGCTTGCAGCGCCTGTAACGGGATAAACAGTTCATTTTCGCCATAGGCTAAGCGCTCTCGAAGACCCAGAGGAGCTGATTTATGGTTGACGCCGCAAACTACTAACTTCATACAAATTGGCTATTTTATGCCCAAAACATGTCTAAACTTATATATACGAGGGTATTTTACTCGGTGGGTGGTCTGTTTGAAACATTAAAAGAGAGATTTTATGAGAAACTTAACCACGATTGTGATATTCGTTGGCATATTCGCCATTGCAGTCTGCATCGGCTTGATGCAGGTATTCGATAATCGTGTCTTCAAACGGCCAGCAATCCTCGCCGGAGTCACCATCCCAGCCTCCCAAGCGTTCCGAGATAACCCGTTGACCACCTTGATGTTGGCAGAAATTGCTTATCAAAATCAAGCAGATACCCAGGCTGCCCAATACTATTTAAAGACTGCCGCCAAAACAAAAGATCCCAATGCCGCCAAGCGGGCAGCAGAACTTGCTCTACGCAATGGCCAATTCTATCTCGCCACTCAAGCTGCTCTCATTTGGCTCAACAATGACCCCAATAATCTCGGAGTTAAGGCATTTGCCGCTGAATTGTTGCTATTAACGGGTGCAAAGACGCGGGCCAAACCACTGATTGAGGGACTACTAGGGGAAGGTGATGATACCGTAAAATTTCAAGCAGTTAACAACCTGTTAAGGCAGGCGAGTCCGGATAATTTAATTTTTTTAAACAAAATAATTACCAAAAAACAGCAACAAAATCCTGATAATGCCTTGCTCTTGTATTATCTTGCCACAATCAACGAACGACAAGGTGACTTTACCCTAGCACTCCAACAAATTAATAAAGCCATCAAGCTCATGCCCAATTGGCTCGATGCAATTGCTCTTAAAGTTGATATTCTTACTCAGGACAAACAAACCAAACGCGCCATCAAGCTCGCCAAACAGTATGTCAATGAATATCCTAACAATAATGTCGTAAACTACCTGTACGCCAACACCCTGATGGAAACTCATCACTACGCTAAAGCCAAAGCCCCCTTCAAACAATTATTATCAACGCCGGATTTTGAGCGCTTAGCCCAACTCAATCTCGGTAAAATCGCCATTAAAGAAACAGACATGAAACTTGCCAAACATTACCTAGAACAAATTCCTGCTACCAGTTATGAGTCCCAAGCAGCGAATTTTTACCTCGCCAAAATTGCGACCTATGAAGGTGACACTAAACAAGCATTGACGTATTATCTCAAAGTTTACTATGGCCCTTATCAAATTCGCGCACAAATGAACGTCATGGTATTATTGAGCGAAACACAAATGCCCAGTAGTGCGCTCCTACAACTGCATCATTTTTCTAAACATTCACCGACCCAGGCGCGTCAATTATATTTAAATCTGGCGCAATATTTTATTGAGACTGAACAGTATGTGGCTGCATTTGAGCTATTAAGTCGTGCTCTGACCAACTTGCCCCACGACTCCCATTTACGTTATGTAAGAACTTTGGTGGCATTGGAATTGGGGCGTTTTGATATTTTGGAAAATGACTCCCTGCACTTAATTAATATTGAGCCCGATAACGTCCGAGTACTCAATACCCTGGGCTACTACCTCACCATCAAAACTAACCGTTTTGGTGAGGCAAATAAATACCTTGAACGCGCACTTACCCTGGAACCGGATAACCCTTCTGTCCTTGATAGCATGGGTTGGCTACAGTACCGTCAGGGCAATTACGCTGAGGCTTTGCGCTACTTACGTCAAGCCTATACAATAGATGACAATGAAGAAATCGCCGCTCACTTAGGTGAAGTGCTCTGGCAAAGCGGTCAACAACAAGCAGCAGAGGAAGTTTGGAATCATGCACTGGAACAGCACCCCGCAAATCCCATCTTACAAGAGACTATCGAGCGCCTTAAAACTAACTAGCCTCGCCCTATTCACTATAATCCTCGGCGCCTGCTCTACAACCCATGCCCCTGAAGCGACGCCTCAACAACGCGCTGCCATACAACAACAGCCCACCAGCTGGGCCGCGCGCCAACAGCAACTCAGCAACATCACCCGCTGGCACTTGGCTGGCGCCATGGCGGTCAATGATGGCCAGCAAGCCCGCAGCGCTTCTATCAATTGGCGACAACAGGCAAACAATTACACTATCCGAATATTTGGCCCATTAGGTGTTGGTAATAATATTATCACTGGCTCACCGAAGGGAGTCAGCCTCCTCAATGCCAATCAACAACGCTTTAATGCCGCCACCGCATCCCAGCTGTTACAACAACAGACTGGCTGGCAAGTGCCCATTGAGAGTCTTTTCTATTGGGTGCGCGGGATCCCTAAACCCGGTGTTGGCTATGACAAATCCCTGGATGGTCAACAACGACTCAGTCAGCTCCAACAACAAGGCTGGCACATCGATTACCGTCACTATACCAAGGTAGGCAATGTGGATTTACCGGACAAAATTTTCCTCAGCCAAGGGCCACTAAAGGTAAAACTAGCCATTAATACCTGGCAGGTTTAGCAAGAACGCAGAAAAAACCCATTTGGCTCTTGACAGTCAGGTCTTGGATCGGGACAATAGGCCCGTTTTTGGTTCAAGATGGAACATCATGTTTATCTTTCGCACCAATCGAAACACTATTGGGGTGTCGCCAAGCGGTAAGGCACAGGGTTTTGATCTCTGCATTCCCAGGTTCGAATCCTGGCACCCCAGCCATTTCTCCTTCTCTGCAAGACCTGTTATGATGGCAAATCAACACAATATCAACTGATCTGAGGAATAGTATTCGTGACTAAATTAGTCCTTTTCAGCGGTAACGCTAATCCTGTACTCGCCGAAGAAATTGCTGAACATTTAAAGATCCCCATGGGTAAAGCCCACGTCGGGCGCTTTAGTGATGGCGAAATTGCAGTAGAGATCAAAGAAAATGTCCGTGGCAAGGACGCATTCATTCTTCAGTCAACCTGTTCACCCTCCAATGATAACTTAATGGAATTGATCATCATGGCAGACGCACTACGACGGGCATCCACTGCCCGCATCACGGCGGTTGTCCCTTATTTTGGCTATGCCCGTCAAGACCGACGAGTACGCTCAGCCCGAGTACCTATAACAGCCAAAGTCATCGCTGATATGATGGCCTCAGTGGGCATCAATCGTGTACTAACGGTTGATCTGCACGCGGATCAGATCCAGGGGTTCTTCTACATGCCAGTAGATAACGTATACAGTACACCAATTATTCTCGATGACATTTTACAGCACAACCACGGCAAAGTTGTGGTCGTCTCACCTGATGTTGGCGGTGTTGTTCGCGCCCGGGCTCTGGCAAAACGCTTAGGGGATACCGACTTAGCCATCATCGATAAACGTCGCCCTGAACCCAATCAATCCGAAGTCATGAATATCATCGGTAATGTCGAAGGCCGTGATTGTATTTTGGTGGATGACATAATTGATACTGCTGGCACCTTATGTTCTGCTGCTGCTGCCCTCAAAGCAAAAGGCGCAGCGAAAGTCATTGCTTACTGTACGCATCCGGTGCTATCCGGTAAAGCCCTAGAGAATATTACCAACTCAGACCTGGATGAACTGGTTGTCACTGACACGATTCCGTTAAGCCCCGAGTTTGGGGCTTGCAAAAAAGTCCGTCAACTCAAGCTCAGCAATATGCTTGCCGAAGCTATTCATCGTGTGAGTGAGTCAGAATCCATTAGTTCGATGTTTGTTTAGACTTAAGCTTAGAACCGGCATTTCGCACCAGAGCTATTTTTGCTGCAAAAAGAGACTGGTGCGGAATGTCGGTTAGAAGATATTATTCGGATCAAACGGCGCTAACTTACCGCTAGATAGTAATTCGATAATATTTACATCCGATGAGGTGATCGGTGGTAAATTCGGCTGTCGCCCATAACCTTCAGGCAAACATAACATATTTACCGACATACTGCGGCCGTAAATATTTTCGTTGTTATTAAAATAATTATTGGGATTGAAGTACGGCGTGCAGGCCCAGTAGAGTTGGTAACCAAAACCGAATAAGGTTTCTAATAATTCTCTTGAATGCTCTTGACGGTCATTCTCTACAAATAACACCGGATTGTGTTGCTGAATCATTTTAGTCGCCCCTCTGAGCACAGCAGTTTCCATGCCTTCGACGTCAATCTTGATTAAATCACAGCGTGGCACTTGTAGATTATCCAGCAGCATCACACTGACGCGCTCACCTTGAGTAAAACTGCCTAAACCAATTGCGCCGAAATTATTATCCTTACTGTAATCGATAGGCGGAATAATAATATCGCCGGCTGCATCACCCACAGCATAATGCAAACAGTGAACATTCAACAAACTATTGAGCGCCACATTAGCACAGAGAATTTGGTAAATAATTCGTTGTGGCTCAACCGCAATAACCGCGCCTTTAGGACCGACTTTTTGCGCATAATAGACCGTGTGACTGCCCATATTTGCCCCTAAATCCAGTGCCACATCACCGGGCTTGACTAAGTGCTCAAAAATATCAATCTCAAACTGGCAATATTCACCATAGAGATCCAGTGCTTTTCCAATATACATATCGTGGATGTTATAGAGCATTTTGCCGTACCGGCAATCTTTCACGTGGTTGATAGGTTCGAAGGGGTTATCCATGTATAGTCATCCTAGGCATTATATCTACTGTATAAGTGTAGCCTATCATCAATGCTGCGCGAATGGCTATTGAGCTCTGCGCGCCTGGTAGTTTTCAAGCACGATACAAATATAGTTGCAACTTATGAAAATTAATAATTAGACACCCCCATAACTCACTGCTATAATGCCTCGCTGCTCAGAACTTGGTCGCGAGTTTTGGGCGCGATAGTACTGTAACTTATTGATAATTGGAGACAAAAATGTCTGAAGCTATTTTTGAATTAAATGCCGTTAGCCGGCAAGAGACTGGGAGGGGTGCGAGCCGCCGCCTACGTCGGTGTGAAGATAAAATTCCTGCCATCATCTATGGTGCGAAAAAAGACGCTATTAGCCTGGTATTGAACCATAACGAAGTGCTCAAAGCCCTCAAACATGAAGCGTTTTATTCCCATATTCTGACCATCAATGTAGATGGTAAGGCTGAGCAAGCGGTATTGAAAGATATCCAACGCCATCCTTTTAAGCCGAAAGTAACGCACATGGACTTCCAGCGCGTCACAGCCACTGAAAAGCTCCACATGCATGTGCCTTTACACTTTATTGGTGAAGAAAACGCTCCAGCGGTTAAAGAAGGCGGTGTGTTCTCTCACATGATCAAAGACGTTGAAGTGGCGTGTTTGCCAAAAGATTTACCTGAATACATCGAAGTCGACGTAAGCGCGATGGAAATGGATCAAGTACTGCACCTGTCTGACATCAAAGTCCCTAAAGGCGTTGAACTCATGACTCTAGGCGCTGACAATGAAAATGACCAGCCGGTGATTTCTGCCCACATTCCAAAAGAGGAAGTCATCGAAGAAGAAGTGACCGAAGAAGCCGCTGAAGGTGAAGAAGGTGCTGAAGCTGGCGCTGAGGGTGAAACTGAAGCAAAAGCTGAAGGCGATGCTGAAGCGAAACCTGAAGAAGAAGGCGAAGCTAAAGAGTAAGCTGTGGCAACGTCCATCAAACTCATCGTGGGTCTGGGTAATCCAGGCCCACAATACGAAAAAACCCGTCATAATGCCGGCGCTTGGTTTGTTGAAGCCTTAGCAGATGATTGCGGCGAAACCCTACGACTTGAAAGCAAATTCCAAGGTTTATTCGGTACAGCCCGGGTTGATGGCCATGAGTGTCGTTTATTAATTCCAACCACCTTTATGAACCACAGTGGTCAAGCTGTTGGTGCGGTTGCGCAATACTACAAAATTGCACCGGAAGAAATTCTCGTCGCCCACGATGAATTAGACTTGCCCACCAATAGCGGCAAACTAAAACTCGGCGGCGGTCACGGTGGCCATAATGGTCTGCGGGATATCATCAATCATCTTGGCAGTAAACAATTTCATCGTCTGCGTATTGGTATCGGCCATCCTGGCCACAGCGATAAAGTCTTAGGCTATGTGCTTGGTACGCCTAGCCGCAGTGATAGAGATAGTATTGACACGAGCATTACCGAGGCTTTGCGCGTGACGCCCCTATTATTGCAGGGCGATATTGCCAAAGCCATGAAAAACATGCATACGTCAAAAACATCATAGGAAACAATTATGGGATTCAAATGCGGTATTGTCGGCCTACCTAATGTGGGTAAATCGACTCTATTCAATGCACTAACCAAAGCCGGTATTGAAGCGGCAAATTATCCGTTTTGTACCATCGAGCCTAATGTGGGTATCGTACCAATGCCTGACCCACGGCTAGACCAAATCGCCGCTATCGTGAATCCAAAACAAGTGATCCCCACAACCATGGAGTTTGTGGATATCGCGGGTCTCGTAGCGGGTGCCGCTCAAGGTGAAGGCTTAGGCAATAAATTCCTTGCTCATATCCGCGAAACCGATGCTATTGCCAAAGTCGTTCGCTGTTTTGATGATGACAATGTAGTGCATGTTGCGGGTCGGGTAGATCCGGTCAATGATATCGAGACTATCAATACAGAACTTGCACTGGCGGATCTAGAATCCGTTAGCAAAGCATTCGACAAAGCCAGCAAGAACAGCAAGAGCGGTGACAAAGTTGCTCTGGCCGAAAAAGCCTTGTTAGAACGGGTAAAAACCCACCTTGATGCCGGCAATCCCGTGCGCACCCTTGAGATAAGCAAAGAAGAAAAGCCTCTTCTCAAGCATTTACACTTATTAACCGTAAAACCCATCCTCTATATCGCCAATGTCAGCGAAGATGGGTTTGACAATAATCCCTATCTCGACCAAGTCAGAGACCATGCGGCTAAAGAAGGCGCGGCAGTTGTGCCGGTATGTGCCGCTATTGAGTCCGAAATCGTTGAGTTGGATGAAGACGATAAAGCAGAATTCTTAGCCGAAATGGGCCTTGAAGAACCTGGCCTTAACCGTGTGATCCGTGCTGGTTATGAGCTCTTGGGGCTACAAACCTATTTCACCGCCGGCGTCAAAGAAGTCCGGGCATGGACCGTCAAAGCAGGCTCCACCGCCCCCCAAGCAGCGGCACGTATTCATACAGATTTTGAGAAAGGCTTTATCCGCGCCGAAGTCATTGGTTATGATGATTTTATTGCCTGCAACGGCGAAAAAGGCGCCAAAGAAGCCGGAAAATTACGTTCGGAAGGTAAAGACTATATCCCCAAAGATGGCGATATCATGCACTTTCTTTTCAACGTCTAGACCCCTCAAAAAGGCCTTGACAAGAATCGGGCAAATCGTCAGAATGCCCACCTCGTGGCTATGTAGCTCAGTCGGTTAGAGCGCAGCATTCATAATGCTGATGTCGGTGGTTCAAGTCCACCCATAGCCACCACACTACGCCAAGGCTTCAGCCTACGCTCTTTGAGCTCCGGCTCGACAAGTCGTGTGGCAAGCCACCCTTAATGATTCTCACTCGGCGGGCCGAAGCTTCAGCGTAGGCCGCTGGTTCAAGTCCACCCATAGCCACCACTTTCCTTTACCAAAGCAAAGCTTTGGTAAAGGAAAGTGCCGCGTCGAAGTGCTTTAGCACGTAGACGGGCCAAGGCTTCAGCCTACGCTCTTTGAGCTCCGGCTCGACAAGTCGGGCGGCAGTCCACCCTCAAATAACACTCACTCAGCAGGCCACCTTTAACTACCCTACCCCCGCAAGCGCTTTGGTATATTCAAGGCTCTGTTTTTTTCGTTTGCTTCAGTAGCCTGAATCTCATTAGGATTTGGGTTCATCAATACAAGCCCCCAAAATACCATCGAGCAGGATACAGCCCCAAGACTAACAAGATCAGGCCAAATACTTTGCTGGCGAGTAGAACAAGTATCTTGGCAAAACCCCCGCTGCCTTAATCGAGAAATATTTGCTGAGTTTTTTGGTAATCGTGAAAAAAATGAACGCCCGTACACAATAAGTTCCTTATGTTGATAGCTATGGCGGCAATTTTAGGTGATTTACCCAAGCACAACAACCATCAATATGATGAACTCACCATATGAACCATTCATCACAGAAATTTGGTTCCGAACCAATTTTTTGGTTCCGAACCATAAAAATGGTTCATATCAAAAAAATAACACGCAAAAAAAAGCCCTGCAGAAAAATTTTTCCTGCAGGGCAAGCATTGACATCACCATTGCGTTAAGCAATGATTACCCCCCTTTCGAGCTATTCATCGCTGAGAGACAACGAATAGTGAGAGCGGGGATTGTTGCCAGCTGCCACCTCAGCATCCGTGCTGTGCGTCGCAAGCTGGCTGTCGCCAGAGAAGGCAGTTGTTGTCCCCAAAGAAGGCTCTTCCTGAGTCACATCTTTGGGGACAACGAAATCGGTTGTATTGTAGAAAAAGGATAAGGCTTCCTTATCGCAAACATCCGTTGCTTGTTGTTGGCTCCGTGCCGAGAAAGCCATATCCATTTCTACAAAATCACAGCGGTCCTCGCTGAACTTATCGCGATGGGGGTTTCCAAAGGGGGAAACTGCGATTTTCCCCCTTTGGTCGCCGTCCGCACGGCTTTGCCGTGCAGGCGATAGTTCTTGGGAAGCAGTTTCCGGCGTTGAGCCGAAACTGCTGGCAAAATCGTTTGAATCAAAATTTTCGATAATATCTTTTACGCACTGGGCTTTGAAGTTATTCACAAATTGCGCCAGTTTTTTTGCACGACTTTTATCACCAAGTCGCCATACTTTCCAAGAAAATGGTTGTTGTTCACGGCAGAGTTTGCAGAGCAAACGGGCTGTACTAATCGAATCGAGCTCACCTTGTAAAAAGTAACTCAGCACTTTAACGACCTCTGCTTGCTGTTTGGTTTGGCAAGGCGCCAGCAGAATATCGACTATCGATTTAGTGCTGGACTGCTTAACATTCAGGTATTGGCCTAGCAGTTGCTGTTGTGGGCCCGCGAGGTATTCGTCAGCTAATTGACGACAAACGTCAGTAAGATATAATTCCCTGTTGTTGGCAAGAGTTGCTGGGAAATCCGCGAGTACGGCGCTTTCCGTTGCTGTCCTCTGAATTGATTTGTATTTCCTAGCAAGTCTCATTGTCCTTTCTTCCCTTGGTTACCAAACACCTTATCCGTTGGCTGTTTGATTTGGTCTTTCCCTTGCGAGAAATTCCGTGTCTCCATGTTTTAAACAATATCCTTCTGCGTTATCCCCAACAAGGGAAAAACTTGGGTTTATTCTGTGGATAAAATGTGTTTTTCCTGCGAATTACGATTTTTTTTCATTTTTTTGATTTTTTTCCACAAAATCTCCTTAATTAGCCCTGGAGTTACCCCCGTATAACCAACAAAACTATCAATCGATTGGAGTCTCTGTGGAGAACTTAACAAGGCCTGTGAATAAGGTGTATGATTGGCACCAGCTAGCCAGTCCCGCCGGACTGGTTCTGGATTAGACAACATGTTGGAGTTATCGTGAAATATCTTATTAGTGTATTACTGAGTGCAACGATCGCTAGCACTGCCTTTGCTGCCCCGCCCCCCTATAACCTGTCAGATGTTAAACAACAATTGATTGAATATCACCAATCTGGTGAATATACCAAGGATATTAGCCATGTGACCAAGCAAGCTGAGGATTACTTGGACAAACGATTAGCAGAAAATGCCAAGAGCGAGCACCCCGAAAAATTAGCCATGGTATTAGATATTGATGAAACCTCACTGTCTAACTACAACTATCTCAAAGATGCCCAGTTTGGCGATATCTTTGGGGTCATGGAACAAGCGCAAAAGCGAGATGATGAGTCTGCTATTGCCCCGACATTGAACCTCTATCGTTTTGCTAAAAATCATGGGGTCGCCGTATTCTTCATCACCGGTCGGCCTGAACGCCTGCGCAAAATAACCGAAAAGGATCTCAATAGCGCCGGCTATTACAAGTGGAATGGCTTGTTCATGCGTCCCAATGGCCATGAAATGAACTCAGCGGTTCCCTATAAAACCGCCACCCGCAAAAAAATTGCCGACATGGGGTATACCATCGTTGTGAATATGGGGGATCAAAAGAGCGACTTGAGCGGCGGCTATGCTGAGCAGGACTACAAGTTGCCAAACCCCTACTATTATATTCCTTAGTCGGACACAATATCGGTGACTGATACAACGCACATGGATCAGATGCCCTGCACGGTATTGCGGGGTGTCGGTGCAAAATTAGCCGAGACCCTCAGCAAGCGCGGTATACATTCGGTACAAGATGTTTTGTTCCACTTGCCGCTACGTTACCAAGACCGCACCCGCATTACCCCTATCGCCGCCTTACGTCATGGTGACTATGCCGTTATTGAAGGCAATATTACCTCGAGTCGTGTTCAGTTTGGCAAACGCCGCAGTTTGGTTTGCAAACTGGCAGATGCCTCGGGCAGTATCACTTTGCGGTTTTTTCATTTTAATGCGAGCCAGCAAGAGCACTTATGCACAGGTGCTCAACTGCGCTGCTTTGGTGAAGCCCGCTTTGCCGGCAAACAGGGCGGACTGGCCATGGTGCATCCGGAGTATCGGCACTTACAAAAAGACACGGTGGTTGCGGTAGCCGAGACCCTGACCCCTATCTATCCCGCCACCGAGGGCTTAAGTCAGCGTAGTTTAATGAATTTAACCGATCAAGCCATTGCGCTATTGGATAAAGGAGCCGTGCTAACAGAACTGTTACCCGAAAACCTCCGGGCGCGCTTCCACATGCCCAGTCTCGCTGATGCCTTGCGCTATGTGCATCGCCCACCGCCAGATGCGGCACAAGACTGTCTCGAAGAAGGCTTGCACCCCATGCAGCAGCGCCTAGCCTTTGAGGAACTGGTCGCTCACAATATTGCCCTGCGACGCTTGCGGGCGCGGATGCAACAAGCCCCGGCACCGGTGTTAAAGCACCACGGCACCTTGATTGACCGCTTCATGGTGAATTTACCCTTTGCCTTGACCGGCGCTCAACGTCGGGTTTGCAAAGAGATCCAAACAGACCTCACCAAATCACATCCGATGTTACGTTTAGCGCAGGGCGATGTGGGTGCCGGTAAAACCATTGTGGCCGCTATTGCTTTATTGACAGCAGTGGAAAATAACTTCCAAGGTGCATTGATGGCGCCAACGGAAATTTTGGCGGAACAACATTACAAATCATTCTGTGCCTGGCTAGAGCCACTGGGCCTCAAGGTTATTTTTCTTGCTGGTAAAGCAACTACCAAAGAACGTAACACAGCCCTGGCTGCCATCGAGTCAGGCGAGGCACATATTATTATAGGTACTCATGCTTTATTCCAATCCCAAGTGGTGTTTGCTCGTTTGGGGATAGTCGTGATTGATGAACAGCACCGCTTTGGCGTACATCAACGTATGGCACTGAGGGATAAGGGCCAAAACAATGGCATGCAACCCCATCAGTTGGTCATGACCGCAACCCCCATTCCCCGTACCTTGGCCATGACCGCTTATGCAGATCTGGATATCTCTATCATTGATGAATTACCGCCAGGGCGAACTCCGGTCACAACCGTGGTATTACCCAATGACCGACGTGGTGAAGTCATCGACAAAGTCCACAGTGCCTGTGGCGAGAAGCGCCAAGTGTATTGGGTCTGCACCTTGATTGATGAATCGGAAGCGCTGCAATGCCAGGCAGCAGAGGCAACGTTGGCAGAGTTACAAACGAGCCTGCCAGAATTACGTATTGCCCTGGTCCATGGCCGGGTGAAGCCCGCTGAGAAAGAAGCCATCATGGCCAGCTTCAAAGCTGGTGATATTGATTTGCTGGTTGCCACAACGGTGATTGAAGTCGGTGTGGATGTACCTAATGCCAGCTTGATGATTATCGAAAACCCAGAACGCCTAGGCTTGTCGCAACTGCATCAATTACGTGGTCGAGTAGGCCGTGGCAGTCAGGCTAGTTTTTGTTTGCTACTGTATCAAGCGCCTTTGACTAATACCGCTAAAGCACGCTTACAGATCATGCGAGAAACCAACGACGGTTTTAAGATCGCCCAAAAAGATTTAGAAATTCGCGGTCCCGGCGAAGTTTTAGGGACTAAGCAAACCGGTCTCATGCAATTGCGGATTGCAGATATTATTCGGGACAAAGCCTTATTGCCGCAAGTGCAAACCGCCGCTCGCGACCTACTGCAACATCATCCTGACACAGCCCTTGCGCTAGTCGCTCGTTGGATTGGGGAAGATGAACAATATGGCCGGGTTTAGTTTGCTACCAGCTCAGCGGCAAAGGTCAAATTTGAATCAAGCCCATTTCTTGCGTGAAATATGATCTAACCACAGCTTCTTACTTGATTAATCGCCAGTATGTCGCCCGGCAAACGACATACTGGCTATTTTAATGCATTAATTTTATACAAACATAGCTGCTATGCTTAATAGAACCTTAGCAAATGACGATACGCCCATGACTGATGAAACTGTAGTATTGTTTTGGCGCGAGCCGGAAGAAGATGATGCTAAAACTGTGCAAAAGATCCTGAATCCTGATACCGGACCTTATATGTTATTTCGCCGGCTTAAAACGCCGCTGCAAGAGCGGTTCAGCCAGTTGATGGATCATAACCACATTCCCCGGTGTTTTATTCACGGTAGTGCCCACATCGATAACTATGCTAAGACACTGTATGGCGCCGGTATTGTTGATTTTGACCGCGCACATATCGGCCCTTATGGATGGGATTTAGTCTGTGTATTACTGGCATTGGGTTTACGTAATCCAGACACCCTCGATAGTTTTGTCGATGCCGATACCGTAGATGCCTTACACCGCGGTTACCTCAAAGGTTTCCACAATCCCGCTGAACCCTATACTGAATTTCAAGCATTAGCTAATGTAGAACCAAAAAAATGGGAACAGTCCACCCGCGCTTATCTCAAGGCCGAAAAAAAATGGGCCAAGCAACTCAAGCAGTGTGCCATTGAACCAGAGCACCCATTGGGATTGGCGCTGCTCAATGAGTATTTACACAATGGCAATTATACACAACTATTGCAAAGCCACCGCGTTGATAGAATGGCCTATTGCAGTGGTACTTTTGGTCGCCCGCGATTTTTGTATGCATTGTTAGCTAATAATGACGACGATGATGATATTGTTATTGATATTAAACACACCAAAAACTATATCATTCCGGCCTGGCCCCATACGCGGTTTTATACCAATGCGTATGGCCATCAAGGGAAACGCATGGTGGCGGCCGCCAAGCATTTTGCCCCGGATTGTTGTCGCCTAGAAAGTTGGGCGACGATCAATGGCATTGAATACTGGGGTCGACAAGTGCCAACGCTGAACCGTAAACCAGCAAAGCAATTTACTCGGGAACAACAAGCGGATTTTGCCTTTGCTGCTGGCACCCAACTGGGACGCGCTCATCAACTTGGTCCTGAGACATCTGCCGCCGATATCTTGCAGCATTTTCAGCAGCATTACCAAGCCCTGGTTGCCACAAGTCAACAATTACAAAGCGAACTAATGGCGGCCTGGACACGCTATAGTGCGCGCTATCAGCGTAAGGACTCAGCATGAAGCGCGGGTTTGGACACGCCAAACTGAGCGTCATTGCTACCTGGTACGTGGCAAAATTCTCCCGTGATATTTATTTACCTGCCTTACCGGCAATTGCCTTATCTTTTGATATCCATCAAGACGTGATGCAGTTTGTGGTAGCCATTTACTTTACCTCTCTCGCTTTATCCCGTTTTGTGTGGTCGCCACTGACGGATATCTTTGGCCGCCGCAAAATCATGCTCATCACTATTCCGATATTTTTAACCGGGTCATTAATTTGTGCTTTTTCGGTGGACTTCCCCATGTTTTTTGCCGGCCGTTTATTGCAAGGTTTTGGTATTGGTTGTGTCACCGCCATCGGCCGCGCCATGATCAATGACATGTACGACAAAAAAGACACCACCAAAGCACTGACTTATTTGAGCTTGCTTGCCGCTTGGTCACCCGCCTTAGCGACCATGATTGGCGGTTATATTTTATTGTTCCTTGACTGGCATTACAGTTTTATCTTTTTGTTTATCATGGGTTTGATATTGTTACTGCAGACGATTTTTTATCTACCAGAGACCAATCCTACTTTAAACAAAGCCACTAACGTTATTCCTAATATCATCAAAACCTACAAACGCTTAATTGCTGACAGGGATTATTGCCGTTATTTGTTGGCTTATAGTTTCGTGTTTGCTGGTACGGTTGTGTATTACACCGCATCGCCATTCCTGTTTGTGAAGTCCATGAAAATTGACCCCCATGTGTATGGTTACTTTGCCTTTATGACGGTGGCCGGGATCATGGTCGGGAAGTTTATCGCTACTTTTTTAGTGCATCACTTGAGAATTGATAAAGTATTATTAGTTGGCATCTTAGTGGCTTTGGTTGCAGGGCTCTTGATGACCAGCATTGCCCTAGCCTTCGAGCCAACCATTCTCAATACGATGGGCCCGACCATGCTCTACTTCGTTGGTATGGGGATCATGTCCCCCACCAGTAAAGCCGCCACCATGTCACTTATTCCTGGGACCGCAGGGGCGGCTTCTGCCCTGTTTGGTCTCCTGCAAGGCCTCGCTTCCACTATGGCCGGTATTATTGTCGCCCCATTCCATGATTTAACCGCTCTGCCCATGGGCTTAATGCTCATCGGTGTTAGCGGTATAGGGTTGATTTTATTCATTATTTTGCGAACAAAGCCTGAAAAAGCTAGCCCACCGATTGACATTGCTTGATATATCCGTATAATTTGTGAACAATAATTATACAGACCGAGGTGATGCTATGTTTTTAAGTGACAATCGACAAACTGCGGGTAAGCAATATCATGAATTATCAGCGCAGCAGCAAGAACTCGTCCAACAGCAACTTTCCCACGCTCTTGACCGCGCCAAAACAGGTCACTCTGAACAAGACTATGAAATCGTTGTCCGAAGAATCGGTGATCGCCCACAACTATTTTTGAAACATGTACAGGACCATCTACTCGCACATGGGCTATGCGAGAGAATATTGCAATCCCTGAAAGGTATTGGTTGTGATGTGGCTGATATACCGCTTAAAGTTACATATAATGAACAAGTCGTGCTTTTCTTTAAGATCACTACTATTCGGCCAAAACTTTATGAAACCCGTCATGCGGCTGCGACAGCAAGCACATCATCTCCACGCTCTGAGCAAAGCTCATTCAGTGACCTCAGTAGAGATGAACAACAAGCCTTGCAACGGGCTATCAATAACCTCCTTAATCAATACCAAGAGTATGGGCTACCAGACTGCTACACGCTTCTAGAAAGAGAAGGTAAACTGTTTATTCGAGAGCGTAGCCAAAATCCACCTGTTGGTGACGGAAAAGAAGCCTTCGACTTAATACAAAGTATCTCAAGCGCAGAGCCTACTGAATATGGCTTTAGTATTGTTCCACTTCCCAAAGGTATATTTCAAACACCTGCGGGCAAAAATATCCCCGCTTATCAAGTGACTTGTATAGACCGCAGCCGTTTAGCACCTGCAGCAAGCACCAGCGCTGCTCCTAGTGGTAACGGTGATGACGACGGTGTGGCCATGACAAGTTCTGCAGCGGCACCAACACCCGAGCAAGCGCGAGTACCAAGACCTGCTCGCCGTGTTGCTTACAATAATTTAGGTAGAAAACAGAAAGATTATTTAAAGGCAAAACTCGTCGCGTTTCTACTAACAACCGGACTTATTAAATACTACACAATTATGCGCATTGACGATAAACTTTATATTAGCGAAATAAGACAGCCTTCAGACCGTGCTAAACGTGCGTATACGAATTTCAGAGATCAGCGCATACAACTCAAGAAAAAAGGCGAACCAGTTACTTATATCATTGCTGATAGCGATATTAAAGAGGTGCCTAGTCCCAGAGGCAAAATTGCAGTGAAAGTTTATGAAGTCACAGATATCGACCCAAATCGCCTCCCTCTAGCTCAAGCTACACCCCACGGTGTGGATAATGCTGTTTGGGGGCCTCTCGATCCGTTAATCACCAGTAACTGGAATGAATTCAGTTCCGAATTACGACAACATATTATTGCGTGCCAACAATTCTATAATGATGCAGCACGTCAACCCGAAAACATCTATAGCGATGGCGCACTCAGAACTAAGCTCGTTGGCGATAACGCACATTGTGCTATTACTTGCGATACGACAACAATTCCTGTGCGTTTACCCAATGCGACATTAGGGCACTCCAATGAAGTATATGACCTGGTTAGTGTATTACAATTTTCGGGTATTGACCCCATGACTCGAGCAACATTTACCCTTGACCAAGTCATTCCCGACACCGAGGCCCTTGCTGAGCGTCAAGCTCTCGCCAACAACGGCGGCGGAAGTGCGACTTCGAGCGGTCCAGGCCTTGGTGGGCGTCGTTAATCGTGCTGGCTCAAACGACTTAACCCTGAAAAATCTGCAGGGAATGCAGATTTTTACCGGGTAATTTTCTGCAGACTTTGCAGATTATTCAGGGTTAAAAAGATTTTTGTCTGTTTTATAGACTATATTGACAAGAAAATATCAGTCTGCGGCCCTCAACCCTTCAATCGCTGTTTCAACCAATTGTCGACGACTTTGATTATTAATTAGCTGTATCCACGTATCAAATAGTGTGTAATCAAAGTCCTCAGACAGATCTATTTCTGTCAAGCGTTTAAATACATTTGAGCGTGCTGGCATTAGATAAAGGGTATCAAATAAAGCCTTTTCTGGCGTGGCCATCAATAAACCTTGATTACCATAAACCTCATACCCGGTGAATAACGTTCCGCTTATATTATGAATAGAAACCTTACCAAGAGGGGTATTAAAAATTTTTGTTTTGCCATTAGAGATGGCAAATACTGTACTTGGAATTTGATCAATCATTCCACGGTAGTACAAAGCAGAATAAAGTGAGATATAAGCCAACATAGGTTGCACTAAAATATTTGGCAGCAACAAAGGATCAATAGTTGGTGAATATGCCCATCGCCCTCTAGCGATATGAACAATATATCTCTGCTCACTCAAACGTGAAAGAATTTTAACTGCATAATTATTAGAAACGCCAAGGATACTTGCCGCCTCCCGAGTCAAAAATGTCGGTGCTAACGGCTGTAATTGTTTGTAAGCCGCCAATAAATTCATCTTTCCAGCTCACTCAGATACTGGAATACTTGATTTGAGATGGTCTGCCAATAATCATCACTATCATAAATTTCTTGCTGATCGATTTCCATAAAATTGACAACCTGGGATTTATAGTCAGCAAAACTAATGGAGGCTAATGCTTCTTGAGCTTTTGCTAATACTTCAGGCTCATATTCCGCAGCCTGCGGCTTACTGATATGCAGTAGGTGGTATAAATCAAAAATATCTCGTGCTTGGGTTAGCGTGCGATTAGCTAGTGCTAAGACCTTTTGAGCTACGGCAGCATCATGGCCATAATGGGAAAGACGCGTTGGTGATAATCCATAGGCTTGACAGATCCTCATGCCCACAGAACCAAGTTCTCTTTCGGTTACATCAGCGCGCCGTGAAAATTCAATCTTAGTATGCAGTGGTAATTCACTATTACTGGTCTGTAGCTGTATTTTCCATCGTTGTGTTGTCTCAGTTTGTTTTGGCGCAGAGAAACTAATCTGCGTAACCCCATACCCTTGCAATAATTTTAGTAATGGCAATGATGCCAGGATCTTGTCGACTTTACTCTTAAGGGTTTGCATCTGAATTGTACGAATATCTAAATCCAGATCTTCAGAGTAGCGAATACTATTGAAAAAAAACCGAAGATTACATCCGCCCTTTACTGCATACAAATTTGAATCAATTTGCGCACTAAATTGACGAAGAAACATCAGATGAAAAATCTCAATAATTGCTTTAGGTGTATACATTTCTATAATTCCAATAAATGACAAATTTGTCACTTATTGGAATTATAGACAATCTGCATTAATAATCAACAACTGATCTGAAGACAGTGTCCCCCCTTGCACCCACCGCGTGATAGCGCTATGATGCGCCCAGTTTTAAATAGTACCTTTTTTGTATCATATGACTATAATTAGTACTATATAGGTACTAATTAGTGTTTTTGAATTATGTTTAGAATCAGTAAGTTAACCGATTACAGCACTGTGGTGATGGCCTGTTTGGCCCAATCCCCTGGCGAAAAGCGTAACGCCCGGGATATTACCGAACAAACCCATTTGGCCCTGCCAACAGTCAGTAAGATATTGAAAATACTCACAAAAGCGGGCTTGCTCGTGTCTCATCGTGGCGCCGCTGGGGGATATAGCCTCTCCCGTGCCCCAGAGGACATCAGCATAGCCGAAATTATCACCGCGATGGAAGGCGGTTTGGGGCTGACTGAGTGTGGTGAGCAAGCAGGTCTGTGTGATTATGAGGAACTTTGCGCCATTCGTGGTAATTGGCACAGCATCAGTCATATGATCCATGACTCTTTACAAAAAATCAGCTTGGCGGACATGGCGAAACCCATGCAACAAACCGATGTTTGTATCGACATAAAAGACATTAAGCGTGCAACTGACACAGCAACAGGTAACAACCATGAGTAACAGTGATCAACAATTAGAAGACATCCTGCAACAGGATTACCAACACGGCTTCGTTAGCGATGTGGAATCTGAAACGATTCCTAAAGGCTTGAACGAAGATGTGGTGCGATTGATTTCCGCCAAAAAAAACGAACCGGAGTTCCTCTTAGAATGGCGGCTTAAAGCCTTTCGGCATTGGCTTACCATGACTGAACCCAATTGGGCTAACGTTTATCATCCCCCCATTGATTACCAAGATATTAGTTATTACTCTGCACCCAAGGACAAAAAAGACGGCCCCAAGAGTCTCGACGAGGTCGACCCTGAGTTATTAGCGACGTATGAGAAATTAGGTATACCGCTCAAAGAACAAGAAATGCTAGCCGGCGTGGCGGTGGATGCGGTATTCGATAGTGTGTCTGTGGCAACGACATTTAAAGACAAACTAGCCGAGCAAGGCATTATCTTTTGTTCTTTCTCTGAAGCCGTACAAGAACACCCTGAACTTATCGAACAATACCTGGGTTCTGTGGTGCCTTATACTGATAATTTCTTTGCAGCACTCAACTCAGCCGTCTTCTCTGATGGATCATTTTGTTATATTCCCAAAGGGGTTCGCTGTCCAATGGAGTTGTCGACGTATTTCCGTATCAATGCTGCCTCCACGGGACAATTTGAACGAACCCTGGTGGTTGCCGAGCCCGGTAGTTATGTCAGTTACCTAGAAGGTTGCACCGCCCCCATGCGGGATGAAAACCAACTTCACGCGGCTGTTGTAGAATTAATTGCGCTCGAAGATGCTCATATTAAATATTCTACCGTGCAAAATTGGTATCCCGGTGACAAAGACGGCAAAGGTGGTATATATAACTTCGTTACCAAACGCGGTGATTGTCGCGGCAATAATTCCAAAATATCTTGGACGCAAGTTGAGACCGGTTCTGCTATTACCTGGAAATACCCCAGTGTTATCTTGCGCGGCGATAATTCTGTGGGTGAATTCTATTCTGTCGCACTCACCAATAATCGCCAGCAAGCAGACACCGGGACTAAGATGTATCATATCGGCAAAAACACCCGCAGCACGATTATTGCCAAGGGTATTTCTGCAGGCTACAGTCAAAACTCTTACCGCGGTCTGGTTAAAGTTGCCAAAAGTGCTGAGCATGCCCGTAATTTCACCCAGTGTGATTCCCTATTGATGGGTGATAAATGCGGCGCCCATACCTTCCCGTATATCGAGAACAAGAATGCCAGCGCGCAAGTGGAGCATGAAGCCACCACCTCAAAGATTTCGGATGATCAATTATTTTATTTGCAACAGCGAGGTATCGCCACGGAAGATGCGGTGTCTATGATTGTGAATGGTTTTTGTAAACAAGTACTAAAAGAACTGCCGATGGAATTTGCTGTAGAAGCACAGAAGTTACTCGGGATCAGTCTTGAAGGCAGTGTCGGTTAGAGGTCATTATGTTAAACGTTAAAAATTTACACGCAAAAGTTGAAGATAAACACATCCTAAAAGGCATCGAGCTGAATGTTAAACCCGGCGAAGTCCATGCCATCATGGGCCCTAATGGCTCCGGCAAAAGCACATTCGCGAATGTTTTAGCAGGCCGTGACAGTTATACCGTCACCGAGGGTCTGATTGAATTTGAAGGTCAAGATATGACAGAGCGAGCGCCGGAAGAACGCGCGCGAGATGGCGTGTTTTTGGCGTTTCAATACCCGGTAGAAATTCCAGGGGTCAATAATATTTATTTATTAAAAGCAGCCCTCAATGCTAAACGCAAACAACAAGGCTTGCCTGAAGTGGATGCGTTTGATTTTTTGCAATTGGTCAAAGGCAAAATGCAAGAGCTCAAAATGGACGAAACCATGCTCTACCGTGATGTTAACACCGGCTTCTCGGGCGGGGAGAAAAAACGTAACGAAATGCTACAAATGGCTATCCTCGAACCCAAGCTTGCAATCCTTGATGAAACTGACTCCGGACTCGACATCGATGCGTTAAAGATTGTATCCGAAGGCATTAATGCCCTACGCAGTTCCGAGCGTGCCATTGTCTTGGTCACCCACTACCAGCGTTTGCTCGATTATGTCAAACCTGACGTGGTACACGTACTCTCGAATGGCAAAATCATCAAATCTGGCGGCAGTGAATTAGCCCAACAGTTAGAGCAATCCGGCTACAGTTGGATAACGGATGAGGTTGCCTAAGATGAAGACGGCCTACCAACAACATTACCTCGATGAATACCAGCGCGTGGCAAGCAAGCTGCCGGGCAAGGATATTGCTTGGCTCACGCAGCTGCGCCAACACGCCTATGACGCACTGGAACAACAAGGCTTGCCCCATTTTCGCAATGAGGATTGGAAATACACGAACACTGACAGTATTCACAAGCACGGCTTTAGTCTTGTCGACGCACATAACACCGATATTGATGTTGCTGCGTACACAATAGTAGACAGCTACAGCGTGGTATTCGTGAATGGGCATTTTGCTGAGAGCTTATCGAATAAGCCTAGCAATATTGCCGTTAACAGTCTGCAACAACAATTAGCCAAAGCACCGCAAGCCTTAGATAGCCAATTTGCACAGATTGATTTAACTGTGCCGGGCTACAATGCCTTAAATACCTTATTGATGAGTGATGGCTATATTATTGATGTTCCCGCGAACACCGCATTGGATAAACCCTTGCATATCTTGCATCTTACCACTGACGCCCATATGCACCATAATCGTAATCTCGTACAACTAGGTCAAGGGGCTAGTGCCATTGTCCTGGAACAACGGGTGGGTCTGACGGATGAGAAATACTTCAACACGCACTTAAGCCAAGTATTTTGTGACGTGAATAGTCAGTTAACCTGGTATCAATTACAACAAGCGGGCAACAAAGGCCATGAAATCTCTCATCTACATATCACGCAACAGCGAGATAGTCAGGTGAGCCATTTTAACTGTGACTTAGGCGGTAAACTCATACGTAATGATTTGCACGTTACCTTGGCGGGTGAAAATGCCGAGTGTGACTTGCAAGGTTTATACATGACCGCTAACAAACAACACGTGGATAATCATACGTCTATTCACCATGCCGTACCTCATTGTCGCAGTCATGAATTCTACAAAGGCATCTTGGCGGATAAATCCCGGGCGGTATTTAACGGCCGTGTTATTGTGGCAGTTGATGCACAAAAGACTGACGCCGTGCAGACGAACAATAACCTGTTATTGTCCGATGATGCGGAGATTGACACTAAACCCCAATTAGAAATCTATGCCGATGATGTGAAATGCGCCCATGGTGCGACGGTGGGACAGCTGGATGAAAATGCATTATTTTACCTGCAATCCCGCGGCATCGACAAAGCTATGGCCTATGATATTTTGACTTATGGTTTTGCCGAAGAAATTTTACATAATATGCCTTGCAAAGCGATGCAAGCTTTGTTTGATGACGCCCTCAAAAGCCATTTACCCCAAAGCCAAGGGGTACAGGAGTTGATTGCATGACAGACGTATCATTAGCAGGCAATAAAGCGACAACCTTTGATGTGAGTGCGGTTCGCAAGGATTTCCCTATCCTGTCCACTAGCGTCAATGGCAATAAGCTCGTTTATTTAGACAATGCTGCCACCAGCCAAAAACCTCAGTGTGTTATTGATGCCATAGACGACTATTACCGCACGACGAATGCGAATATTCATCGCGGTGTGCATATGTTGAGTGAAAAAGCCACCGATGCCTTTGAGGCAGCGCGACGCAAAGTTCAGCACTTTATCAATGCAAAACGTGACAGTGAAATTATCTTTTGTCGAGGTACTACCGAGGCTATTAATCTAGTAGCTAGTAGTTACGGCCGCGCTAATATCAGCGCAGGGGATGAGGTACTCATTACTTATATGGAACACCATTCCAATATTGTGCCCTGGCAATTACTGTGTGAGCAAACTGGCGCAACCTTAAAAGTCGTGCCGATCAATGAGCGTGGCGAATTGATTCTGGAGGAGTACGAGCGATTACTCACAGCTAAGACGAAGCTAGTTGCGCTGACCCATATTTCTAATGCGCTGGGCACTATCAATCCTGTCAAAGACATAATCAAACTGGCCCATGCCAATAATACCCCGGTATTGATTGATGGCGCTCAAGCAGCACCACACACTACCATCGATGTGCAGAATTTAGATTGTGACTTTTATACCCTGTCTGGGCACAAGATGTATGGCCCAACAGGTATTGGCGTACTGTATGGTAAACAAGCCTTACTCGAAGCCATGCCACCTTACCAAGGTGGCGGAGAAATGATTCGCCAAGTCAGTTTCACCGGGACAACTTATAATGTACCACCGTTTAAATTCGAAGCCGGTACCATGCATATTGCTGGTGCTATCGGTTTAGGGGTGGCGATCGATTATCTCCAACAATTAGGCATGGATAATATTGCTGCTTATGAGCATCATTTATTGGCGTATGCTACTCGTCAAGCTGAAGCAGATGCGGATTTTCATATGATTGGCACAGCGAAGGATAAAGCCAGCATTTTGTCGTTTACCTATGGTGATGTCCATGCCCACGATTTGGGTACCATACTCGACCATCAAGGGGTTGCTATACGCACGGGGCATCATTGTGCTATGCCAGTAATGGAATTTTATAATGTACCCGCAACCGCGCGAGCATCGTTTGCATTTTATAATACCACCGACGAAATCGATGCCTTGTTCGCTGCCCTGATTGACGCAAAAAAGGTATTTGGCTAATGAATGATTTACGCGAACTCTACCAACAAGTTATCGTCGATCACAACCGCAGTCCCCGTAACTTTGGCGAGATGCATGACTGTACCAGTCACGTTGAAGGTTTTAATCCTTTGTGCGGCGATCATTTAACGGTATATTTGCACATTAATAATGGCAATGTGGAGAAAGTCAGTTTCACCGGCCAAGGGTGTGCCATATCAACGGCATCAGCATCCATTATGACCGAAACCTTGCAAGGCAAAACGGTCAAAGAGGCCGAGCAATTATTTCAAACCTTCCATGAATTAATGACCGCGAAGTCCCCTGACACCGACATGTCACAGTTAGGCAAGCTCTCCGTCTTGGCTGGCGTGCGTGAATATCCCTCTCGCATCAAGTGCGCGACCCTTGCCTGGCATGCCATCCATGAAGCACTCACCGGTGAAGGTGAAGTGGTATCCACCGAGTAACGAGGTATATCATGAGTCACAATTTACTGACCTCCAATCTCAACGATAATGCATTAGAGCAAGCGGTCATCGATGCGCTGAAACTCGTCTACGATCCCGAAATTCCCGTCAATATTTATGATCTCGGTTTGATTTATAACCTCAAGATTGACGCAGAAACAGACGTATTACACATTGATATGACCTTGACTGCCCCCGGCTGTCCTGTCGCCCAAGAGTTCCCCGAAATGGTCGCCGACACCGTGCGTTTTAACGTCGCCGAAATCAAAGACGTCACCGTGGAAGTTGTTTGGGATCCCCCTTGGACCATGGAGAGGATGACAGAGGAAGCAAAATTACAATTGAATATGTTTTAGCGCTTCCATGAATGGCACGATACTTTGTTAAATGCCAGCCCAATGTCGCTCATTTACTACTTGTAAACTCGCTCATTGGGCTGACATTTGCCTTGTCTCGCACCAATTCATGAAACCGCTAGCGAAATAGGAGAAACTTTAATGTCAAACTGGATAACCGTTGCTGACGAAAATGAAATCCCCCCCGGCCGTTGGAAAGTCGTTGAGATTGACGACACTGAAATCATGATTATCAACAAAGATGGTGAGTACTACGCCATTGAAGACATTTGCACCCACGATGGTGGGCCTTTATCTGATGGTGAATTAGAAGGCGACGAAATCATTTGCCCCCGCCATGGCGCCCATTTCTGTATTCGCACTGGCCGTGCCACCGTCCCTCCCGCCTATGAAGACATTGCAGCTTTTAGAGTCCGAGTCCATGAAGGGAAGGTGCAGGTGTGTGAGGAAGAGTAACCGTTAGCTACCGGAGCCGCCGCCTCGGTTACCGGGACCTTTAGGGCTGTGCTTGTGAGCTTCTTCAGCAACATCTTCAACAGATTTGTTTACTTCGCCGCGGGTGCCTTTTTTGCCTTTGAAGAGACTAGGGCGCCAATTCCAGGCGAGAGGAGCTGCAACAATGGCTACGCCTAATAATGGCGTTATCACAGCAGCAACTACTGTAGCTACTCCTATTGCAGCTCTTACAACAAATTGCCCCAGCTTACCGCCTTTAGACATTTTTTGGGTATCGCTAACATATTGATCGCGATAATATCCTGCCATCGCTTCTTTCTGTTCTACTTTGTTGTTAGATAACGCAGCTAATTTATCGAGTAATTTTTTGGTGTTATCTAAGACTGTCAAATTTTCATTGACTCTGTCAGGATGCTTATTGATTTCACTGACAATATTTTTTATCAAAGCTTTAAGCTTTTCTACTATCTCCTTTCCTCCATCGCTATTTAACGATACTGTAGAAAAGTACTCTGATGATAATATATTACAAATGCGAACAACTAGTGCTTTTTTGAAATTACTTTTCCCAGGTTCTAATTGCTCAGAATTTTTTTCATCAAGATTGTCTATGCACCAGGCGATAAATCCATCTATTTCAGAATCTTCCATGCCTCTCATTTTTACAAAAGCAGCGATAAGTGAAATATCATCATGGTGAGAATATTTATCTTTATTAGCATGCTCAGCTCTAGCGACTAAAATATTTTGCTTTAATGAATCACTAATATCTAGCGTTGCAATTTGTTGATAAAGCTGGGGAGTATTTTCTGTAACCACTATACAAGCATCGATTACTTCGTTCCTTTGAGAAGACTCCTGGATGAACATTCCCCCCACCCGGGCTTCAGCAAGGATTGCCGCACGATTACTAATGCCAGCAACATTTTGCTGGCGGTTGGTTTGTGTATATAAATTAGTATCAACACCCAACGTTGCATTTACCGCTGTTGAGATACTGAATTGCGTTTCCTCTGCGCCATAGGAGGCACCTTCAGCTCGAACAATTTTGTCATAGTCTTTGCCCCCTTTGCCTGACGTCGTAAACTCAGCATCAGAGCCTCCAGTTACACCTGCCGACCTACCCTCACGACTAGCTTCATCAGCAAGAAAGAATGAGTCATGGTCATTCTGAAATACCACACCATCACCAGCGAATTGATTAAACATCCTTTTCATGGGCTCAATATTAGCTTCATCGCCAGGATGAAAATAGCAGTTCTCGAAGCCATAATCACCGTGTTTTAATAATAAGAAACGTGCAGCAGCATAATACTCTCTGACAATATCTTTACAAGGTTCAGGAACACCAGCAAGAAACTTGCCACAACCTGTAGCTATGAAGCTGGCGTCTTTAACGCCCATTTCTTTCATAGCCATCATTTCAAGATGTACAAGAGCTAAAATATCATTGAAAAGCAACTCCGGTGCACCTTCTTTAAAACCTCCATTCTCAAAATACAATTCGATCATTTTATGATTTTCATTAAAATCAAGTCCTGCTGCACTGATGAGAGCATGTGGTTTTTGTGATTTTTCTCCTAACTGATAACCTTGACGGACCATCGAATAGACCTGTTGGGCTACACACACCATTCGTCCTATGTTAGATAAGTTCATGTTGACGATTTTTTCTGCATGGGCCTTATCTCTGAATCCATATCTTGTTGGGGCATTGAGTGCTGCATCAGCAACCCCTTGTATCTCATTTCCACTTTCGATAAGATTGCCTCGTAATAAGCTCTTGAAGTTGCGAGCATCTTTTCTGTCCTTATTAACGGCAAGTAGCAATGCGCGATAAAAAGCGCTGGGCAATTCAGGGTCTAAGAAAATACGAGATTGTTCACGCAAAGCTTCAAGCTCTTGTACGGTAATCTCAAATACACCGTCACCGTAGATATTATCATCACCAAAGTCACTACCAGAAACTCGCACATTACCATCGCCTGCCGGTACGATATTTTTGTAGGCTTGTTCCTTCTTAACCGCTGCACTTATACCCTTAGGGAAATCACCACCTGCTTTTGCTGCGAACCCATCTACCGCATTAACTCGTGCACTACCGACTGACCTATCTTCAGTTGTTTTTTGCGTAAACGCACCCGTGCGCCGCGCGTAGTCAGATCTATCTTCTGGAGCAACCTCAACAACTCGTCCATCTTTCTTCTGCAAAAACATATTATCCACCTCTCACGGCTGTTATAGTTAAAGTCTAGAAGCCACCGTAATAGAATTCTATTAAGTCAATGTTAACCCTCTCTTAATCGGATTTTCTGGGGAATTGCTATGAAACGTCGACAACTCATTAATCCTCCGTTAAGCTTATAGTGTTATTCTTCGCCAACTTGACCTGATGATGGATATGATACATGGCTGACTTCAAGACAAACCCTTTGACACTACTCGGCGATTGGTTGGGCACTAAGGCTAAGAATATTCTCGAATTTATCGCTAGAGCCCCTAAAACTGCCTGGAAAATTTTCTTTAATTTCAACATTATGGCGCTTATTTTTGTTGCACTTATGGCAGCTATCATCCTTCTAGGACCAGTTTTTGGGATACTAGGTCTTAGTGTCGTTGGGTTCATAGGTCTTACTTTTGGTGCATTCTGTCTTGCTTTGCTCTCGCCGTATATTCTTCCCCTGTTATTCACTGCCGCAACCGCTGTCGTTGGCGCTCTGGTGGGTCTCGCGTCGTTAGTGGCTTTTGGTCTATCCGCTATTACCACTGTTATTAGCTACATCGCCGCAGATGTTCTTATTCCTCTGGCTATCCGAACTACTAGTAGAATTTATGAGAATGCCCTTAAGCCTGCGGGCCAATGGATTGCCCAGAAGGCCGGTGAATTCAAGAGTTGGGTCTCTCGCAGCTGGGATGCAATCGAAATTAAGCCCGCTCTAGAACGTGCTGCCAACTGGACAAATGATAATATCTTAAAACCCATGGGGATAGGATTAAAACTCATTGGGTTCAGCGCTGGTTTGGCACTAACATCGCCACTGTGGCTGCCTGTCATTATAGGGTTGGAAATCGGTAAAGCGATTGGTAGAAAACTCTATTTTAGTAAGCGGGAAGGTCATTTCGGGAGGGTCGACGAAGACACTGAAATGACAGCAACAACTTACTCTCAAGGAAGCTCAACAACTTATTCTGACGATGGCACGGGCCCAGGTGGATATCACACTATGGATAACCCTAGCGCTTATAGTCCCACTACTAGCCCGAGTCGCAGCCGTTCTTCATCTAATAGCTCGGTCTACAGTGGTACAGCTAGCCCTAGAAGCTCAGCTGGCACAGGATTCGGTCTATGGGGAGATTCATATGATGAGTTCGGCGGGCTTGAGGAGACTTATGAACAAGCTCCTTCTGACACAGCGGTTAGACCCTGGTATCAACGTCTTTTCAGCCGGTAAGAATGCCTATCCACGTGCAGATTATTCTAACCCCCATACCCAACCCGATAAATCTTCCCAGCAAAATCGTCGGAGATAAGCAAACTGCCATCAGGCAAGGTTAACAAGGCCACAGGACGGCCGAGCACATCATCATCACCCTCTAAGAACCCGGTCACAAAGGGCTGATAATCCGTCACTGTGCCGTCTTTGTGTTTAACACGACTGACACGGTAGCCGACTTTCTTCGAGCTATTCCAGGAGCCGTGTTCCGCGATGAAAATATCCCCCTGATAGTCTTTGGGGAATTGATTACCTTGATAAAACACCATGCCTAAGGCAGCCACATGGGCAGGGAGGTTCTTGACTGGCATCGTGAATGTTTGTGGATAAGGGAGTTTGCCAAACTTCGGATCAGGCTTATTGTTGCCATACACATAGGGAAAACCAAAATGCATGCCAGACTCCGGCGCGCGGTTTAATTCATCAGGCGGTTCATGATCCCCTAACCAATCCCGACCATTATCCGTGAACCACAACACATCTGTCCCCGGCTCCCAATCAAATCCCACCGTATTACGCACACCTTTGGCAAAGACTTCGAGCTCGCTACCATCGGCATTCACGCGCATAATAGTCCCGAGACGTTTATCCTCACTCAGACATACATTACAAGGCGCACCAACACCTAGGTAGAGTTTGTCATCGGGGCCAAACTTTATAAAACGAAACCCATGATGACGCTTATCTGGCAAGTCTTTAACAATAACCTCAGGCTTGGGTGGTTTGTTTAAATGATTCTCGATGTCATGGTAACGGGTGATTCTATCAATCTCCGCAATGTACAAGTCCCCCTTATGCACAGCCACACCGTTGGGGTAATTTAATTTCTTCGCAATAACATGCACGGTATCAGCACGTCCGTCATTGTTGGTATCTACCAGACCATAGACTTCGCCATTCAAGCTACCAACAAACACCGTGCCCTTGTCCCCTAAGGCCATCTGCCGAAGTGCGGGTAAATTATCGATGAATAAATTCGCCTTAAAGCCCTTGGGCAGAGTTAAGTTATCAACAGTCTTGTCGGCATAGGCAAACACACTCACACTCAATACACACCAAGCAATAACAACACGATTCACTATGTTCATCTAGCGCATCCCCTCTAAAGCTTCACTCAAACGCTCAACGGCTATCACTTCCAGTCCCTCAATAGCTTTCTTCGGTGCATTAGCTACAGGAATGATAGCGCGCTTAAAGCCATGTTTGGCCGCTTCACGCAACCGTTCCTGACCACTTTGGACCGGGCGAATTTCGCCGGATAAGCCGACTTCACCAAACACCACTAAGTCTTCCGGCAAAGAGTTATTGCGCAGACTGGATAACACCGCTAATAGTAATGCCAAATCCGCCGCCGTCTCGGTGACCTTCACACCGCCGACCACATTCACAAACACATCTTGGTCGTAGGTCGGCACACCCCCATGTCGGTGCAAGACTGCCAATAACATGGCTAAGCGGTTTTGCTCCAAGCCCACTGTCACCCGCCGCGGATTGCCTAAGTGTGTTTCGTCTACCAATGCTTGCACTTCTACTAACATCGGTCGCGAACCTTCCCAGGTGACTAATACGGCTGAGCCCGGCACATCGGTTACATGACGGGACAAAAAAATCGCTGACGGGTTATTCACCCCCCGCAAACCTTTGTCAGTCATCGCAAATACGCCCAACTCATTCACCGCACCAAAACGGTTCTTAACCGCACGTACCACACGAAAACGACTGTCCCGCTCCCCTTCAAAGTACAACACACTATCCACCATGTGTTCGAGCACGCGCGGTCCCGCTAACGTGCCTTCTTTGGTGACATGACCAACGATAAACAATGCCGTCCCGGTTTGTTTGGCAAAGCGTACCAATTGTGCGGCACTTTCGCGCACTTGGGACACCGCCCCAGGGGCAGATTGAATATAATCAGTAAAAATCGTCTGAATTGAGTCGATGACCATGACGGTGGGTTGTTGCTTTTGGGCATGATGGATGATTTTCTCGACCTGAGTCTCAGCTAACAATAACAATTCATCTTCGGGCAAACTAAGCCGACGGGCCCGCAAAGTCACTTGTTGCAAAGATTCCTCGCCGGTGACATAGAGGGCTTTGTGTTGTTGACTCATTTGCGCAACGGCATCTAACAGTAAGGTCGATTTACCCACCCCTGGGTCGCCACCGATTAACACCACCGAACCCGGCACTAAACCGCCGCCTAAGACACGGTCTAATTCATCAAGGCCCGTACTAACCCGCGGAGTTTCGGTGAGATTCACCTCGGATAAATGGGTCACCTGGCCATCGATATCGCCAGCAAAGCCTTCAAAACGAATCGCACGGGGATGATTGCTCTCGGCAATGGGGCGTTCTTCGACATAGGTATTCCAACCGCCACAATCATTACATTGCCCAAGCCATTTCGGTGACGTCACGCCACAGGCCTGGCAGGAATAGATTAACTTGCTTTTTGCCATAGCGCTTCCTTGTCGTTAAAAGAAAGGGGCTCCGAGTACTATGTACTATCGCCTATGCGGCGATTTGTTGAGCCCCTTAAGTAGTTAGCTTACGACTTCATCACCCATTTGCCGTTTTGACGACAGGCGGTACCTTCCACGGTTTGTTGTTTACCGTCGATAGTCGCAACTGTTGTAAATTTACGACAAGGGGTATTGTTGGTCGTATACGTTTGGGTTGGCGTGACCGCGTAACTGTTGTGGGTATCAGGATTGACCCAAGACACGGTTTGATTGGTCTTGCTACTCTCCAGCGCTTGCTGCATCTTCAGATGATCCACATCATCCATGGATTTACCGATGCTGCCACCGATCAAACCACCAAGCATGGTACCGCCGATGATAGCCGCGGTTTTGCCGTGGCCTTTACCCATGGTGGAACCCGCAACACCACCGATCACGGCACCTGTCGCGGCACCGATGTTTTGCTTATTGGCTTCAGCACAGGCAGTGAGGCTCAGCGCCATAGCAGTACTGAGGAGGATTGTTAAAATTCTGTTCATAATGACCTCTATTAGGTATGGGTTATCGATGCATAAGAGGCTATTTATACGGGGAATTAGAGAAAAAGTAAACAGTTCCTAATAGGAGTGCTCAACTGCATTAATTTCAACCCATACCCCATTAATCCCAGCGTACCTAGCCCCTAACCCCACCTTACACCCACCTAAGCTATTGACCTTTTTCCGTGTAAGCGATATCTTACCGGCTTGTGAGCCTGAAATCACAGCCAAGTTGGCATGATTTTTGATAAAAATTTAACCTCGTAACTGCCTGTTTCGACAGGACTTTTTTGGCTAAATTTTTAAACAGAGGCTCTCAAACGAACAGGCTTAAGAATCAGTTAATAAACCACTGTTAAACTGCCTGCTCATTTTTAAGACAAAGGTTGAGAGATATGACTCAAAAATTAGTCAGCAAAATCTTACTTGGCGCCGCAGCTACCCTGCTTGCAACCACTGCCTTCGCTGGGAGCCATCAAGATGACTTTATCCACTTTATCGCCCCTAAAGCCGAAGCGGCCAACAAAGACGTCGCCAAGCAACGGGAAAAATTACTCAAACTAAACGACAACCGTAGTCACTTATCCAGCAGCGATAAAGCCTGGGTGACGAAACTTGCCAAAGACTACGGCATCAAAAACCCTGATTTAAGCAAAGACAGCACTTGGACCGATTTGACCAAACGGGTTGATATCGTCCCAACGTCTCTGGTAGTTGCCCAAGCGGCTAACGAATCTGCCTGGGGTAACTCACGTTTTGCGAAACAAGGTAACAATTATTTCGGTCAATGGTGTTACAAAGCTGGCTGCGGCATCGTGCCGAAGCAACGTAGCAGCGGCTCACACCATGAAGTGAAGCGTTTTGCCAGCGCCCAGGCTTCTGTAACCGGCTACATCCACAATCTTAATTCCAATGGTGCGTATAAACAATTACGTGATATTCGCGCTCAAGAACGTGCTGCCCACAAGCAACCTAACGGTAAAGCGATGGCAGCGGGATTGAATCATTACTCTGAATTAGGTCAACGTTATGTGAGCATGATTCAGACGATGATCACGAAATATAATTTAGGCCAATACGACACAACTGTCGTATAAGCCAAGGGTTTCCCCTTAGTATAATAATAAGTGAACGGATTTACACCAGACATGCTTGCTGCATAAGATAGAAAAACGATAATAACAATAACAGCGCCATACTAATGACAATAAATGAGCGCAGCATGCAGCAAGCAAGTGTCTGTTTTACCCCCACCAATCAATTCTTATAATCAAACCCCACCCGTCTTGTTACAGCTGTCAGTAGACAGTATGGAATGGTATTGGCATAACGGGCAATGTCTTCAACCGGTAAGCCTTCGCCCCAGAGGGTCACCGCATCACCGACAGTTACAGACTCATGGCCCCGTAAATCAATCGCCAGCATATCCATGGAAACCCGTCCCACGATAGTGGCATGCTTACCATTGAGTAACACCGGCGTGTTTTGGGCAATGCGCCAAGGGTAACCGTCACCATAGCCAGCAGCAACAATAGCGATGTTCATCGCGGTAGGCGCTCGCCAAATACCATCGTAACCAACGGGAGCACCTGCTCGCAAAGACTTCACCGCAATGATGTTGGCTTTTAAGGTCATGGCCGGTTGCAAGTTTAACTCAGCCCCTGATTGCTCTGCCAAAGGTGAGACACCAAATAACATTAATCCCGGTCGTACCCAATCCGCGTGAGTATCGGACCAACGCAAAATGGCAGCGGAATTCGCAAGACTCACCTCCCCGGTTAAGCCTTCGATAGCGGTTTGAAAACGTCGACATTGTTCTGAGGTGTAATTATCACCAGTGATCTCGGCGTTAGCAAAATGACTCATTAAACGAATATCGTCAGCAACACTGTCACACTGTTGTAATTGTTGATAAACGGTTTGCGTATCTTCTAACGCAAACCCCAAACGGTGCATACCGGTATCTAGCTTGAGCCAAACGGGAATAGGTTTGTCTAAAGATATTGTTTGCAATAGTTCTAATTGTTGCGGCTGATGAATGACGATTTGAAAATTCTCGCGGGCAGCGGTTTGTAATTCATCGGCGCTAAACACCCCTTCCATCAATACGATAGTATTATCAATACCCGCTGCGCGTAATTCTAGTCCTTCATCGATACGCGCTACCCCTAGGGCATCGGCATCGGCTAAGGCTTGCGCCACAGGCACTAAACCATGGCCGTAGCCATTGGCTTTGATCATCGCCATAACTCGACTATTGGGTGCGAACTCCCGTACCTGTTTGAGATTGTGTTGCAGAGCATTGGTATCAATATGGGCCGTGATTAAGGACATTAGTCACCTATCTCATAGCGATCACTATCCGCCAAATTATCAAACCGGGTAAATTGCCCTTGGAAGTTCAAGCGTACTTTACCAATAGGACCGTTACGTTGCTTACCGATAATGATCTCAGCGATGTTTTTGTCACGCGTCTCGGGGTTATACACTTCATCCCGATAAATAAACACAATCACGTCCGCGTCTTGCTCAATTGCACCCGACTCCCGAAGATCAGACATCACGGGACGCCGGTCAGAACGTTGCTCCAGACTACGGTTCAACTGAGAAAGCGCAACAACAGGGACTTTGAGTTCTTTGGCCAGTGCTTTAAGGGAGCGGGAAATCTCTGAAATCTCCGCCACTCGGTTGTCGGCAAGGTTAGGCACTTTCATCAACTGCAGATAGTCAATCACTATTAAACCCAATTGACCGTGGGCCCGGGCAATACGTCGCGCACGGGAACGTACCTCACTAGGACTCAAGCTCGGTGTATCATCGATGTATACCTCGGCTTCTGACAACATGCTCACAGCCGAGGTAATGCGTGGCCAGTCTTCATCGTGCAAATTACCACTGCGGAGATTATGTTGGTTAATGCGTCCCAAGGATGACAACATCCGCATGGCAATAGCATCCCCGGGCATCTCAAGGCTAAAGATCACCACCGGCAACTTTGAAGTCAGGGCTGCATGCTCGGCTAAATTGATACCAAAGACGGTTTTACCCATGGAGGGACGTCCGGCGACAATCACCAAATCAGACTCCTGCAGACCCGAGGTCATTTTGTCAAAATCCGCAAAGCCGGTCTCCATGCCGGTAATAGGACTGTCAGAGTTATAGAGTTTATCAATACGCTCAAGCGCCGTGGTCATGTGGGCCTTAAGGGGTTCAGGCCCCGTGCCACGGTCCCCTTGCTCGGCAATCTCAAAGACTTGCTGCTCGGCCCGATCCAAGAGCTCATTAGGAGCCACACCATCGGGATTATAGGCCGAATCCGCAATGGTATTAGCCACACCAATCAATTGCCGTAGGACAGATCGCTCGTGGACAATCTCGGCATAGGCCTTGATATTGGAGGTACTGGGCGTATTACGTGATAATTCAAATAGATAAACATCACCACCGACATTCTCCAGCTCCCCCATGGCTTTGAGGGTCTCAGCGATGGTAATGACGTCAAAAGGCTTTTCTTGCTTCTCAAGGGTAGTCATAGCCTGAAATATCAAACGATGCTCATAGCGGTAAAAATCCCCCTGGGTGAGCTCCTCTTGCACCAGATCCCAGGCTTGGTTATCCAGCATCAGGCCGCCGAGGACAGATTGCTCGGCTTCCACGCTATGGGGGGGTAATTTCAGGGATTCGACCTCTTGGTCGCGCTTCGGTTTGTTAATAACTGCTTCAAAATCACTCATTTAGGGGAGATCCATCATAAAAACTCATATTGGGACCCATTGTATAACGCCAAAGAGAGAGCGTCACTCCCAGATCAGCCGATCCTGCAAAGCTAACGCTGCTTTTAGGGTGCAAAAACAGCCTTATCCCTGGTCAATGGGGCTTAACTTCTTGAAAAATAAGCTTATAATCCGTTAAGACTATTTTAAGCACAATTGATTATGATAGCGCCACTATAGGAACAGCCAAGAGGCGGAAGAAATGACACATTTTTTTGATAAACTTTACAGTCCCGAACAGGACAAAGGTAACGCTCAATACATTAATCTTGGTGATTTACTAGAAAACATCGATGAAGTCAGTAATACTGATGAGAGGAAAGTCGCTATCCTCGTAAAGAATTTGATAGCTACACTGGAACAATACCAAGAGAAGCAAGGTCCCCACGGTAACATTCAGCCAAGATTTATCAAAATCGACCCTAAAACTCTTAGGGTCGTTATAGAAAAACCTGACAATATCTATTGTGCACAATATCAACCAATGGCGCAAGTGACGACACCGGTTGATAAAAAACTGAAGAATCCAAAGCAAGCTGATTTACATGCCATCGGCGTTATCGCTTTCGAAATCCTCTCTAAAGGAAAATTTCCTAAACTAGCGGTACAAGCACGCAACCGAGCCCAGAGTTTACCTAATAAATACCCTAACAACCCTCGTATTTATCAAGGACATGTCGTAGGAGAAGAGTGGAGCCAGTTTTTTAATGCTATTCTTCTGGGTGAAATAAGCCACCTATCAGATACCCATATTGATGAAATCTTTGCAAATGTAAACAGGAAACTTGACGCTGTCATAGCCACCTTTCCAGAACCCGCTCTGCCCTCAGCTCCCAGCGGTAGCGAACATGACACAAGTGATAGCAGTGACGATGATAGAAGCGCCTCTGGTGGAGAGCATAAGGTAGAACCAGATTTAATAGCAAGCACTCAAAAACTTGCTGATGAAACAAGACTGGTCCAAGGGACTGGATTCCATACCATGCCAGCCCAAGCGGAAACAGAAACCAACCTTGCCAACATTATCGAACAAATCAGAGATAACCAACAAGACCCCCTCACCCATCTCGAAGTTGCAAAAATCGCATTGGGCATGTTACAGGCAGTTCAAGATGCCGCTAGTGATTCAGATTATCAACATGGTTACTTAATACCTGAAGGTTTTAAGATTAATCTGGATACTTTTAAAGTTACTTATGTACCCACTCAGGAAACATCTGACACCAAATACTCTCACTACCGTCATATAAACCAGTTCCAGGACCTTAGAGTTTCTAGTAGGGATAACACCTACTTGGACATCTACGCCATCGGTGTGATGTTGACGGAACTATTAACGGGTGAGTTGCCCATGAGTCAGCTTGATGAACTAGATAAACAACCGGCTAATAAGAGTCATAATACCCCAAGACCTGCGCCAGATTTTAAGACGACGTATATTGACCTCAAAATAGCTTATCCTGAAAATAGCAAAACCGGTTACAACGTACCTGGCACTATCAATATCATGACATCACCAACTTGTGGCGCTAAACTCTCAACAATGATTGGTGTGTTTGAGTCACATGTTAGTAGGGGAGACGTCGCCCACAGAGGAGACCGATCGACTTTGGGTGATGAGGGTATTTCACAAGGCGCTCGCCCAGAAGAGCGAGGCTTTCACCAATTGCCTAAATCTTCTCCCTCTATCGCCCGCAATGCTGCCAAGTGTGGTTTCTGGGGTGGTGCAGCAGGTCTGGGTGTTGGCGTTATTGCCGCAGGTATTGCGTTGACCATAGGGTACTTCTTACTGGCGCCAGTCAGCATATCATTGACAGCCGCTCTTGTTTTAGCTGCTGTCGCAGCAGCAGTCGTATTAGGGCCTGCAGCGTTTGGTGCCGCTGCTGGTGCTACCGGTGGTGCAATCTATGCTAGCTGCCACCGATAAAAAACGCCTACCCCCAAACAAAAAAACCACGACACTGTCGTGGTTTTTTTTGTTTGTAAGGAATTATTCTGCTCCTCGACCACTAACGAGTTTATAAATCATCTCCTTATCGCGTTTACCAACACCCAGCACTAAAACAATAAGCGTTTTGTCTTGCACTTGATAGACTAGGCGATAACCGGATTGACGCAATTTAATTTTGTATAAGCCATTTAACTTACCCCGCAGCTTTGATTTCTCTTGATGAGGGTTTTCCAGTCGACGAAGCAATACTTTCTTGAATTGCTCACTGACGCTGCGATCCAGTTTCTTCCATTCTTTCAATGCAGTAGGGTGAAAATGTAACTCATAGCTCATCCCAATCAACCTTAACGGGCTTATTGTTATCTTTAAGGCGCTGTTCGGCTAATCTTTCGAGAGTAATATCATCAAATAGTTCCACGATTTTTTCAAATAATTCTGTTGGGATCAGGTACGCTGCGGCACTATTGTGGTTCAGAATAGCAATGGGAGCCCCCTGGGCTTCATTAATAAGCTTAGAGGGATTCTTCTTAAGCTCTGTAATACTGGCAACTTTTTGTGAATAGATAGTTTGCATAAAATGACCTTTATTTGGCACCTAGTAATGGTCTAAATATAGGTCGATATTTGGACCATGTCAACCTTTGGCCTAACATGTTGAGCTGAATCCGATAATATTATCCAGCGCAGCAATCAATGGGACCCCGCGAAAGTTAATATCTATCTGCTTTTTTACTGCGATAACAGTAATTTAGTCATATCTTCACACACTTTTACCTGAAACCTTACTAAAAACCCCATTTTTTACCGCTAAAACAGTAAAACTAGAAAAACGCTGTGGGCGGATTTTGTAGGGGGAATGATATTGTTTAAGTTATGGGAAATACAGCAGCTCCCGGCCTAAATGGTTTTCGTGCAAAAACCACTTAGGCCAAGATGACAAAAATTACTCTTCTTCAGTCACAACCACTTTAACAGTGACTTCAACATCGGTGTGTAGATGAACAACGGCATCGTATTCACCGGTCACACGAATGGGGCCTTCAGGTAAGGTGATTTCGCTTTTGGCAACTTCGATACTCTTCGCGGTAATTTCATCGGCGATTTCTTTCACACCGATAGAGCCGTAGAGTTTACCTTCATCGCCAGCACGGGCAACCATACTGATGGTTAAATCTGTCAACTTCTCAGCACGTTGCTGGGCTGCCGCCAAGGCTTCTTTGGCAATCTTCTCAAGTTCCGCACGCCGTGCTTCAACTTTTGCGACGTTCTCAGCATTGGCAGGAACGGCTTTACCTTGGGGCAACAAATAGTTACGGCCAAAGCCAGCTTTAACAGAAACTTGCTCGCCAAGCTCACCTAAGTTACGAATACTTTCTAATAAAATAACATCCATCGTAATATCCTCTTTTATTTGAGCGCGGCGGGTTTAAAACGCTCGCGCAAATTAACAAAACTATCGACTATTCCAACCAATATTATCGCTAACACCGAGTATGGCGATAATACGACTAACAACACATACACCAAAATCAACCAGGCTAAGGCTAACTTGGTCTTGCCCAAGAGTGCATGTAAAACACTTAAACTTGCGGCAACAAACACGCCTATCATGATAGGCAGCAAATCCCACGCCAGTGGAAACTGTCCATAGGCTAAGGCTCCTAACACCAGCAATACGCCACTGGCAATATAGCCTAAACGCACATTGGTTAACTCCGGGCGTAAACCTCTGGGGTTAAACAACAATGCTTGCCAAAACCGTCCTAAGGCCAAATTCACCAAGCTAAACAACAGCGTCATGATGGCAACAGTACCTGTGGCAAGCTTAGTGATGAATGCCACAATGTCCGGTTGCTCCAGCATCCCCGCAACATTTTGCGCGGTCTGGGCATCTCCACTGCTACTACTGGCTGCCGTTTGGCTAATGCCTGACAGCGCGCTCTCATAATAATGCGCCCACCATCCAGCAATATCCGGTACCAGCAAATGCACTCCCAACACAATCAGTAGGCCATAAAGTGCCGTTAATTCCAGCACCATAGTCCAGGAGGCAAAGCGGCGTAACACTAACGCCATCGCCCAGATAAACACGGGGCCGCCCAAAAAGCTAAACCAGGCCAAGTGAGTATATCCCAGTGCAAACTGAAAAATACTGGTGGGGATCAACACCCATACCAATACCCACAATCCTTCAAGCGCCCCTTTGCGCAAAGTCACCAATGCCAAAATGACACTGCTTACCCAACCCAACAAAGGCAAAAAACCAAACACCAACACGCTGATTATCGCGCGGGCTCGACTGGCTAATACATAATTGCCAAATCGACTCAGTATACCCATCCTAGGATACGTCGTGTTTATTCGTGTGTGTCAGTGTACGGTAACAACGCCACAAAGCGTGCGCGCTTAACCGCAGTCGCTAACATGCGTTGATACTTAGTACGAACACCCGTAATACGACTCGGTACGATTTTACCGGTTTCCGTGACGTATTTTTTGAGGGTGTTTAAATCTTTGTAATCAATTTCTTCAACATTTGCCGCAGTGAATGGGCAAAATTTACGGCTACGTCGTTTATGTGCCATGGTCTTCTCTCCTCTTAACTACTCAGCTGCTTGTTCTTGGGCAACGGGTTTTTCTTCAGCGGCTGCAGGCGCTTCTTTCGCTGCATGTCGCTCATCACGTCGGTCCCGACTGTCTTTGTCTTTAGACTTGAACAAGGGTGAAGGCACTGCAACCGCGTCTTTGGTTTGTAGCACCATGTTACGAATCACCGCATCGTTAAAACGGAAAAGATTGCTGAGCTCATCCATCGCCGCCTGGTTCGCCTCAACATTCATCATCACATAGTGGGCTTTGTGGAGGTTATTGATGGGATACGCCAATTGCCGACGGCCCCAGTCTTCCAAACGGTGGATTTTACCAGATTGGCCTTCGATGATGCCTTTATAGCGCTCAATCATGGCCGGAACTTGTTCACTCTGATCCGGGTGAACGAGGAATACAATTTCATAATGTCGCATAATTGCTCCTTATGGGTTAAACACAGTCTCCCGAGAAAACCTCGGTGAAACAAGGAGTTACGGGATTTAGCCCCGCCAAATCACAGGCAAACCCCGTGAAGTGGACGCATCATACGAGAAAATGGCTTATTTTGCAACAGATTGCCGTGGTTTGGCAGATATCCTAATCACCGCAAATTCTGCGGTGATTAGAGGGGGTATTCACCGCAAAGGGGCTATTTTTTTAATAATAACACCCAGTGGCGAACAAGCCCCCTAAAACTCCAAAGTCTGATGCAACACCATGATGGCGTCCATCTCGACTTGGGCATCTTTGGGGAGGCTTTTGACGCCGAGGGCGGCGCGGGCCGGATAAGGTTCTAAGAAATAACGCCCCATGACCTCATTGACCACGGGGAAGTGAGCCATGTCGGTGAGATAAATATTCAGTTTAACAATGTCGCGTAAACTACCACCAGCAGCGTCACACACCGCTTTAAGATTATCAAACGCTTGTTGCACTTGTTTAGCAAACCCACCTTGGATTAGCTTGCCAGTTTCGGGTACCAAAGGAATTTGCCCAGAAATATAAACCGTATCGCCGACTTTGACAGCTTGAGAATAGGTACCGATAGCTTCTGGAGCACTGCTCGTATTAATAACCTTGCGAACATGAACGTCAGACATATTAGTCTCCTTTGATACGGGTAATTTTGGCGGCTTCTTTGAGGTTGCGGATGCGGCGCATGGTTTTAGCGAGGTGCACTCGGTCTTGTACGGTCAAAGTTAAATTCACCACGCAATAGCGGCCGTCTTTTTCTTCGACGCTGATATTTTCAATATTGGCATTGGCATCAGACACGGCAGCTGCTAATGCGGCTAATACCCCACGTGCATTAATTAACTCAACGATTATCTTAACAATGAAGTCACCTTTGATGTTATCTTCCCAACTGAGGTAAATACATTTGTCGGTGTTGCGCAGTTCTTTGATTTGTTGACAATCTTCAGTGTGAACGATGATGCCACGCCCTGCATCTAACAACCCCACAATGACATCACCGGGGATAGGATGACAACAGTGGGCAGTATTGATAACCATACCCTCGGTGCCCTTAATGAGTAAGGGCTGTTTGGATAACTGCTCCATCGCCGTGCGTTTTTCGGCTTCTTCAGCATCGAGTTCAGCCTTCTCGACACAGGCCAAACGCCGTGCGACGATCAGCGGCACGCGACTGCCTAAACCAATAGACTCCAATAAATCATCAAATGTCTCTAAATCAGACTCACCGAGCACTGTGTCGATGTTTTGTTGTGGGATATCTTCAACCGTCAGCGACATGGTACTCAAGGCTCGTTCTAACAAACGGGTACCTAAAGCAATCGATTCCGTACGCCGTTGCTTCTTCAAGAAGTGGCGAATATTACTGCGAGCCTTACCCGTAACGACAAAGTTCAGCCAAGCAGGATTAGGACGCGCGCCGGGGGATGTAATAATCTCGATAGTTTGACCATTAGAGAGTTGCGTGCTCAACGGTGTTAAGCGGCGGTTGATTTTGACCGCGACACAAGTGTTACCGATATCAGTATGAATAGCATAGGCAAAATCCACCGCCGATGCGCCATTGGGTAGTTCTAGAATATTGCCTTTAGGGGTAAATACATACACTTCATCAGGGAATAAATCGATTTTGACATTTTCAATGAACTCGAGTGAGCTGCCAGTATTTTGTTGGAGTTCGACCAGGCCCGAGAGCCAGGCTTGGGCGCGAATGTGGGCTTTGGAGGTGCTCGTGTCACCAGACTTATACAACCAATGGGAGGCAATCCCGGTATCCGCCATTTGGTTCATCTCTACTGTGCGGATTTGGATCTCAATCGGCACACCGTAAGGACCAAACAGCGTCGTATGCAAGGACTGGTATCCATTGGCTTTAGGGATAGCAATATAATCTTTAAACCGTTCTGGCACTGGCTTGTAGAGATTGTGCACCGCGCCCAATACGCGATAACACGTATCAATATCATCAACAACCACGCGAAATGCATATACATCCATGATCTCAGAAAACGGAATACGTTTGGTCCGCATTTTGCGATAAATACTATAAAGGTGCTTTTCGCGTCCGGAGATTTTCCAATCTGGGAAATGTTTGTCATCCAAACATTCACGAATGGTTTTTTTGATGACACTTAAAATTTCTTTGCGATTGCCGCGGGCTTTGCGCACTGCTTCTTCGAGCACGCGATAACGCATTGGGTACAGAGCCGCAAAACCTAAGTCCTCAAACTCAATACGAAAGTTATGCATACCGAGGCGATTAGCAATAGGCGCATAAATCTCTAAAGTCTCTAACGCAATCCGGCGGCGTTTATCCGGCCCTAGTGCACCTAAGGTGCGCATGTTGTGGAGTCTGTCCGCAAGCTTGACCAAAATAACCCGAATATCTTTCGCCATAGCCAAAACCATTTTGCGAAAATTCTCGGCTTGCGCTTCAGCCCGGCTCTCGAATTTGATCTGGGTTAATTTACTGACGCCATCAACAAGTTCAGCGACAACTTTGCCGAACTTCTTCTCTAAGGATTTTTTGTCGACCGGGGTATCTTCAATGACATCATGGAGAATCGCAGCCATGATGCTCTGGGGATCCATACGCATCTCAGCCATGATTTTGGCAACCGCCAAAGGGTGAGTAATATAAGGTTCGCCGGTGCGGCGGGTTTGTCCTTCATGGGCCTCTTTGCCAAGTAAATAGGCTTCATGGATTTGCTCAACTTGTTCCGCCTCAAGGTACTGCTCAAGCTCAGCTTGTAATCCATCAAAATGGCCCACGGACGTCCCCTAGAACTTAGACAATGCCTCTTCTTCACCTTCTGTGTTGCCCGCCAAGCGTGCTTCACGGGTTTTATCGAGGATGTCTAATTTATCATGGTCGACCAAACCATCGGCAATTTCACGTAATGCAAGAACAGTCACTTTGTCTTTTTCGACAGGGACTAAAGGCTCTTCGGCAGACAGGGCCAGTTGGCGGGCGCGACGGCTCGCTAACATGACGAGTTCAAAACGGTTCTTAACATTGCCGAGACAATCTTCGACGGTAATTCGTGCCATGGTGTACTCCCAAATGGTCTAATCGTTGCGGAAAACGCTAAGTATACAGTTTTTGCGCAGATTAACGCAACAATTCTGACAGTAATTGTTGATATTTCTCTTGTTGTTTCACTAGGCTCAGACGCTCAGCATGGAAAATTGTTCTCAAATCAGTCAACCCCTGGTCAAAATCGTCATTCACCACCAAATAATCGAATTCACTATAGTGGGACATCTCAGCCGTGGCCTTGGACATGCGCTCAGCTATCACCCCGTCATCATCCTGCCCCCGGGCTCTGAGGCGTTCTTCAAGGGCGACTCGCGATGGCGGCAAAATAAAAATACTGCGATTGTTAGCGAAAAGCTGCCTCACTTGCGCAACGCCCTGCCAATCAATTTCGAGAATAACATCAAAGCCCCCCTCCAGTTGCTTTTCAACCCAGGCTTTCGATGTCCCGTAATGGTTGCCAAACACTTCGGCATGTTCAAGGAAGGCTTGTTGTTGAGCCATAGTTTGAAAATCTTCCAGCGCCACAAAAAAATAATTCTCCCCGTCCACTTCACCGGGACGTTGGGGGCGCGTGGTGTGGGAAATAGAAACCTTAACCCGCGCATCGCCTTCGGCAAGCGCTTTCACTAAACTGGTTTTGCCGGCACCAGAGGGTGCCGCAATGGTATACAGGGTCCCTTTATTCAATGTTTTGCACCTGTTCTCTGATTTGTTCAATAAAGACTTTTAATTCGATTACTGCATGGGACGTCGTTGTGTTCAAGGACTTTGAGCCCATGGTATTCGCTTCACGATTCATTTCTTGACTCAAAAAATCCAAGCGCCGGCCAATGGCCTCCGAACTGGTTAACACCCGATTGAATTCTTCAATATGCGTGTTGAGGCGGTCAAGCTCTTCGGCGATATCAATCTTTTGCGCCAACATCACCATCTCCTGTTCAACCCGAGTAGGCTCCAGTTCGACCTTCGCTTGCGTAAAACGGTTGTAAAGTTTTTCTTGTTGCAACGTCAAAATCGATGGCATGACGTCTTTGACTTTAGCCACTTCGGTGCCTATCCCTGCTAGACGTTCACGAATAACGTCAGCCAACGCTTTGCCTTCCCGCTCCCGGGCCGCGCGCAAGTCCTTAAGGGCAGTGGCAAATAAGGATTTCGCGGCGTCTTGTTCGGTGTCAGATGCTACCTCCGCCACTTGCACCACCCCCGGCCAACGTAACAATTCCATGGACCGTGGTGAGTGAGTGTCGGTTAGCATCGATGCGACTTCTCCATTGGCTTGCAATAATTGCTTCACGAGACTGGCGTTGACGGCGACCTCTGTTGCAGCAGCCTCGCCAGGGATAAAACGCAAATTACACTCTACTTTGCCGCGGTCGAGAAATTCGCGGCTCATTTCTCGCAGGCTTGATTCAAGGCCGCGAAATTGCTCCGGCATGCGAAAAGACATTTCGAGAAAGCGGTGATTAACCGAGCGGATTTCCCAGGTCAAGGTTCCCCAATCCCCTTGGGATTGTTGACGGGTAAAGGCGGTCATACTTCTGATCATAATGTGTCTCGTCATGTTTAGTGCCACCAAATCATACCTGTTAGCTGCAGGGATGGAAAGCGCTGATATAACTGCCCAGCAGCTCCCGGCTAAGCCGGAAAGCTGCTTCCCAAGTACTATCGCCTGTGCAGCCAAGCTGCACGGACGGCGACCAAAGGGGGAAAATCGCGATTTCCCCCTTTGGAAACCCCCATTGCGAGATGTTAAGCGGGAACCGCTGATAACTGCCAATAAATTTGACAGCACTCGGTAAAATCGCTACCGTAGGCGCCACAATCAACACTACCGAGGATCTCCCATGCGACCAAGTCAACGCGCCAATGATCAACTTCGCGATATCACCATTACCCGCAGCTACACAAAATATGCCCCCGGCTCTGTACTAGTAGAATTCGGCGAAACCAAAGTCCTCTGTACCGCTAGCGTGTCAGACACCGTGCCACGCTTCATTAAAGGCACCGGCCAAGGTTGGTTGACCGCCGAATACAGCATGTTACCCTCCGCTACCCATACCCGTAGCGACCGGGAAGCAAGCCGCGGCAAACAAGGCGGGCGCACCTTAGAGATCCAGCGTTTGATTGGTCGTTCCTTGAGGGCCGCCCTCGACCTTAAAGCCCTCGGCGAGCGTTGTATCTATATAGACTGTGATGTCATTCAAGCTGATGGCGGCACACGCACTGCCTCAATCACAGGAAGCTGTATTGCCCTGGTGGATGCTTTACGTCACCTTCAAAATACCAAAGCCCTCAAAAAAGACCCACTTAAGCACATGATTGCCTCAGTATCGGTAGGGATTTACCAAGGCCAGCCGGTCTTGGACTTAGATTATGTCGAAGACTCCAATGCCGAGACTGATATGAATGTAGTGATGAATGATAATGGTGGCTTCATCGAAGTCCAAGGCACTGCCGAAGGCACCCCTTTCCACCAAGAAGAATTCAGCATGATGCTCTCCCTAGCGGAATCTGGCATCGCCCAGTTGATTGAGAAGCAGCGGGAAGCATTAGGGGATATCGTGGTTAGCGGATGAGCTAATCTATTGAAAAATAACGATATTAACCTGAGTCATTGCTAAATTCTGCAACAAAACCTATAATTGGTGCAACATGAAAACCTATGATTGGTGCAGCATAAAAACCTATGATTGGTGCAGCACAAAAACCTATGATTGGTGCAGGCATTATGGCAACCCCTTCTGAAAAACTGGCAGAGTCCTTAGAGCTCCTCCACGAAGCCCAACAAAATGGCCAACTCACCATTCGCGCAGGCATGTTGCCGCGCACCCACCAAGAGCGCTTAGTACGCCAGGGTTTTTTGCGGGAAATCATAAAGGGCTGGTATGTGCCCTCCGCCCCCGATGAACTGCCTGGCGATAGTACGCCCTGGTATGCTTCCTATTGGCATTTCTCGGCAGATTATCTCAATGAGCGTTTTGGCAACGAATGGTGCTTGTCACCAGAGCAGTCACTACTGCTCCACGCTGGCAATTGGACTATCCCACAGCAATTGCTTGTAAGGGCGCCCAGAGGCAGTAACAAAAAAACCGACTTACCCCACAATACTTCTCTGTTTGATGTGCGTTATGCATTTCCGGAGCAACAAGCCACAGAAAAAATTGAAAACTTATCTGTTTATAAGCTAGAGCCCGCACTGGTTGCTTGCTCTGAAAAATTCTTCACCCAGCATCCCACCGATGCCCGTGCTGTTATTGCCATGATCATTGAGCCATCAAAACTCTTGTCCCTGCTACTCGAAGGCGGCCACAGTGTCATTGCCGGCCGGCTTGCAGGCGCCTTCCGCAATATCGGCAAAGACACTATTGCCGACACGATCATTCAAACCATGAAAGCTGCAGAATATAATGCTCGGGAAACCGATCCCTTTGATGCGCCTTTGCCCCTCACTTTCCAAAATCGTGCACCGTCCCCCTATGTTAACCGGCTCCGCGTAGCTTGGCAGACGATGCGCGAAGCCATCATCGGCCACTTCCCTAAACCTGCTAACCCCCCCACGGATATTAAAAAACACCTCGAGAAAATCGAAGCGAACTATGTTACCGACGCCTACCACTCACTATCGATTGAGGGCTATCGCGTCAGCCGCGAACTCATCGAGCGCGTCCGTAGCGGTAGTTGGCGACCGGAAAACAATATAACGGATCGCAATCATAAAGACGCGCTTGCAGCACGTGGTTACTGGCAAGCCTTCCAAGCCGTGAAGCAAAGCATCCGTCATACCCTCGAGGGCAACGACGTTGCCAAGACCATCGCACAAGATCACGTGGCCTGGTATCGGGAACTCTTTGGCCCTTGTGTCACCGCTGGACTCTTGAAACCAGCTGACTTAGCGGGCTATCGACACAACCCCGTCTATATTCGCCAATCCATGCATGTTCCCGCCAACTGGGAGACAGTACCTGAATTACTACAAGCATTCTTCGAGTTATTAGGTGAAGAACCCGATCCTGGGGTGCGGGTAGTGCTCGGGCATTTTTTCTTTGTGAATATCCACCCCTACATGGATGGTAATGGCCGGATGGGGCGCTTTTTGATGAACGTGCTCCTCACAACCTCAGGGTTCCCTTGGACCGTCATTCCCGTAGAGCAACGGGATATTTACATGGGCAGCCTGGAGCAGGCCAGTGTTGGACAAGATATTCAGCCATTTTGTGGGTTTATCGCGGATTTGGTCAAAAAAGCGAAGTAAGCCGCTGAAAGATAGGCGAATTCTTAGGAAATCAGCGATAATCCCCAGTCCCATTTGCGCTCCGTCCCAGATTCTGGTATAAAGTGCGGCCTGCTAGTAAATGCAGCCGAATTTGAGACTGGAGAAAGAAAATGTCTAGAGTTTGTCAGGTAACCGGTAAACGACCGATGAGTGGGAACAATGTCTCTCACGCCAACAATAAAACCCGTCGTCGCTTTAATGTGAACCTTCACACACGCCGCTTTTGGGTTGAAACCGAGAAGAAATTTGTCAAATTACGCCTAAGTAACAAAGGCTTACGCATCATCGACAAATTGGGTATCGATGCTGTATTGAAGAAAATCCGTGAGCGCGGCGAAAAGGTCTAAAGAGGTATAAATCATGGCAACAAGTTCAAGAGTTAAAGTCCGCATGGTATCAGAAGCAGGTACTGGTTATTTCTACACAACCATGCTCAACAAGAAAAACATGACCGAAAAACTCCGGTTACGTAAATACGACCCTAAAACCGGCAAAATGGAATGGTTTAAAGAAGAAAAAATCAAATAAGATTGATTTTTCTGGTATCAAAAAAACCCGCCACTGGCGGGGTTTTTTGTGGTTACTGACAAATGAAGCCAGGGGTTCGCTTACCACCTGTTGCAAGTTTACATTTCTTCACGCTAAAAAGATGAATAGAGGCGGTATCGTTAAAATAGTACCTAATAAGCTCTTGCTTCGTCTTGGCATCTGAGATTTTCACAGTTAACCCCCACCAATATGGTTCCACGTCATATTTGGGAGTAATCTGACTACCAGGCGCCACATAGAGGGTTTCGGAAATGCTGTGTTGTGCCTTCGTTTTTCCACTGATATCAACCTTTAGCTCTTCTGATAACTTATTAGTAACAGTAAGGTCGAAAGTAGTCGCATAACTCGCCTTCACCCCCAAGAATAACAGCAGATTAACCATCAATAATGCATACAGAAGTTTTTTCATGGTGAGATCCCTCATAGCTAGAATTTACGCTAAGTATAGTTGGAATTGCTTCGGATAATGGGCTTTTGGCCAATTTGTGCTGAATATGACGCTATCATCAGCCCATAAATCATTTGGAATCATTGGGTTAGCGGGGGCTAGCAAGCTAGCGCTGACCTGCCTACGCTAAAGCTTCGGCAAGGCAGGCACAAATCACGCTATCGCTGGCCTACCTGCGCCAAGGCTTCGGTAGGCAAGCCCAAGCCCTCAAGGCTACCGTTGGCATGCTCCACAATACACCGTGCTCCGCTGTCCCAAACGGGATTCTTTTAGAGGGTTGCCACAGGTAACACAAGGCTCACCGCCGCGACCATACACTTGTAACTGTTGTTTAAAATACCCGGGCTTGCCGTCAGCTTTGCGGAAGTCCTTAAGGGTGGTGCCGCCCTGTTTGATGGCTGCAGCGAGGATGGCTTTGATATTCTGCACTAGGCTCTCAAACCGAGCCTTCGAGACCTTGCCTGCAGCACGATGGGGATGAATACCACTCTTGAATAACGCTTCATTGGCATAAATATTGCCTACCCCCACCACCACGTGGCTATCCATAATAAAGGCCTTGATGGCTTGTTTTCGTCCTTGGGCCCTCTGATAGAGATAGTCTGTCGAAAAAGCCGCTGTGAGGGGCTCAGGGCCGAGATTTGCCAATAATTTGTGCTCCAGGGGGTCAGTTTTAGTCCATAATAGGGCGCCGAAGCGTCTTGGGTCAGTTAAGCGCAGGCATTGGTCATTGCAGAGGACAATATCGACGTGATCATGCTTTGCCGGCGGTAGGCTGGCATCCACGACGCGCAATATGCCAGACATGCCCAGATGCAAAATCCCCCAGCCAGCGAGGGTTTCCAGAAGAATGTATTTGCCGCGCCGGCCCACGCTGACTATACTTTGACCAACAAGATGGCGTTTAAGGGAGGCGGGAATAGGACAACGGAGTTGGCGCTGACGGATAATCACGTTATCAACCCGCTGCCCTTGGAGATGAGGAGCGATCCCCGAACGGGTGGTTTCGACTTCCGGTAGTTCTGGCATGGCTTAACTCTCTGTATTTTGTTGATTTGGGTCAATTGGCACGGTTATAGCCCATATAATCATTGGTGATTAACCAAATTCACGCTATCATGTCATGAATCTTAACGAACGAGGATCCTACTACAGCTATGTATGCACTGAAACCCTATCTCTTTGGACTATTAGATCTCCCCTGGTGGGGCAATATTATCGCCCTGTTGATTTTGACCCATATCACCATCATCGCGGTTACTGTCTATCTACACCGCTGCCAAGCCCACCGTGGCCTGGATATTCATCCGGCTTTGGCGCATGTTTTCCGGCTTTGGCTGTGGTTAACCACCGGTATGGTCACCAAAGAATGGGTGGCTATCCACCGCAAACACCACGCCTTTTGTGAAACCGAAGATGATCCCCATAGCCCACAAATCATGGGCCTCAAAAAAATCCTCTGGCAAGGCGCTGAAGTGTACCGTGAAGCAGCCAAAGATGAAGCGATGGTGGAACGCTACAGTGTCGGCACCCCAAATGATTGGCTCGAGAGAAAAGTCTATACGCCATTTTCCGGCAAGGGTATTTTGCTGATGTTATTGATTGATGTACTCCTGTTTGGTTTGCCCGGCATTACCATCTGGGCGCTGCAAATGATTTGGATCCCCTTCTTTGCCGCTGGCGTCATCAACGGTATTGGCCATTACTTCGGGTACCGCAATTTTGAATGCCCAGATGCCGCAACGAATATTTTTCCCATCGGTATTATCACCGGTGGCGAAGAGCTGCATAACAATCACCATACTTATGGGACTTCGGCAAAGTTTTCCGTCAAATGGTGGGAGTTTGATTTGGGTTGGCAGTACATTAAATTATTCCGTTTAATGGGATTGGCTAAAGTCAAAAAAATCGCCCCACAAGAAAAACTCGACACCAGCAAACACCATATTGATGTCGATACCTTGAAAGCATTACTCAACAACCGCTTTCAAGTGATGGCTGCTTATGCAAAGACGGTCGTGAAACCAGTGTTCAAACAAGAAAAACGCAATGCTGAATCAACCCAAAAGCCGTTATTCAAGCGTATGCGTAAATTACTCACCCGCGAACAATCACTCATCACTGATGATTGCCAAGCCCGTATTGAACAATTGCTTGAAACTGATACTGATATCAGTGTGATCTATCAATACCAACAAAAACTGTTAGCGATTTGGCAACGCACAACGGCGAGCCAAAAAGAGTTAATTGAAGCTTTCCAAGAATGGTGCAAACAAGCCGAAGCCAGTGGTATTGATGCTCTCAGTAATTTTGCTAACTATATTCGTAGTTATGCTTTGAGGCGACAGCAATAGTGAAACGATTCTTGTTAGCAGGCCTCATCATCGGGGCCTCTTCATTACTGGCTGGCTGTCCCCTGCCCACCTCTGACACTGGTGTGCTGTCAAATATCAGTGCCGCAAACGATTATCAACTCCCCCATCAACCGGATGCCAATAAAGGTGTTGTTTATATCGTTAGCAATTATTCGCAAGTGGATTACGTTATTCCTGGTATGGGAGCTTTCTCCGATGCGTATGAGTACAACGGCTCCTCTGTCAGTATCGAGAAAAACGGACTGAATTATCCCATTGGTACCGTAACGCTATTCAAGAATCTATGTTTCTATGCCCCGAGTGGTGCGTACACGGTCCATATCACCTCTGATCATCATGCGTCGCCCCGGTCACTAAAAAAAACCATCACAGTTAAAAACAATCAAGCGAATATTTATGCACTCTATGTCCACATTAATGCCATGACCACCGGTGGCAACGCAAAACTGCGTTTTGGTAACATAGATAAGCCCAAAGGCCGCTACCTCGTCAAAACGAGTCCACCTAAACAGTGTGTAACCTTATCCCAGTTAACCGGCGGCTACAAAAAAGATTCATTTAAACTTACCTTGGTTAATCAAGCAGATGTTCCCTTAAAGCTGGGTATCAACTACTATTCACCGGACGATAAAAAACTCCCCGAAATGGTATTAGCACCGAAAAGTCGCAAGCGGTTGCCAACCGTCACTTCGAGTAATGGTCGCGTCACCGGCCTGCGGATGACCGTTAAGAAACCTGATCATAATCGCGGAGGGACCTATGACTTACTGCTAAAACAAGCTGATCAACGCTATTTTTCAGAACATCATTGGGGAAGCTTTTCGGAACCTGCGGTGAATTCAAGCTCCCAGTGCCAACACCGTCTAGAGAATAATGCCCGGGTCACTGACTGTGTGCTTACCTTCGTCAATCGCAAAAAGCGTTAATTCGCTGCTACCACAATAATTAAATTTCATATTAATCAATCAGTTATAAACCCCTAGACCGTAATATTACACTTTTGCATTATTGCGGTCTGGGTAGCTCGCAATAATGCAAAAGTGTAATATCGCGGTCTGTTCAGACCGTAATATTGCATTTTGTGAATATTGTGGTATAGTTTTGCTCAAATGTAGTTCAACATAGGCAACCTGCATGAGTGACTTTATTGGCAGAAAAGCAGATCTGAAACAACTCCAACGATTAACCGAGAAAAACACCGCCAGTCTTGTTGTTGTTTATGGCCGACGTCGGATCGGCAAAAGCAGTTTCATTGAGCACTTTGGTAAAGACTACACTATGTTGTCTTTTGAAGGACTCTCCCCACGCCATGCCATCAGCAAACAAGACCAGTTGGATGAATTTAGTCGTCAGCTAGCCCGCCAATGCCAAACTGATTATCAACGCTTTAACGACTGGGGTGACGCCTTATATGCTTTAAGTCAACACACTGCCACAGGCCGCAGAGTTGTGCTATTGGACGAAATCAGCTGGATGGCACTTGAAGACGATGATCTGCCCGGCAAAATCAAAATCGCCTGGGATAAATATTTTAAAAAGAATCCTAAATTAATATTCTTTGTTTGTGGCTCTGTCTCTGCTTGGATTGAAGAGAATATAGTTAATAGTACCGGTTTTCATGGCCGAATATCACTGAAGATCTGCCTCAATGAATTGCCTCTCAGTGATTGTAAGTACTTCTGGGGCAAGGCAATGAATAAAGTGTCTAACCGTGAAAAACTGCATATGTTAGCGGTCACGGGTGGCATTCCTAAATATCTTGAAGAAATAAATCCGAAAGTTAGCGCTGAAGAAAATATTCGGCGCCTAGCCTTCACTGAAAGTGGTATCTTGTTTAATGATTTTAAAGAAATCTTTACTGACACATTAATGCGAAAAAGCGATATTTATGAGCGTATCGTAAGATTGTTGTGTGATGGACCTGTGGATTCAAAAGACATAGGTGATAGAGTCGGTGCAAGCAAGGGCCGCTATCTCAGCAGTATCCTCAATGAATTAAAGCTCGCTGGCTTTATCGATCAACATGCGAGCTGGGATTTCAAAACAGGCAAAGCCTCGCAAGTCAGTCAGTACCGTATTCGCGATAACTATATTCGTTTTTATTTGAAATATATCGAACCTAATATGGCGTCAATTATAACTGGTAATTTTGCGGAACGCTCCCTGTCATCATTGCCCGGCTGGGGCTCCATCTTATCATTACAAATCGAAAACTTGGTTCTGAGTAATCGCGCCAGAATAAAACAATTACTAGGAATATTACCTGATGAAATACTCATCGATAACCCCTACCTACAACGGGCAACTACAGCAAAACAAGGCTGTCAGATTGATTATCTTATTCAAACCAAGCCTTCTACCTTGTATGTTTGTGAAATCAAATACACGCGCTCGATTATACGCAAGTATGTTATCGAAGAAGTTGAAGAAAAAATTCGCCGCTTAAAAATTCCGCGCCATACCTCTATTCGACCGGTCTTGGTTCACTTAGGTGATATCCATGATGAAGTGCTCGATGCGGATTACTTTACCCATATCATCAATTTAGAGACGCTCTTAGAGGATTAGTACACCAACCCACCCCGTGGATCTGACGCGCTGTAAACAGTATTCGTAGCGCGATCCCAATAGATAGCCTGCATGTTACCGAAGTGGCGGTTGATTTCATGGAGTTTGTAGCCCATGGCTTCGAGTTGTTTGATTTGTTCATCAGTAAATGTGCCAGGCTCATATTGAATTTCGTCCGGTAAATACTGGTGATGATAGCGGGACACTTTGACCCAAGAGTCTGGCAGATGGCCTTTCTCGAAATCCAAAATTCCTAATAGCACCATGGTCGTAATACGACTACCACCAGGCGTGCCAATAATACCAACACCGGTTTGGGTAGTGATAAAGGTCGGGGTCATGCTGGACAGCGGGCGTTTGCCCGGGGCAATTTCATTGGCATGACTACCCACAATGCCATAGACATTGGGCGCCCCAGGCTTAGTGGAGAAGTCATCCATTTCGTCATTCAAAATGACGCCTGTTCCAGGTGGCATGAAGCAGGCACCAAACGGATAATTAAGACTTAACGTCACCGCCGCCCGATTGCCTTCTTTGTCAATAATCGAAAAATGCGTTGTGTGTTGGCCTTCAGTGATTTTGATTTCAGGTTTACCGAGACTTTTACTGGGGGTTGCTTTGCGTGGTGTAATGGTTTCCCGTAGCCGGTCAGCATGTTGCATCGACGTCAAACGACGGGTGGGCACTGTGACATAATTTGGATCGGCCAAATACCGCGTTCTATCAAAATACGCCCGGCGCATGGCCTCAACGGTGAGTTGAATTTGTTGCATGGGAGTAAGTTCGGTCATGTCAAATTTCTCGAGGATATTTAACATAGTAATTAACCCAATTCCCCCCGCTGATGGCGGCGGTGCGGTGACAATACTCATGTTATGATAATTTGCAGTTAATGGTCGACGCAATAACACATGGTAATTCGTCAAGTCATTTGCCTCCCATATCCCTCCAGCATGCTTAACACCTTGCACTAATTGTTTCGCCACCAACCCGTCATAAAACCCCGCTTTACCTTGCTGTGCAAAGGTCGTCAACGTGTTGGCTAAGTCTGGTTGTTTAACAATATACCCAACCGGCGGCACCTCATTGTCTTTAAGGAATACTTTTGCAGCTGCTGGCGAGCGGCGTAAATCATCCAAGCGCATCTCTGCCATATCGCGATAGCGTTGATTCACTGGGAAGCCTTGTTTCGCCAGTGTTATCGCAGGGGCCAAATCTCGCGCTAAGGTTAATCGACCGAAATTATTTGCCACATAAGCCATCCCGGCTGGCTCACCAGGAATTGCCGCAGCCAATGGCCCAGTGACGGATAAATTTTTAATGACATCACCTTGCTGATTGAGAAACATATTGGCTGTCGCACGGGCGGGTGCAACCTCACGACTATCAAGAAATAAATCAGTTTCACTATAGCCTAAATGCATTAGCCAAAAGCCACCGCCACCTAAACCAGAATAATAAGGCTCAACCACTGCCAGCGCTCCCGCAACGGCAACAGCTGCATCAAACGCATTACCTCCTTGCTCCATAATAGCCATACCCGCTTTTGTTGCTTCTGGCGCAGCACTGGCAACCGCATTGCTGGATGGGGTTTGGGCCAAGGGTGAATAGGCCAAGGGCGCGGGCTCACTTGCTGCTATACAAGCTATGCTAACGCTACAAGCGAGAATGGTAACAAGGCATTGAAGACGCACAGATTATTCCTTAGTTAATTCATGGTACTTTTTCATTAACTGTTCTTGAGATTCTTGGTGATCGGGATGCACAATAATACAATCCACAGGGCACACTTCTTTGCATTGCGGCACATCAAAGTGACCAACACATTCCGTACATTTGCTGGGTTCGATTTCGTAGAATACTTCACCCTCATAAATCGCATTATTGGGACATTCAGGCTCGCAAATATCACAATTGATACATTCGTCAGTAATCGTTAATGCCATCAGCCACCGCCTATTTTGTCGTGTAATTTCGTCGCCACGAGCGGGTCGACAAATTGGGTAATATCGCCGCCCAGTTGAGCAATTTCACGTACTAAGCTCGCAGAGACACAACTGTACTGTTCCGCCGGGGTCAAAAACACCGTCTCAATAGCGGGTGCCAAATGGCGATTCATGCCCGCTAACTGGAATTCAAAGTCAAAATCCGACACTGCCCGCAGCCCCCGCAAAATCACACTTGCACCTTCGGCTGTAACAAAGTCCACTAATAAACCATTAAAGCCTTTGACTTGGACATTCTCTAAACCGGCAAACACCGTTCTTGCCAATTCAACCCGTTCGTCAAAACTAAATAAAGGCTGTTTCGCCTGACTCTCAGACACAGCGACAATAACGTTGGGAAATAAACGACTGGCCCGCGCCACCAAGTCTTGGTGCCCTTGGGTAATGGGATCAAACGTCCCTGGGTAGACGACGGTTTTGTTCATAAATTAATCTCTAGTACGGCACGCCATTCGTGCTGGGCAATAATAACTCATTCTTTGGCAAAATACACCGGATCATTGGAAATTTCCACAAAATCAGCCCTAACTAGCTGTTACCCAGTTGTTACAAAACTCTCTCGCCTCGACATGGTGGTGTTACAGTCGATTGATAATTTCATTGCATGGTAATGGCGTTATTGTCAGAACTGTGTAACAACTCAAATACTAGTGAGGCATACTATGAAAAAATTATTAACTCTTTCTGCTGTTGCAGCGTCTGTGGCGCTTGCTGTGTCTGCGCAAGCGGCAACTTCTGACGATACAACAGCAACCCAACCTGAATCTGCTCAGTTGACTGCGTTGTTGGAAGATAGCACACCTGCTACTGACCAAGCGACTGACGCAACCATCAATGATGACACTGCTGCACCCGCTCAGTTAGTTGGCGATGATGACGATGCTAATGACAACGGTGACGACAATGGCGATGATAACGGTGACGACAATGATGATGCCAATGGTGACAACGGTGACCATCTTCATTTAGCTGCTGACACGAACCCTGCTGGCGATGATGCAGGCGACCAAACTGCACAGTTGATCGGTGCTAATGGTGACGATGCAGATGCCAATGGCGACAATGGTGATGACAACGGCGACGACAACGGTGACGCTAATAGCGATGACAATGGTCAAGCTAGTCTCACAGCTGACACTAACCCAGCTGGTGATGATGACACTCAAGCGCAATTAGCGGCTGATGATTCTGATGCTAACGCTGATGATTCAGCTGCTCAGTTGATCGATGATGAAGCTGACACTGATGCTGACAGCTCAGCACCTAGCTTTGTCTAAGCCTATTCTTCAATCAAAAAAAGGACGCCTCGGCGTCCTTTTTGCGTTGGGGCCATAGTTTAATCCTTTTCCTCACCATCTTGGCAAAGTTTTAACATTGCTTCCGGATCTTTGCTGTTCTGCAAACGATCGAATAGCAGTGTATCTTTCTGCCGCGCAAGCTCTCTCACAGACCAGTTATTTTTACTGGCTTCCAATGCGTAAAAATTACGCTCATTGTCCCGCTTAACCCTGATAAGCTCAACATAATGGGACCAACAAAGATTTGGCCAAAATATAGGCTCCACGAAAATCCGAGACACTGTATCGGATTTCTCATCATGGGTAACTCGTTGAAAAATAATGTAAAACTGAAGAGGCTACCCTATTCCGGACACATAACTTAGGCTATCTACGAGCCAATAGGAGTGTCCAAAATGTTGAAGCGCAAAGTTACTCAATACACAGAAGAATTCAAACGTTTATCCGCAAAAAATCCACTGCCGCATCAATGTCTGTTTTGAATAAGCGATCTTTATCATAATGTGGGACCAACTCGCGAAAACGTGCGTGAATGTGTTTTAGCTTTTTGCCTGGCTTTAAGGGTTCATGGAAATCAATGCCCTGGCACGCGGCCAATAATTCTATCGCCAAAATTGTGCGTGTATTATCACACATCGTTAATAATCGATTGGCAGCAAAGGTCGCCATGCTAACATGATCTTCTTGATTACCAGAGGTGGGTAAACTATCTACGCATGCAGGATGGGCCAGGGATTTATTTTCACTAGCAAGCGCTGCTGCGGTCACATGGGCCAACATGAAACCAGAGTTGACTCCCGCATCCGCCACCAAAAACGCTGGTAACCCACTCATATGCTCGTCCATCAACAACGCGATACGTCGCTCAGCTAATGCACCAATCTCGGCGATAGCCAAAGCCAAATTATCCGCTGCCATCGCTACGGCTTCACCGTGAAAATTACCGCCACTCACAATTTCATGATGACTAGTAAAAACTAGAGGGTTATCAGAGATCCCATTGGCAGCACGCAGTAAGATATCACTAACAAAATTCATTTGATCCCAACAGGCCCCCATGACTTGTGGTTGGCAACGCAAGGAGTAGGGATCTTGCACATAGTGTTTGCTATGATTAGCATCGGCAATTTCGCTACCTGATATATATTCGCGTAATAGCGTCGCAACCTGTTGCTGCCCCAATTGCCCACCCGCTTTGTGAAGCTTAGCTTGGAAGACGCTGGCATCACCACGCTTTGCTTCAAACGACATTGCCCCAGTCATAATAGCTTGATTAAATAACTGTTGTGTCTGTAATAAGGCATAAATGCCAATAGCTGTGGAGACTTGCAAGCCATTCAATAAGGCTAAGCCCTCCTTGGGACCCAGGGTAAAAGGCGTAAGACCTGCTATTTCTAATCCTTCCTTGGCAGGAATTATACGCCCTTTATACAGAAATTCCCCCTCGCCAATTAAAGGCAAACTCATATGCGCCAACGGCGCTAAGTCCCCCGAGGCACCGAGGGAACCTTGCGACGGAATACAAGGATACATATGAATATTCAATAACCGGCAAAGGGCTTGTATGATTTCGAGGCGGCAACCCGAGTAGCCTTGTGCCAGTGTATTTATCTTTAATGACATGATTAAACGGATAATTTGTTTGGGGAGTAAGTTTCCAACCCCTGTGGCATGAGAAAGCACCAAATTATATTGCAACTGTTGCAGTTTATGATCATCAATTTGTGTGTTGGCCAATAATCCCAAGCCAGTATTGACTCCGTAGATAACGTTGTCTTTTGCTAAGAGTTTTTTGAGGGTTTCTTCGCTGTCACGCACAACCTGGCGACAATCAGAGTCTAACTCAAGAGTTTCATTGTCATCAAGCAACAACTTTAGATCATCATAATTTAGCTGGCCTGCTTGCAATTTCATGATTATTTTCCCATCGGTAATATTAGTTTTTGGTGCATGGCACTGGCTTTAGCACGGTCGTAACCCGCATCAGCATGACGCATAACACCGGTAGCAGGATCATTGAATAATACCCGCGCTATACGTTCACGAGCCGCATCTGTGCCATCAGCAACAATAACAAAACCACTGTGTTGGGAGTACCCCATCCCCACACCGCCGCCATGATGAATGCTAACCCAAGTAGCACCACTGGCACAGTTAAGTAATGCATTCAGCAAAGGCCAATCTGCTACTGCATCACTACCATCAAGCATTGCTTCTGTCTCCCGGTTAGGGCTGGCCACAGAGCCTGAATCTAAATGATCACGACCAATAACAACCGGCGCTGATAACTCACCTGTGCGCACCATATCATTGAAGGCTAAACCAATACGATGGCGGTCACCTAAACCTAACCAACAGATCCGCGCCGGTAAACCTTGGAAATGAATTTTTTCCCGGGCCATATCTAACCAAGTATGCAAATGTTTATCATCCGGCATGAGTTGCTTGACCTTAGCATCGGTCTTGTAAATATCTTCTGGATCACCAGAGAGTGCTACCCAACGAAAAGGCCCTATGCCCTCACAGAATAAGGGTCGAATATACGCTGGCACAAACCCTGGAATAACAAACGCATCAATAACCCCTTCGTCATAAGCCATTTGCCGTATATTGTTACCATAATCAAAAACAGGAATACCCTGCTGATGAAAAGCAAGCATGGCCTCGACATGAATGGCCATGGATGCTTTAGCGGCCCTTACTACCGCTGCGGGATTGGACTGGCGCTGCTCTGCTGCTTGTTCCAAGCTCCAACCTTGGGGCAAGTAGCCATTCAAGGGATCATGGGCACTGGTTTGATCGGTTACAGCATCGGGCTTCACACCGCGTTTGACTAATTCAGGCAGTACATCTGCCGCATTGCCTAAAAGACCAATTGAAATCGCTTGTTGTTGTTGGCAATGGAACTCAATGGTTTGGATAGCTTCGTCTATGTTATCAATGCGTTTGTCCAGATACCCCGTTTGTAAACGTTTATTAATACGCTCAGGATCACACTCAACGGCTAGCATTGAGGCGCCTGCCATGGTTGCAGCTAAGGGTTGCGCACCACCCATGCCACCGAGGCCTGCGGTTAAGATCCACTTACCGCGCAAATCACCACCATAATGTTGTTTCGCCATAGCACCAAAGGTTTCGTAAGTCCCTTGAACAATGCCTTGACTGCCGATATAGATCCAAGATCCCGCCGTCATTTGCCCATACATCATTAAGCCCTTTTGATCGAGTTCATTAAAATGTTTCCACGTCGCCCAATGTGGCACTATATTAGAATTGGCTATTAATACACGAGGTGCATCTTCGTGAGTTGTAAAGACACCAACAGGTTTGCCGGATTGGATCAATAAGGTTTGATTAATATCTAGGGTTGTCAGACTAGCAATGATTTTGTCATAGCATTCCCAATCTCGCGCTGCGCGCCCTATGCCACCGTAAACAATCAGTTCTGCAGGTCGTTCTGCTACATCGCTGTCGAGATTATTCATGAGCATGCGCAACGGCGCTTCTGTTAACCACGATTTAGCGGTTAATCTGGTGCCCGTAGGCGCTTTAATATGGCGATGGGGGTCAAAGCGGTTCATCACAATACCTTATTATTATGTCGTTAGTCGGCTTTACTAGTAAGTTTAGTCGGAATTGGGCAGGTAGCGACCGTAGCAGCGGTTGTTACCGAATTCTGCCATTAAATCAGTGGGTTGCTCAATATCCCAAATGGCAAAGTTGGCTTTTTTGCCCACTTCAAGGCTGCCGTGGCTATCCCCTAAACCAAGGGCTTTGGCCGCCTGTAAAGTGACTCCCGCAAGGGCTTCTTCGGGGGTTAAGCCGAATATGCAACAGCCCATCGAGAGCATTAACTGTAGTGACGTTGTTGGTGAACTGCCAGGATTGCAGTCTGTGGCAATGGCCATTGGGATATTATAATAGCGCAGCAAATCAATCGGTGGCTTGCGATCACCTTGCAAGTAATAATAAGCACCGGGTAATAGCACTGCGACAGTGCCATTATTTGCTAAGGCTTTCGCCCCTGCTTGGTCAAGATATTCTAAGTGATCTGCGGATAATGCATTGTAATGCGCGGCTAATTGTGTGCCTTGTTGATTGGATAATTGTTCGGCATGGATCTTAACTGGCAAATCCAACGCTGTGGCCGCCTGGAAAACTTTGTCGCTTTGCTGGAGACTAAAACCCACGGTATCACAAAACACATCCACTGCATCGACTAATCCTGCAGCTGCTGCCTGTGGCATAATAGTCTCGCAGACTACATCAATATACGCATCTAGATCATGACGATATTCTGGTGGCGCTGTATGTGCAGCCAACAAGGTTGTTTTGACCGTGATGGGTAATGTTGCACCTAAACGCCTGGCGACCCGCAATAGTTTTAATTCATTCTCGACATCTAACCCATAGCCAGATTTTATTTCGACAACCGTTACACCTTCGGCAATCATTTGTCGCACTCGTGCAGCACTGAGATGAAATAATTTCTCTTCACTAGCAGCACGTGTTGCGGCAACTGTCGCTAATATTCCACCACCCGCTGCAGCTATATCTTCATAGGTCATTCCCGACAATCGTTGCTCGAACTCATGTGAGCGGTTGCCTGCATAAACAAGATGGGTGTGACAATCAATCAACCCCGGTGACAACCAGCGCTGTTGCAAATCAATAACTTGATGGGCTAGGGACTGAGGGCTACCAGGTAATTCAGCTTGTGGACCAAGCCAAGTGATAGTGCCATTGTGCGCTGCGATAGCAGCGTTCTCAATAGTTCCAAAGCGCCCCCCCACCATCGTTATGAGGTGGCCATTAAGCCAGAGACAGTCCCACTGCGGTAGTTCAGTCATATCATCTATACTCAATAGTATCTTCTTACTGGAAACTATAGTATGTGTGCAGATTGGGTCAAACACTACCAAGCAGGCCGCCCTGAGGACTGGCTAATTAGCACGGTGCGAGCCGATGATAACCCCCTATGTCAGCACATCAATATCGTTGATCTAGCCCACGATGCTATCGCTGATATTCCCCAAGAGAGTTTCGTTATCTTGGGCTTTGCCTGTGATGCGGGTATTAAGCGCAATGGTGGCCGTATCGGCGCGAAACAGGGCCCAAAGGCTTTACGCCGAGCTTTGGGTCGCCTGCCCTTGCAGCAAGAGTTGCCTTTTCATTGTTATGATGTCGGTACCATTATATGCAACCGTGATAATTTGGAAGCATCACAAGCGGCCCTCGCCGATGTCATTGCTTTGCTACAGCAACGCAGGCTTCGAACTATCATTCTAGGTGGTGGTCATGAAACGGCGTGGGGGCATTACCAAGGTTTAGCGAAGGCCCACCCTAATGAACCCATTGGTATTATTAATTTTGATGCCCATTTTGATTTACGTCCCCTATTAGCTGATAACAAAGGCCATTCAGGGTCGCCGTTTTTTCAGATATCTGAATATAATCAGCAACTGGATTTGCCGTTTGATTATACTTGCATTGGCATCCAGCAAAGTGCCAATAGTGCCGCCCTGTTTGCCAAAGCCAAACAACTTGGCTGCCATTATGTCTTAGCCGAAGATTTGTTATTTAATAACAGTGAGCACTGTGTGTCGCTACTGGATGATATAATTAATCGTAATGACCAGCTGTATTTGAGTATTTGTATGGATGTGTTTGCAACCAGTGTTGCCCCTGGGGTGAGTGCACCGCAAATCAACGGTCTGCAACCGCACCATGTTGTTGAAATACTGCGTTATATCTTGCAATCATTGCGTGTCCTAAGTATTGATGTTGTCGAACTCTCCCCACCCCTAGACAACAATGACCAAACCGCTAAGCTTGCAGCCTTGCTAGTGTGGGAGTATTTACATCATTCGAGTGCTTCTGCCAAGTAATTGGGGATCCGTTGCTCTAGCCAATACTCTGCCCGGCCAGGAGTATGACCACTGATAAAGCCCACATGACCACCCTTTTCACTCACTAATAGCTGAGTATAGTCCGATAATTCATCCGCTTTAGGGATGACATCTTGGGTCATGAAGGGATCATCTTTAGCGTGGATAATGAGGGTTGGCGTTTTGATGTTTTTGATATACCGACGGGAACTGGCTTGATGGTAATAATCATAGACCCCATTAAAGCCATGCAGGGGTGCTGTAACTTTGTCATCAAACTCCCAAAAGTTACGCCAATGGGTAATATTATCCAGGCTGATTGGTGAATCAATAAGGCTGAATTTTTTTTGGATATTTTGGCGTAATCCCCGAATCAAATACCATTGATAGATTTTTGAGAATCCTTGTTGCATCCTGTCGGCTGCTTTAGGCAAATCCATTGGTACTGACACTGCCACCGCGGCGGTGAGTGGATTATCGCTGTGGTTTTCCCCAAGCCATTTTAATAATACATTGCCGCCAAGAGAGTAACCAATGGCCGCGACTTTGCTAGGTTGCTCACGTTTGACGATGGCTTTTAGGACCGTATCAAAATCTTCGGTCTCACCAGAATGATAAGTACGGGGCAAGCGATTGATATGTCCGCTACAACCGCGAAAATGCATTAACACGACGCGCCAACCACGTTCAGAACACGCCTTCATGATGCCTTTAGCGTAGGGTGAATTAGCCGAGCCACCTAAACCATGCAGAATGAATATTAATGGTCCATCGCTGCTTCCACACCAATCCAAATCAACAAAATCACCATCGGGTAATTCAAAGCGCTCGCGCTTTGTGGTCAATAAAATTTTACGATTACTAAGGGTTGGCCAAACGGTTTGTAAATGGCTGGTGGGCAACCACCAAGCGGGTTTGAATACATCACTCATGATATTGTTTACTGTACTTATGTACGGCATCGATGAACACGCTCACACGCTCAGGCGCAACAGCTTTATCGATCCCATGCCCTAAATTAAAAACATGGCCACTACCATGGCCATAGTTCGCCAAAATCCGTTTTACTTCGTCTTCAATACGTTCAGGACTTGCAAATAATACGGCTGGGTCAAGATTGCCCTGTAATGCAACCTTATCACCAATGCGCTGGCGTGCTTTATCGATATCAATGGTCCAATCAAGTCCAACACCATCACAGCCTGTCTGGGCAATTTGCTCGAGCCAGCCACTACCGCCTTTGGTAAAAACAATCACCGGGATGGGTTGCTCACCACGGTTACGCTCAAGGCCCTCGATAATTTGCTGCATATAGCGCAGTGAAAATTCATCATAAGTAGAGGTAGATAACAAGCCTCCCCAAGTATCAAAAATCATCACGGCATCCACGCCTGCTGCAATTTGCGCATTAAGATAGCTTGTGACTGACTGCGCTAATTTGCCCAACAATTTATGCATTAAGGGAGGGTCTTGATAGAGTAAACTTTTGGGTTTGTTGAAGGTTTTGCTAGAGCCACCCTCAATCATATAGGTGGCTAACGTCCAGGGGCTGCCTGAGAAACCAATCAATGGCAACTCATCATCAAGTGCATGCTTAATAGTGCGCACGGCATTAGGCACATACTGCAATTCCTGTTCAGGATCTGGAATGGCTAACTGTTCCACATCGCGCATCGTACTGATAGGGCGTTCAAAGCAAGGCCCTTCGCCTTCTTTGAAATACAGTCCTAAGCCCATGGCATCAGGAATGGTTAAAATATCCGAAAACAAAATCGCCGCGTCCAACGCATAACGACGCAATGGTTGTAATGTCACTTCACAGGCAAGCTCTGGGGTCTTGCATAACGTCAAAAAATCCCCTGCCTGCTTGCGCACTTCGCGGTATTCCGGCAAGTATCGGCCTGCCTGGCGCATCATCCACACTGGTGTGCAATCCACTGGTTTACGTAGTAAAGCATTGATGAAGCGGTTGTTTTTTGATGTCATCGTTAACCTCAATTAGGATGCTGATTGGATAGACTGCTGCACACTGCCCATGGAGCGTACCCATAAGGGCTTTTTCTGTAGTGATGCAGGTAAGTCTTCGATTGCCGCTTTTGCACTTTCGGCTGAAGGATAGATGCCAATAACGGCAACATACCAATCTCGCCCTTGGGACAAGGTATGGAAATACATAACCGGCTCATTTACCTTAAAAGCTTCCATCTCTTGCTCGAGCTTCAATACGTCTCGCGCACCCATCACCTGCAAAGTATATTCTGTCGGCTGTGCTGAGAGCAAACGTCCCTCATCTGGCATGATGGGTTTCACGGCGGTTTTGGACCGCTCTGCCAAGGCCATCTGCGCAGGTGTTGGGGTTGATTTAAAGGCCATGGGCTGGGTAGGCGTTATGGTGGCATCTTTTACCAGTATAGGATCCTCAGATTTAGCTTTGGGCTTTACGTCAGCTGCAGTCTTGGGCTTAACCTCTGTCGTTGCTGTAGCGGCTAGCGCCGGTTGTTTTTTTGCTGCAACATTCGTTGCTGGTTTCGCTAACTCTTGCGCGGCGACGCTAGGGTTTGCTGGAGGAGCCTCTGCTGCAGCCGAAAAACTCGGTTCCACTGCTGCTGTAGACTCTACTGGATTAGCCTCGGTCGTTGCTTGGGTTGGCGATTGTGCTGGGGAATTGTCAGCAACGGTGAATGTATTATCCGTTGTTGCTGTCGATTGTGGGGCTTTGGCTGTGGTTGTTTGTGCCGCTTGGTTTTGTGGCATCGCGGACTCTTCGGGGAAGCGCTTGCTACCCACTGCGTCACTGCTACGCGATGACAACTCTGCTGCTATTTCATCATCACTCACCGGTGTCATATTGACTGTTGCATTGGCTGCCAGAGGACGTTCATTATTCAATTGCGTTGATGGGGCTTGAGCAACGGTTTGCTGTGTGGGAACAGAAGCATGGTGGTGCATGCGATTTTTGTCCCAGACAAAGGCAATCACAACCAGCGCTGCAAACACACCAGCCGTAGCAGCGCCCGTGATGCGTAAATCACGGCGTTTGCCCGTTGGTAGTGGTTTTTCGCTGACGATGTCTTGTTCGGGTAGTTTCTTTTGTAAGACTTGTTGCGCCATGATGTTGATTTTGCCAGGAATACCGGCAGAGCGACGATACAGCAAATCGATATCTTCTTGACTGAAGGGTGACACCCCGCGCATACCTGCCGCCTTGAGGCCGTGCAACACGTACAGCTCTGAGGTATCGCGATTAAAAGGTTGCATGTGCACAGTGTGGGTAAGCTCCTCGCCCATGTGCAGTGTAGTGATATCAGCAATATTGGCTTCCAATTGGGTACAGCCAAACAAGAGTATGTGTAGCGGGCAATTAGCATCTGCTAACCGAGGCGCCAAGGCCAGTAATGCCTCTAAGGCTTCTCGAGGCAAGCGATGGGCATCATCAACAACCAACAAATAGTGCTGGCGGTTCTCTTGCATTTTTGCCAGCTGTTCAATTAATAAACTTTCAAAATTAGGGCTCTCAGCATCTTCGGTCTTGAGACCTAGATGGCGAGCTAATAACTGTTTCACAACGATAGCTTTAATGGACGCATTGGCTTCGATCTTACAAATCCCCGTGTTATCCCCTACACGGCAGATAAACTCTTGCATGAGGCTGGTTTTGCCGATGCCCGAGACACCGACAATCGTTAGAATGGCATGACTGGTGTGACTAAGATGAAGCAGTAAATCAAGTTGTTTTTCCCAGGTTCTGGGGACATAGACTTCTTTGCCGTCTGGATTACGGCTAAAAGGATCATATAACATGCCGTAATATTGCCAATAACACATGGATTTCATCGCGCTGGTTCTCCAAAATTCAGATTGCAGGTTCCTTACCCCAATCAGCAATAGTACCAAAGGCAGAGCTTGGGGCAAAGTGTATGGTATTACAATTGGGCTGTTCAAATATCACGCGCGCAGTATCTTATCACTATACTACTCTTGTCCTTTACCGTAAAGTTGTTCGGAAAAATGCCTGATAGAATCGTCAGTCATACCATCCGTGTAGAGGTGTTGTATTCTCTTTTTTTCACCTATTTACTCCCAAATAAATTAGACGGCAAATAAATAAATATATTTAATCACCGGGTCAATAATCGTATAAGCCCCATCATTTATAGCGATATAATCTCGTTTTTCTAATGCCTTAATCGCTTGTGACGCGCTGGATAATGAAAATTTGGTTAATGTAATAAATTCTCCACTCAATGGTTTAACAGTCTCGCCGTACTTAGCAATCGCCATTAGCATTTTTGCTTGGTTCGCGCTTAACAGATCCATTTCTTGAGAAACGTTACTTTTCTCTTCTAAGACATAGTCACGCCAAATTTCTTCAACTCTATCTTCTGTTGGCACTGCACCTTCTAAGCAAACACGATGGCAGAGTAGATTAACATAGTAGGAGTGGCGCTCGGTCAATTCCAAAATCATATCTATAACAGAGTCTGAAATTGATAATTTCAGACTCTTTTTAAATTTATCTTTGATGAACGGTACATAGTATTCAGCGGTAATTCTGCCAAGGATAATACGATCACAGAGTTTATACAGTGGTTTAGCTCTATCACTGAACATACTATCGAGTAAATGCCGATTACTCCCCGAAAAAATAAAAACAACATTTTTAGACTCTTGTGCAATATGGCGTAATGCACCCTCGAGAGTTTCAGATTCTGTAATTTGACTGACACGCTGGAATTCATCAAAGAATAGTACAACCTGCTGTTGGCGCTTTTCGAGAATAGTATCTAATTTCTTTAATGCATCTAATACCGTCTTTGCTGGCGATTTACGGGATTTAGAAAACTCAATACTTACCCGTGAGTTTGCAACACTGAAACTTACGCTCAGATCAGAAAAAAACTCCGTAACAAAGGTGAATGCTTTTTTGGGCGTTGATTCAATAGTTAATAAAATATCCCCTATTGCTTTTAAGATAGTATTTTGCACTTCAAGTTCATTTAACTCAAAGAATAAATCAATATGGGCAAAGGGTAATTTGGCTGAGCGTAACACTTGTAACACCAAGCTGGTTTTGCCGTATCGTCGTGGTGACATGATTAATGTCGAACGGGCAGATAGTACATTTGCCTTTAGGCGTTTTTTTTCTAGTTCACGGTTGCAAAAGTTATCACCTAGTGCCAACCCCTGGGGAAATATTGCTGTTTGAATATTACTCATAATATTGTCACTCACTTCATATTTTATGCTTCACATTTTATGAAGCATAAAATATGAAGTGAGCTGTGTCAAATATAGTCATACAGGCTGCTAACCTGCTGATAAATCTGATTTTTATTAGAACGGACAACGTTTGACCAGTTATGAGCATCATTGTATACAGTAAATTGCACCCTAAATAAGATAGCTAATGACTATTTTTCTAGCACACTCGGCGCCACACCGGTGACAATGTCAGCTTTACCGATGTGGGGTAAGAGGATGAGTTTGATGCCTTGGTCGTCGGCTTTTTTGTCGAGCTTCATGGCGGCTTTGAGGGCCTCGGTATCAATATTTGGTGGTAGTTCTGTCGGCAGACCTGCGGCTTCAAGCAAATGAATAATCCGGCCAGGAACGGCTTCATCAAGGCCACAGCTGATTACCGACTGTTGAGCTGCTAACACCATACCAACAGCTACGGCTTCACCGTGGAGCCATTCGCCAAAGCCTAGGACTTTTTCGATAGCGTGGCCGAAGGTGTGGCCGAAGTTTAAAATAGCACGGATACCTGTTTCGGTTTCATCAGCGCTCACAATCGCTGCTTTGATTGCACAGCAACGACTAATGGCCTGTTGTAATGCCTCAGGTTGAAGCTCTAGTAATAGTTGGATATTATTTTCTAGCCAAACAAAAAAATCAAAATCGGCTATTAAACCATGCTTAATGACTTCAGCAAGTCCGGCTCGTAATTCCCGTTCAGGTAAACTTGTTAACGTATTCGTATCACTGACAACTGCGACGGGTTGGTGGAATGCACCGATCATATTCTTGCCCAGTGGATGATTAACCGCGGTCTTGCCGCCGACAGAAGAGTCCACTTGGGCCAATAGTGTGGTAGGTACTTGGATGAAATTCACCCCACGCTGATAACAGGCTGCCGCAAAACCAGCCATATCGCCAATCACACCACCACCCAAGGCGATAATGGTCGTAGAACGATGGTGCTGGGCATGCAATAAACCGTCAAAAATAGTTATCCAGGTTGCTGTATCTTTGTAAACTTCACCATCAGGTAAGATAGCCACGTCACACTGATAGTTCGTCAATTGTTGTTGGAGACTTGCTAAATATAATGGCGCTACCGTCTCATTACTGACGATAAAGACCTGCTGGCCGTGAATATGAGGCAGCAATAAATCAGCCTGTGACAGTAAGCCTGCCCCAATATAGATAGGATATGTTTGCGAAGCCGTATTAACTGTGATTGTGTTCATGGCTGGGATATTAATCTTTTTGGAGTAGAATTGCTAATATTTCGTTAGCGACAGCTTTAACCGTTTGACTGTTTGTCTCGAAAGTATAATCCGCAATTTCTTGATACAGAGGGTGGCGCTGTTGGTGCAAGTCACGAATGCGTTGTTCTTTATTCTCAGTTTGCAGTAGCGGACGTTTTTTGTCTCTCTCTGTGCGTTTGAATTGTTCTTCGAGATCCGTTTGTAGGTAAATGACAATGCCGCGAGAAGAGAGGGATTTTCGATTCTCGGGTCGCAAAATAGCACCGCCGCCAGTGGCTAAGACAATTCCCGATAATTGGGTCAGATCCTCGATGGCAGCTACTTCCCGCTCACGAAAACCAGCTTCGCCTTCAACATCAAAAATCCAGGCAATATCCACGCCCGTACGCTCTTCAACCTCATGGTCAGAATCATAAAAATCACGCTTAAGTTCATCTGCCAGAAAACGACCGACGGTGGTTTTACCTGCCCCCATCGGTCCTACAAGAAAAACATTTTGTTTTTTGTTCATTGCCATGGTGTTATATCATGCACTAAATTGCGTTTGTTTCACTATTTTCGGCGTGATAAAGATCAGCAACTCACGACGTTCTTCTGTTTTGTTGGTATTACGGAACAGATAGCCAACTACCGGCAATTCACCCAAGAATGGTATGCGCTGAACATCATGGGTCTTGGTTTGACGGTAAATACCGCCAAGCACGATAGTTTGGCCATTATCCACTAATACTTGCGTTTCGATTTGTTGGGTATCGATAGCTGGCACCCCGAGTACTTCGGGCTCAGTACTACGACGGTCTTGATTGACCTTGATCTTCATGATGATTTTACCATCCGGTGTTATTTGCGGTGTTACCCGTAATGCCAACACGGCTTTTTTGAACTCTACCGAGGTTGCGCCACTGGAGGTTGCTTCTTGGTAAGGGATCTCTTCACCTTGCTCGATATAGGCTTCTTGTTCATTCGCAGTAACTAAGCGCGGACTTGAAATCACTTCACCGCCCCCTTCACTCTCGATAGCGGATAACTCCAGATCCAATAGATAGCCTTTGCCTAATTTAGCCAACGCTACACCGATACTCGGAGTGTTATCAACGGCATCAATTGCGGCGGGTAAGTTCACATTTAAGCGACTATCAGTTGCCACATTGGATGCCGCAGCATAATTAGTCAATCCATTAACCACGTTTAAATTCATGTCATTAGCCCCGGTATAAGTACCTGAAACATGGCGTGGTTTAGTAATACCGAAGCGAATACCCAAGTCTTGTTCAAAGTCCGTATCGACGTTCACAAGGCGTGCTTCAATCAAAACTTGCTTCACCGGGATGTCGAGCTTTTGGATGAGTTCGCGGACATTGTTCAAGGTTTGTTGCGTATCTTGCACCAGCAATGCGTTAGTCCGTGCATCCACAGTGACATTACCGCGGGAGGTTAACAAGGTATTATCTTGTCCTTTAAGTAGCTCAGACACTTCAGCAGCTTTGGCGTAGTTTAATTGCATCAGCTCAGTACGTAATGGCTCAAGCTCTTCAATTTCTTTTTGTGAGGCCAAGTCTTCTTTTTCGCGAGCAGCTATTTCTTCCGCCGGCGCAATCATTAAGACACTGCCTACTTTTCGCTTATCGAGCCCCTGGGTTCGCAGAATAATATCGAGTGCTTCATCCCAAGGTACGTTGTTCAAACGCAGAGTCATGCTGCCTTTGACGGTATCACTCGCAACGATGTTAATACCCGTGAATTCAGCTAACAACTGCAATACAGCACGCACTTGAATATCCTGGAAGTTCAGGGACAAGCGCTGGCCGGTATATTTGACGTCTTTTTTCCTGGCTGCTTCTTCTTGTGCCGGGGTTAAGGCTTTTACATCGACAACGAATTTTTTGTCGATTTGATAAGCTAAGTGTTCGTAAGGTCCTTTGGCCGCAATTACCATATGTACGTTACGACCACGCTGTTGGGTAGTGATGGACTGTACGGGAGTACCAAAATCAGTTACATCCAATTTACGACGTAAGTGATCAGGTGCTGCGGTATTAATAAAATCAACATAGAGTTTTTCGCCTTTTTGGTTGATATCGATACCCATGCTGGCATCAGATAGATTCACCACCACCTGGCCACCATCACCAAGATCGCGACGGAAATCAATACCGCGCAAACTGTGTTTGGCATTAACCCAATTGTTGGATTTGAAGGACTCTTTAGGCAATAATCGTTTACGTTCAACCGTAGGCACTTTACCGGTTAAGGTAATTACCATTTGTTTGCCATTAATTTGTGTCTTGTAGGTTGCGGCCTCGGTTAAATCTAACATCAAACGTGTTCTATCATCTGCCTGCAGTGCAGCAAAATTATGGACTACCGCATCATCAATATCTTGTTGACTGTCCTTGGGAGATAAATCATTCTCGACGCCATAAAAATCCAAAATCAGTCGCGCAGGCTCCGTGGTCATGAATCCTTTAGGTGCTTGTACAGCCCGGGAAAAATCCAAGGTCATTTGGATTTTGCCGCCAGGCAGTGTTTTAAAATCAACTTTCTCCAGTGTGGCTGGCTTGGTATTTTGCATCTGTTGCGTAATAGGCGCAGTATCATCCAAGGGTTTGTCAAATTTATTCACTGGTTTACTGCCTTGTACCGGTGACGGCAGTTCATCGCCATTTGCCCAAGCAAGACCGGCACACAATACCGTCATCATCAGCATGGACAATAGCTTGATGACCCAGCTTGCTTGATTATGCGGATAATATTTATCTCTATTCATCTTCACGTTCCAACCATTATTTATCCAACGACATTGTAATATCGCGTTTTTTCCACCCCCCAACATTGTTGGGTACCGTCTCCTTGAGATAGACTTTATCTTTAGTAATTTTCATCACTTCACCGTAATTTTGTCCCATATGACTACCTAGGGTCACACGATAAACTGCGCCATCTGGCGCTGAAATTAACGCCCAGACTTTGTTTTGTTGGTTTAATGTTCCCACCATGCGTAGTGCATCTAAGGGGAATGCTTCGAGTTTTTCTTTCTGGCGATTGATATCAGGCTGATATTGACTGCCTTCGGGGGTAATTTCTGGTGGCTTAAAAGGACTGCGCAAATTGCCGGCTTGATAGGCAAACTTTTGGAATTCAGCGATATCAGGAATAGGCTCAACTTGCTTGGTGGGGCGGCTTTTGACTTCTTCCATGTATTTTTGCAGTTCTTTTACTTTTTGGCTATGGCCACCACAACCTGATAGCAGTAACGCTATCATGATACTGACAGCTAAGCGTAATGATTTCATACTACTGTCCACTGGGTTGTGCCACCTTATTCACTGGGTTAACTGTATTAGCATTCATCGCTTTGGGGTTACCATCTTGGCTGCCATAGCGGTATGTTTTTGCGGTAATTTCCATGTTTAATAAATCACTGCTGACTTCTTGATTTTTGCGTGCGGTTGGCATATCTGACAATCGCTTAATCGAAAAGTCATTCAACGTTACAATTCTGGGCAAATTTGCAATACTGCTAACAAATTCTGCTAGCTGATGGTAGGTGCCGACAACAGAAATTTCGATGGGCAATTCACTGTAGAAGTCTTTTTCGATCTCAGGGGCTGGCTTAATGAGCTTGAACTCTAAGCCACTCGCAACACCCAGTTTTGAAATATCCTCAATCAACTGTGGGATCTCAGTGCGCTCGGGTAGTTGGTTTAACATATCGCCAAAGATCTGTTTCATCTCTGTGACCTGCTGCTTGTACACTTCCAAATTAGCAGCTTGAGAAAATTTCACCTCATACGCTGCTTTGAGGTCAACCTCTTCTTGTTTGGTTGTTGCTAAAATGTGGGCCTGAGAACGGGTATCAAACCAATAGCCTATTGCCAATATCAGAAGACAAAGCAAGCCTATCACCAAGCCTTTGGCACTGTTAGGCCAGACACCAATATTCTCAAGTGTTAATTCATTAAAATTAACCGCCATGCTTACCTCTGTTTTACCCCATCAACCCCGCTTTTTGGTCGTGAACCATCAAGGTGGGGAATCATTTGCCGAAACTGTAATTCAAAATCTCGCGTTCTGTCGTCGGGATCATCTTCATCGTCGTTTTTGATTTCTGTGAGCATCGGTGCATCAACCCAATCAGAGCGCTCAATATTTCGCATTAATTCTGATACCCGGGTGTTTGATTCTGCCTTACCGCTGATGGTGATGATATCAGCTTTGCGGTCTACCTTTGTTACAAAAATACCAGGCGGTAAAATACGTACGAACTCATCGAATAAACGCACCACCATCGGTCGATTCATCTGTAACTGTTGGATAATATCCATACGCTCAAGGATATTTTGTTTTTGGGTCTGAAGAATTTTGATCTCGCTAATATCTTTATCCAACACGGCGATATGTTGTTGTAAATATTCATTGACCCCGCGTTGTTGACGAATTTTGGTGGCAAAAAATAGATGGAAAAACAAAATAATCACCAAACACAACAGCACAGACGCCCCTAAAATATAAAAGAATTGCCGTTTTTGTTCTTCCCGCAGTTCTTCTCGCCAGGGCAATAAATTAATAGTTGGCATGGGCAAAGCTCCTCAGGGCTAAACCACAACAAACCATCAATGACGGTGCATCTGCGCTCAATTGTGCGGCGTCTACTTTATTGGCTAGGGTCATATCTGCGAATGGATTGGCAACAGAGCTCTCAACTTCTAGCCGTTCTTTGATTAAATCATGGAGTCCAGGAATCATGGCACCGCCACCGGCCCAGATAATATGATCCACGCTATTAAAACGACTCGCCGAAAAGAAAAACTGCAATGAACGGCGAATTAATGGCACTAATGCTTCTCGAAATGGGTCAAGAACTTCAGGGATATAATCATCAGCAAGGCCGCCTTCTTTTTTGGCGATACCGGCTTCCTCAAAGGTCAAGCCATAGCGACGTTGAATCGCTTCTGTTAATTGTTTGCCACCAAAAACCTCTTCCCGGGAATAGATAGTTTTAAGGTTGTGCAAAATGGTTATTGTCGTCATAGTAGAGCCGATATCAACCACGGCGATAGTTTTATCGATACCTTTGTTGGGCAATTGGTCAGCAATCAACGGGAATGTTCGTTCTAACGCGTAAGACTCGACATCAATAATCTTGGTGGTTAGCTCCCCTTCAGCAACCGCATCAATGCGGACATCGACATTTTCACTCCGAGAGGCAGCAATGAGGACATCGACTTTAGATTCGTCTTTTTCGTTGTATCCTAAGATCTCAAAATCCAAGCTCACCTCTTCGAGGGGGTAAGGGATATAACGGCCGGCTTCGAGAGAGACTTGAGTTTCCATATCGTGATCATCAAGGCTCGCATCCATTTGGATTATCTTGGTGATGACCGAGGAGCTGGGAACGGCGGTGGCGGCAAATTTGCATTGGGTACGGGAGCGGCCGACTACGAGCTTGATAGCTTCGCCGACTGCTTCGATATCTTTGATGTCATTTTCCACCACAGCTTCTTGTGGCAATGCTGCCACGCCATACGCTTCGACCCGATAACTGCTCCCATGTTGGCTAAGCTCCAAAAGCTTCACCGAAGTTGAACTGATATCAATACCGACCGTATGTACATGCTTGTGCTGGAATAAATCCTTAAAACTAAAATCCATTCGCTGCTTCCTCTCCCACATCCATGGCCCTCCACAGATGCCAGACCCAAATTAACGTGCGCCACTCATAAGTATAAGGAATAATTAGAAAAAATCGTTATTCTTGACGAATTTCTTCAATAAAAAATGCAACAAATAGCAGTTTGGTGCAAAATTAAAACAAATCTATGGCCAGCGCGACATTAACGTATAAATTACCTAAAAATCAGTGAATTAGCAATGGTGTTACGATAAAGACTTTGCTGGTTTCTTAGGAGGATTGAATGAACTATAATCACGAGTATTATCCTGCGAGGAGCCCGAACCAGTTTGAACATAGAACTTGAACCCATTCTACAACACCTGAATAGCCATGTTCCTCACTTGCAGGGCATCTATCTCTTTGGTAGTTACGCAAAGGGTACAGCAAACACTCTGTCAAGTCTTCCTCAAACGAACTGACTAGAACTTGTCACCCTAATGGAGCATTTTTGACTGACACCTGCTATACTCGACGGCAGTGTTTTTTTGGGAATATCAGCTCGCTCATCGATGATTTGGTTTAAACGCATAATTCGCTTCCTGTTCTGGACATGCTTGTTCGGCGGTATCGCTATTGGCGGTTTTGCCGGCCTCTTGATATGGCGTGTCGACAAAGAATTACCCGATGTGTCTGTCCTCAAAGATGTCCGCTACCAAACCCCCTTGCGCATTTATACCTCGGACGGCGTATTAATGGCGGAATATGGCGAAAAACGCCGTATCCCCGTGCCATTTGACAAGATCCCCAAGGGGCTAGTGGATGCTGTACTGGCCACCGAAGATCACCGTTTTTACGAGCATCCCGGGATTGACATCATTGGTCTGCTGCGGGCGTCAGTCCAGCTGGCCGTTACGGGCACGAAGTCTCAAGGCGGCAGCACTATCACCATGCAGGTGGCACGGAACTTCTTTTTAACCCGCAAAAAAACCTACAGCCGTAAAATCCGCGAAATCCTCCTTGCCATCAAGATTGACCGGGAACTCAGCAAAGACAAAATTCTCGATTTGTACCTCAACAAAATTTATCTCGGCAATCGTGCTTACGGTGTTGCAGCTGCGGCACAAGTGTATTATGGCAAAAAGCTTGAAGAATTGACGTTGCCACAAATGGCTATGTTAGCGGGTCTACCAAAAGCCCCTTCTAAGCTCAATCCATTAAACAATCCCGAAGCGGCCATCAAACGCCGTAACCATGTCCTCTATCGTATGTACGAAAAAGGCTATATCGACCAAGCCACTTACGAAGAATCTATTGCCGCGCCACTGACAGCAAGTTATCACAGTGTCGCGATCAAATTTACAGCGCCTTATGTCTCTGAAATGGCGCGCAAGATCATTGTCGATCATTACGGTAAGAGTGCTTACACTGCTGGTTTTAATGTGTATACAACCGTTAAGAGCCAAGACCAAGCCAGTGCCGAAAAAGCAATCCGGGATGCTCTATTAGGATATGATACTCGCCACGGCTATCGTGGCCCAATCACTAACTATGGCTCCCCGACAAAAGACAGCCTGCCACAATGGCAAGACAAGCTACGCAAAATCCCAACCGTATCAAGTTTGCAACCCGCGGCTGTGCTAGTCGTGAATGACAAAAGTGCTGCGGTGATGTTAAGCAACGGTGCGATGGAAGTGATCCCCTGGCAAGGCATGGCCTGGGCCCGCAAAGAAATCAAAGGCCGCGCCTGGGGCAAAGAACCGCAAGTAGCTGCTGATATTCTCACAGTGGGTGATGTTGTCTATGTAGAGAAAATTAAGCACAAATGGCGTTTGAGTCAAATTCCCGAAGTGCAAGGCGCTTTGATTTCCATCAACCCCCATGATGGTGCCATCCTCGCCATGAGTGGCGGCTTTGATTATTTCCAAAGTAAATTCAACCGTGCCACCCAAGCGAATCGCCAAGCGGGGTCTGCATTTAAGCCCTTTATTTATGCCGCCGCTCTCGAAAAAGGCTTTACCCTTGCAACAACCATAAACGACGCCCCGATTGTGGTGAATGACCCAACGGAAGAAAACTTTTGGCGGCCGCAGAATTCATCCAAAGACTTTTTTGGTCCAACCCGTTTGCGAGTAGGGTTGATGAAATCCCGTAACTTGGTTTCCATTCGTTTGCTATCAGCAATCGGCGTACCTTATGCGTTAGATTACGTTAAGCGCTTTGGTTTTGAAGCAGAAGAATTACCCAATACATTGTCCCTAGCGCTAGGTGCTGGTGTAGTGAGCCCTCTACAGCTAGCCACAGGCTATGCCGTCTTCGCTAATGGTGGCTATCGGGTTGAACCGTACTTAATCGATCATGTCATCGACTCTAACGGCAATATGCTCTACAAAGCAAAACCTGCCGTGGCCTGTGAAGAATGCATTAAGCAAGACGGTGGTGCTGCGGCATTAACCTTTGCAACAAACAGTGGTGATAATCATCTCGCGCCGCAAGTGGTAACGCCGCAAATTGCGTATCTGATGACATCTGCCTTACAAGACGTTATTCAATACGGCACTGGCCGACGGGCGAAAGATCTCAATCGTCACGATTTAGCTGGCAAAACCGGCACCACTAACGATCAAAAAGACGCGTGGTTTGCCGGCTTTAATAGTGATGCGGTAACCATTAGTTGGGTGGGCTTTGATACACCGAAATCTATTCATGAATACGGGGCGCAGGCAGCTCTACCGATGTGGAAAGCCTTCATGAGTCATAAATTATTGGGTACACCCGAAAGCACCATGGAACGCCCACCAGGCTTGGTAACCGTGCGCATCAACCCCAAGACTGGCTATGCTGCGCCATCATGGATGAAAAACGCTGTGTTCGAAACATTCCGGGAAGAATACTCTCCCACACGGCCACGAACCAAAAAGCCAACATTTAATGCCCGCAATAATGCTAACGATGACAACTATGACGAGTCGGCTGCAACGCTGTTTTAATCAGCAGCTCCTGGCTAAGCCCCAGCCGCTGTATTTTAATGAGGTAACACATGCTGAGAATAAATGGGATTGATATATTAAGTCTTGGCTATAGCATTTGGCTGCTGATTGGTGTGTTTGCGGCATTTGCCGTTGTTGGTTTTTTTACCCGGATAATTCTCAAAAAGCTCGCCCGCCACTACCGCAACAAAAAACGCTATTGGCTAAGTGCGTTTTGCACAAAAGTTTTTTGGCCGACAACATCAGCTATTTTGTTTACCTTTATTTGTAATATAATTATCCATGGCATCTTATCCAAACATAACTTTATCAAGTGGGCTAGCACCATAATCACCCTCAATAAGGTGGCTATTGTTATTTTTATCCTTTGGTTTGCGATGAGCTGGAAAAATTACGCTCGCCATCTGTTACAGCGCCAGCCCGATATAACCGCATCGCAACGAGCGGCAATCCACGCCATGAATAAGGTATTGACGATGCTAATCGTCTTTGTCGCTCTGGTGACTTTGCTCAATATCTTAAGCATCAAGATGACGGCATTGCTGGCCGTTGGTGGTATCGGTGCAGCTGCAGTGGGCTTTGCTAGCAAAGATATTGTGGCTAATTTTTTTGGTGGCTTTATGTTACATGTGACCTCCCCCTTCAAGGTAGGGGACGTCATTGCCTGCGCCAATAAAGAACTGACGGGTACTGTCGAAAACATTGGCTGGTACCTCACGGTGTTACGAAACTTTGACAAAAAACCCATTTATGTTCCTAATGCCCAATTTAGTGGTTCATTCGTTATCAACAACTCCCGATTGCATAATCGACGGATCTTTTTGACGGTTGGTTTGCGTTATCAAGATATGTCAAAAGTTGATGCCGTCACCATCGCTATTCGCGACATGTTGGCCGCTCATCCAGAAATCGACCAAACCACCGCCGGCTATGTCAACCTCACTGCCTACGATGCATCGTCTGTGAGTATTAGTGTCGCCGCCTACACCCACGGCGTCCCTATGGATCAATTCCGCAATACCCAGCAAGATGTCATGCTCAAAATTGCGGAGATTGTTGAGGCCCATGATGCCAGCTTTGCCTTCCCTACTGTCACTCTCGATATGCCTCAACCTAAACCCAACCTGCCAACAATCCCACAAGAATAGCAATGCCAACATAGTTATTGTTTAAGAAACCATAAAAACAACGCTCAGGTTCCCGTTCCCGAATGAGGAATTGTTGATACAAGAACAATGCTGCAGCGACCACAAGACTCAAGTAATAGACAAAATTTAAGTGCAATGATATTCCTAGCACCACAAACAACGCGATGATAAGGCTCTGTAATACTCCTATCACCAAGCGGTCATACTGTGCGAACAAAACAGCAGTGGATTTTAAGCCAAGTTTACGATCATCCGGTCTATCCACCATGGCATACATGGTGTCATAGACGACGGTCCAGAGTATGGCAATACCATACAATAACCAACCTTGCGCAGGAATATAATCTAACTGGGCAGTAAACGCCATTAACATGCCGATATACCACGCTGCCCCCAGCCATATTTGCGGTAGATGAGTATAGCGTTTCATCAAGGGATAGACTGAACTTAACAGCAATGCCAATCCTGCGAGCAGTAAGGTTTTGAGGTTCAATAATAATACCAAACCTAAACCCATAGTGCTCAATATGACAAATAATAATAACGCTTCAACAACGGTTACATCGCCCCTCGCTAACGGGCGGCTTTGGGTACGAGCCACATGCTTATCAAAATTTCGGTCACAAATATCATTAATGACACAGCCCGCCGGGCGCATGACAAATACCCCCACAATGAAAATTAACACCATACTCGGTTCAGGGTTGCCTTGCCCTGCTACCCACAATGCCCACAAGGTAGGCCATAACAATAAGCCAATGCCAATAGGTTTATCGAAACGTAACAACTGGCCATAGGCTTTTAAGCGTTGCTGCATCAAACTCATCGTGTTAACACCTCCGGAAAAAATACTTCAGACACCATCAATGATTTGCCGTGCAAATAAAATAATGATCGCCGCCCCCATAGTTCTTCAGGTGGCTTATCAATGTCACGCACCGCCCATTGATATTCGCTATGTTCAGGCTTCAATAGCGCGACTTGAAACTCGCCGCGTTTAAGGGTGGGATTGCGAAATAAAATTTCGCCCAGTGGCCGATTATCCAATAAGCCTTGCATGTAACGCAACTTCCCCCACAGACTCGACCAAGGAATAATGGAATGCCCAGCGACCCACACTTCATCGTTACAAATCAAATGCACATCCCGAGCCAATACTTTGCTAGCAGGCATGAGTCCCAACAACAGAGCCTCACTATTACTGGGCCGCTGCCATTGTTGCTTTAAGATCTGAACCCGAAAAGTCTCACTGGCCTGTTTGAGGCGTTGCGTCATGGAATCACGGTACAATGCCCAATCTCTCACGGCTCTAGGCAGGGCAAAAGGGCTTAACTCCCAATGGTATAACCACTTAGCAGAGCAGGTGGAATTATTGGCTTGGTGATTGGCTGTGACTGTTTTCAACGTACACTCTTCGATAGCTATAATGGCTATCGAGTCTACCATAAGCAAGCGGGAGATAATATGGCCAGCAATTCCCGCTAGCAGCAGGAGCCGCAGTAATAGGGTAGATTACAGACGTGCCCCAGGACCTTCACGCCGAGCACGTAATGACGAACGCAACTGCGGTCCCGGGAAACAGGCAGAAAGTACTCGTTCCCGCGAGGTTGCCGTTTGGTAAGACAAGATTTTATAATTTGCCAAAGTCCCCTGTTCCTTGAGGGTGGCTAAGGTCTGTTGCAATTCGTCTCGTGTCGGTAGATAAGCCCTAAATACCGTATCATCGTTTTGGAGCTCGGCATTATAGGTGCCATTACGGTGGGATTTTTCGTGAGTGATAGTAACATTTGACTCACCGTCTTTTGTTGGTGTGTCATAAACAAAAACACCATTGGCTAAAACCATCGACATCATATGCTGAATAGCTGAGCCCTGCTGTTCTTTAGGGATCTCATCAATTCCGCACCATAGCCACAACGCTGTCGAAAACAGTGTACTAGGCTGGTAGTTGCGAATATCGCTTAAAATTAATTTTACGCCCGTATCATCGGCGTATTTTTGTTTCAGGACCTTGAATATCTTCGGGTGATTTTCTACTGCTGTGATATTGTCGTAACCTAACTTGCGTAAGTAATCAATAACCCGGCCATCTCCAGGGCCTATCTCTAGTATTGCTGCGTGCTTGTCCTGTGGTAACCAACCTTGCTGCTGTACAATCTGCAAGTCAATGCACTGCTCCAACCCCGCCTTGAGGTATAGAGGCTTAAACCCTTTGCCATTACGAATAAGTTTGTCATACCATTGTTGATTTAATGGTTCTCGCCTTTGCCAAAAGCGCAAGCCATGGCGCCCAGAAGCTCGATACATTGTAGCCATCCTTATAATCTAGCAACTCTCACTACTAGCGGAAATCGCTGTGATCCTGTTATTTGCATGCTAACCGCACGGCCGGGACATGTCAACAATCCCATGCTGTTTTTGCATGATATTATTTTTTACGTGGTTTTCCTAGTTGACTTTTTATGCTTGGTAATTACAATTCTAATCTCACAATAGTAATGAGAATAATAGATCATGGCATATGTTAACGAAGTTCGCTGGCCCGATATTGCCGCCAAAGTACAGCGCTTGAATCCCGAATTGGCAAACTTACTGGATGATTTACCCAAGAGTCAGCAATTGCCGTTGTTTATAGCGACCTACCCATATGGCTTTGAGATAATTAATAGTGGGCGTTTTTATCTACCCAACAAGACCGGCAACATCGTACCATTGGATGATGACTCCATCCCCAAACGACAACAAAAAGCCCTAAATTATAATTTTGGCTCGAATCCTGTATTTATCCTCATGAATAAATCCACTGAACTGTATCTCGCGCCGAGGGAACAACAAAGCATTCCCTATAAGATTTTTACCGCCGGCGATATAGTAGGTACCTGGGGTATTCTTGATAATGATCTTTCTTTGTATCATCCAGCCAATGTTTGGGGCATGACGGCGGGGGCACGCTCGACGTTTATGTTGCCACCAATTTCTCACAAAACATTCCACGCTCGCCTGCAAAATACTTATGGCATTAAAGCCCCAGCACCTGCAAATTTACATAATCACTGGCATGTTTTTCGTGAACTCTATCAAAAAGTCCCTGAGCGCAAACCTTGGGAGGTCAGCTTATTATTGTTTTCTGCGGATTGGTTTAAGTCCCTTGACAAGCCAGCATTTCAGCCGCTCAAATTATATTTACTGGAACAAGCATGGCAATCAAGTAATTACTTACGCAATCATGCACTGTGGGACTTTGTCTTCTCGGTCATCAAAAAACATGCCCGCGAACCTATTGAATCCCATATCTATGATATCATTAAACACTGTTACTCTGTCGCTCTGGGTCAAGAGATTGCCTTTGAACCGCTTACTCATGAAGACACCTTGCCCTTATCACTCATCCAAACAGCCTATGTCGATGGTCCCTATCAGTTAAAATCCTATACGCCTACCATCATGGGGCCAAAACAATTTTCCCGCAAAAAGCCCGTCTATATCTCGCCTTATCATTTAACCACGTTAGAATTTTCCGGCAAACGCACCAAGCGCCGTAACTTAATGGCTGAACTAACTGCAATAGAGATGGGATTAGAGCAAGTGCGCCTTACCCTTGATGATCCTAAACTTGCTGTCAAAGATACCTTACTGTATCGCGTGATTGCCGATACAGTCATTGAGTTTTTCCATTACTTGGGGTTAGACCAACGCCCAAATCTAGACATAGCCAATGAAGATAAGCGTTTTGACTACGCAACCAATGCAGCATTCTGTGGTGATTTCCCCTATCAGAGTGAGTTTGCTAAGGGCTGTATTCGTATCGCTACGAAAAAAAACCCTCCTTGGAAGTAGACCATCCTTGAAGCGGTCCGGCAGAAATGTCTCATGGCGACACCCGAACCTAAAAATCACTCACATTCGGAACAATCTCATCAGCAATCGCGGGATTTCCGCCATCCTAATGTTTGGAGTGTGGGGAGTATAGCGAAGGGTAACCGATCGGTCAACAATTCTTTGCGATTTTTGCATAAGATTATTTTTCAACTGCCAGTTAGTTTGACTCCCGGGGTTTGCGTTTGTGTAAATTATGGCAATCAGCTTGGGTCTGGTCGACATTTATGCTATAAGAACGTTACTTTTTTATGGGTTTTCGAATGATGAATAGGCAACGGGACAAATTTACCGCTTCTATCGGCTTTTTCCATGGTGCTAAAGACTGCGCCATGGTTAGCATTGCCGGTGGCTTGTTTGGCTTTGTCTTTGGTATTTTGTCCCATGCAAAAGGCTTTAGCGCCTTTAATGCGGGCTTTATGAGTACTATTGTTTACGCCGGCTCGGTGCAAATGATTGCGCTTAGTATCTGGGATACCCAACATTTGGCCCTGGCTGGGCTGCTCATGACAGCCTATATGGTCAGCCTGCGGTTTCTGTTGATGGGTGCCACCCTACAACCCTTACTTAAAGGCACTCCAGCGCTGCGGGCCTATCTAGGAATGTTCATTCTAGTCGATGAAAATTGGGCCCTAACTCTGTTAAAACACCAAAAAGCCCGCCGTAAACGGCATTATTTATTCAGTTATTACTTGGGCTCAGGATTGATTTTTTATCTGACTTGGATTGCCAGCAGTATTCTCGGCAATGTGATGGGGGATTTTATCGACAACCCTGCCAAATTTGGTTTTGACTTCGCCTTTGTGGCTTTGTTCTTGGCGCTATTGATGGGGGTTAGACGTGGCCGGCGGGATATATTGCCCTGGGCCACTGCTGCCATCGTGGCAATATTTAGCGCCCATGTCTTACCTGGAGCATGGTATATCATGCTAGGCGCCTTATCAGGCAGTATTATGGGGGTGCTACGTGACTACCACTGAACCCCACATCATCCTGACATTTTTGCTGATGGGTGCGATAATTTATCTCAATCGGATCCTGGGCTACTTCATTGTCAGCCGCGTCAAAATCAATGCTAAACTCGAAACCTGGCTGAATTATTTACCCGGCTGTATTTTGACGGCGATTGTGGCACCATTTGTGTTGACTGCGGATACAGCTGAATTTATCGCGGCTATCGTTATCGTAATGATTATGTGGTTTAGTGATAGGATTTTGCTATCCATGGTTAGCGGGATAGCGATTGTTGCCGTATTTCGGTATTTGTTTGGATAGAGGATATCATAACGATGACATTATTGACCGCCACAATTACCTTGATACTGGTTATGGATCCCTTGGGCAACGTGCCAGTGTTTTTATCCCTGCTGAAAGACGTAGACAACAAACGCCGCCCTATCGTCATTATACGGGAATCCATCATCGCCTTTGGCATTTTGGCATTGTTCCTTTTTAGCGGTAAATACATCATGACCGGTCTTGGGATCAGTGAGTCCGCCCTTGGGATCGCTGGCGGGATTATTTTGTTCTTGATTGCTATCCGGATGATATTTCCCCCAGCAGAGCACGCCCGAGAAAAACCCATCGGCGAGCCTTTCATCGTGCCCCTGGCTGTACCGTTGATCGCCGGCCCGTCAGCTCTCGCCATGATCTTGTTATTCGCCACCCAACATCCGGAGCGTATGGGGCAACTGTTTGTGGCAATAAGTTTGGCCTCCTTATGCAGTCTGCTAATACTGCTATTTGCCAATGGCTTGCGTAAATATCTAGGCGAAAAAGGCCTCATCGCCATTGAGCGCTTGATGGGAATGATTTTGACCACCATTGCTGTTCAGATGTTCTTAACCGGAATCGACCATTACTTCCGGCTGGGGCAGTAGGTTCAAAATTAGCCGCAAAAATATAACCCATTGATTGTATTGAAAGTTACTATTTATCACTTCAAGAAAAGTGTCTAAATTATCATTCCAATGACAATTTAGTCGCACCAAATTGTCATTGTCGTGACGATTTAGTATGACTAAATTGTCATTGCGTTGACAATTTGGTCATACAAGCCTATTATTGCCAATATTATGCCCAAGGAGAACGCCATGCCCCCTCTCAACCAACCTATCGCCAAACGTATCAATGCTGATATTTTGATTGAATCCCTGGAGCACCATTTCATCACGGCCATCCTCGGTGCACGGCGGGTGGGGAAATCCACCTGGTTACAGTGGATTATGGCGCAGCACCCTGAACGACAGTGGATCGTACTAAACATGGATATCCTATCCCAACGTGACAAAATCACAGCTTCGGGGCTCCATAATGAGATCGAAAAGAAAGCCCTCCAAAAAATCGGCACCGGCGAAAAGCTCTGGGTTGTCATTGATGAAGCACAAAAATGTCCCGAGCTATTTGAGCAAGTCAAAGTTATTTATGACTCCTTCAAAGATACTAACACCATCAAATTTGTGTTAACTGGTTCCGCGTCACTTGATCTCCATAACCTCAGTGCAGAATCTCTGGCAGGACGGGTCGAACTACTGCACATGCGTGAATTCTCTATTAAAGAGGCGGCAATGTACCAACACAGTCTTAAATCTACGGGTGACTCAGTGCTTGAGGCTATTGTCAATGAGCCTGACTCTGTTGCGGATATTATTGAGCAAGCGTCACCTTATCAAGACATTTTGCAACAAGCTCTGGATTTTCAATTAATCTTCGGCGGCCTGCCGGAATTAATGCAGCTTGAAACAGATAGAGAGCGCTTTCGTTACCTTGACCAATATGTCCAAAGCTATCTCGAAAAAGATGTCCGGCGAATTGCCGATATTACTGATTTGCCGCTATTTCAAAAATTACTGCAAGTCCTCGCCGAGCACACCGGCTCATTACGAGATGATGCGAGATTATTAGATGCCTTGGGATGCGCTCGAAACACCCTCAAGAAATATCGCAACTATTTGGTCGCCACCATGGTGTATTATGAGGTCTATCCTGTCATTAATAATTCTTTGAAACGCATTATCAAATCCCCCAAAGGCTATGTAACAAACAATGGTGTACTGAGTGTATTAACCGGCTTGGACACGTTGGATGTGCTAAAATCCTCGAGCCATATCGGTCATCGGTTCGAGAATTGGTTTTTGAAAGAAGTACAAATTTGGCTGGACCGGGATGTTAAGCGCCATCAAATTTATTATTGGCAAACCATTACCGGCACAGAAGTGGATTTTATCGTCGAACAAAAGCCCCGACTCATCCCTTTTGAAGTAACTTATCGTTCACGGGTTGATAGCAAAAAACTCAAAAACCTCGCAACATTCATGGATAAGACCGACAAAGCCTCGGTGGGCGTATTAATTTACAATGGGGAATATATATTTAAGCCGGAGCTCAATATTCACTGTATTCCTGCTTGGGCAATCGGGTGAGATTTCAGCTACCATCAATTCTTTGAGCCCTTACCGGGTGATTTATCCGACATTCCGCACCAGTCCTTTTTGCGCAGAAAGGGGTGGTGCGAAAAGCCGGCTAAAGGTTATAACCCTTTGATTATCGCTGACTTAGGCCCCGCAACAAGGGGAGTAGCTTTTGCCCGCTACGAGACTAATATCAGCCGTTAATAGGAGCGCTCCCGCTGCCATTAACGCTACTATAGGAAGAGTCATGCCCCCCACCACCAAAGCAGCAATCAGTCCTGCCGTGAGAGCCATTGAACCAACACCGCCTGCTACCGCGGCTGCCAAATACCATTTGTTCGAGTCAAAAAAACCACATCGGCGGCCTCCGTTACCCACACCGCCCGATTGGACACTCCCGCGACTACCGCTGCCTCCCCCCAAATTCGGCATCGAACCAGTTTCACAATCGGCATGCAGTGCGGTCAAGCCGAGCTTTTGTTTGATGACCCCCATGAGGTGGGGTTCATCACTTTGCACAGCTGTTGATGATGAGCTATGACTAGGATGGATATTCAAGCGATCTTTTACGGACGTGACGACAGTTTTTTCAGTAGCGTCAACAGCTTCTTCGAGTCGCTTGAGTTTCGATTTATAACTACTTTCAGTATCACCTCGAAAACGACTGAGATCACCCATACCACGAAGCTGAAACCCCGTCACCACTACGCAAGCCGGTATCTCTTGATATTGTTCCTTTAACGCTTGCCACTGCTGGGCAATAGCATCGATATCATCATCGAGCTTACTCGCCGGTATACAGAAGAGTAGGAGGTTAGGCGTCTCATCACCATCGCCATTGATAACAAATTTAACGTCCTCATCAGCTATGCAGGCGGTGAAAGTTTGAACATCACTATCAGTATACGGAATATCACCCAGATTTTGACCTCCACCTAGACAACCTAGCTCTCGTACCAACGGCAATCGTCCATCGGCTTCATTATTAAGCCCGTATACAAAAACTGTTTTAGTCATATATGTATTTCCTTCTCGTTATTAAACATTTTCTGTTGTTGATTCATAGAGTATTAAGCATTCTAAATAATAGATTGTCAGTAAAATGAGCGCCCCACTATTTTGGACTCATCCCCAGTCGATCTTTGTAAACTTTGTAATCATCGTGCAGACCTCTCAGTGAATTCGTTACCAACGCCAACAACCAAATCATTGCTGTAAGCAACACACATAACCCTAGCCCAATAGCTGCCCCCGCAGGCCCACCTGTTGCAGCACCAAAAGCAGTTGATACCATCGCAGCACCCGTAAGCCACGTTGGTATAGAGACTGTCGTTACTGCGAAATGTTGTTTAAGTTTTCGGTTCCTGTTATCTGCACCATCCTGGACTTGGACTGTAGTATTGTCAGTGGTGGGACTTGCTTCTTTTCTGCCTAGACAGCAGAGAAAGCCAAAAATATCCCAGAACTTCTTAGATTGATCTTCAGCAAAAAGTTCAAAACTGACCTCTTTACTAAGAAACCAGCTACCTCTGGCCCTTGCTCTCCCAGCTGTCTTGGGTTGCTCAATGACGCGACTACTATTTTCATCCTGCGACATCACTAACTCCTGTACCCTAGTTAATTGAATTTATTAATTATTTATGTGCGTTATGGCGCACATGATGTGGGGGAATCTTACCCTGAAAGCAAGCTAAAACTCAAGCCGTGAGTAACGTATTAAAGAGCATTGCTGCGATATTAAGCGTTTTATCCCCGCTTTGCGTGGCAATAAGGGGTGCTACTTCCATTAAATCAGCGCCAGTGACGGGGAATGCTTTACCTAAACGTTCGATAATATCAATGGCTTGTTGGGGCTTGAGGCCGTTAGGCTCAGGGGTGCCAGTAGCACCGACGACTGTCGCATCAATGGCATCGATATCAAAGGTAATATAGAGCTCCTCGACACTCCGCGCCGTTAAGTCTTTGATTATCTGTTCCGCGACTGCTTCAGAGCCTTGTTGTTGGATGTCCTCAGCCCAATATTGCTTGAGTCCGAGGGTCGATTCCCAGTGTTGTTTCGGCTTGCCACTGGAACGGATACCAAGCTGCACCCATTGTGCAGGATCATTAATCATATTAAGGGCATGATAAGTCCAGGTACCAAAACAGATATCAATACCCAAGCGCCTATCCAGTAAATCCGTATGGGCATCAAAATGGATCACTGCCACGTTGATATTGTGCTGTTGTTTGTGTTCAAGATATGCTTTGACCATGGGATAACTGCAAGAGTGATCGCCACCGATGCTGACCAAGCGTTGCTGCGGATACGTCTCGTAAAAACCTTTTGCAACGTCATAGCTAATGGATAAGGGACTGACGGGCAAATTACTTTTAGCGTCGCCGTACAAGGCTGCACGACAATTCGCAAGTGTCGCATCACTGACATACTCATCCAATAATAATTGTGGCACCACGCGCACATCGCCAAGCTCGAACAATGCCGTCCCAGGATAAGCTTGATAAAAGGCTTCGCGCACATAGAGCGGCCCCCAATTCGCGCCCCGCATGATGCCGCCCCCGTTATCCGAGCAAATACCTAATAGCACCGGTGCTGTATTATCGGTTAAATTTGCTAGTGACTGTTGCCAGGCAGTTGTGGGGTCGTTGTCGCCATAGAGTCGTTGTTGTAACGCTTCACGCCGTTCACGGCCCGTATGTACTGTGTACACGCCTTCCCCCGGAGGACAAAGCAGCTGTCGTAATTGGTTTTGGTAAACTTCAACAGACATGACGGTTACTCCAACGTAATACCAGGACACGGCCGGTCTGGTAATTGTAATCTATGCATGTGTTGTCCAGCGACGGGATAGGCACAATAGTCTGCCGCATAAAAGGCACTAGGTCGGTGATTCCCACTGTGACCAATGCCGCCAAAGGGCAATGCACTACTGGCACCGGTTAATTGCTGATTCCAATTCACAATCCCGGCACGAGAGTTTCGATAAAATTCATTAAATAATGCTTCATCGTCAGACAATAACCCTGCCGACAAACCATAGGCCGTTTGATTGGCGACCATGATAGCGTCAGCAAAATCATCCACGCGAATCACTTGTAACAATGGGCCAAAACATTCCTTATCGTCGAGCCCATCTACATTGGTCACATCGATTAAACCCGGTGTTACAAAACCCGTATCGGCTTCACCGCGGGTCGCTAACTGAATGGCTTCAGCGCCAGCCTGTAATAACTGTTCCTGATAAGCAATCACCTTATCCGCCGCTGGTGCTGAAATCACCGGCCCCATGAATGGTTCAGGTTCACTATCAGGTGCGCCAACGATAACATTCTGCAAAAGGTTCAATAACACACTGATAAATTCATCGCTATTATCACTGGCTGGGATGATCAAGCGCCTGGCACAAGTACAGCGCTGACCACTGGTTAAATAGGCAGACTGGATAGTTAAATAGGCCGCGGCGATGAGATCCTTAACCCCATGAACAATTAACGGATTGTTGCCACCCATTTCTAACGCCAACAACACTTCGGGCCGGCCGCCAAGGCTCGCATGAATATGTTTGCCCGTTTGATAACTGCCAGTAAAACAAATCCCATCGATGGCTTGATGTTCGATAATGGCTTGCCCCGTGGCACTGTCACCTTGCACTAGGTTCAACACCCCTGCCGGTAACTGCGCCCGCTCCCAACATTGCACCATAAGTTCCGCCACCATGGGGGTTAATTCGCTGGGTTTAAACACCACCGTGTTACCCGCCAGTAATGCCGGGACGATATGACCATTGGGCAAATGACCTGGGAAATTAAACGGGCCCAACACCACCATAACACCGTGGGGCTTGTGACCCAGCACTGCTTTGCCACCAGCAATGTCAGAAACACTCTCGCCAGTACGTTCATTGTAGGCCAAAACCGATAATTGAATTTTGCCAATCATCGCATTCACTTCTGTGTGTGCTTCCCATAAGGGTTTGCCCACTTCGTGTGAAATCGCTTGGGCCAACGCTTCGCGGCGTTCTTCACATTGATGCTTGAACGCCAACAAGTAATTAACACGCTCTTCTAACGCCAAGCCTGACCACGCAGGGAATGCTGCCCGGGCACTGTCCATCGCCTCATCCACCTCAGCCAGAGCAGCGCCCTTGCCTTCCCATAAGGTGTCATTAGTCGCCGGATTATGTGAGACGATATCTGCCCCACTCCCCGCACACCAACGGCCATTGATAAAATGATCGTGCATCGTCCTTATACCTGTAAAATAGTTACAATATCGCCTTTATCCACTTGTAATGTGGTGAGTAAATCCTGGGGCAAGGCCACCGTCCCATCCGGGTATTCATCAATGTGGCCACCTGCACAACGGAATTGCTCACCCGTCGTTGCCACCAGATAATGTTGCAAACTCTGACTGGGTTTCACCTCCACAATCCGCACACACTTTTGGTTCTTAATGGCACGAACCTTTTCCATCGGCGCTTCCACACAAGGTCCCGCATCAAAGATATCCACATAGCCTGTGTATTGTAGGTTTTGTTTCTCTAAAAAAGCCTTCGCCGCCCGGGATTGGGCATGAGCTTGGCCAATTACCGCTTGCGCTGCTTCCGGCAATAGATTCACATATACCGGGTATTGCGGCATTAAATCGGCGATAAATTGCTTTTTGCCGATACCGCTTAAATGATCCGCCCGGGGGAAATCAATACCAAAAAAATGCTTACCCACCGCGCGCCAAAAGGGTGAGTGGCCTTCATCATCCACATAACCGCGGATTTCGGCCATCACGTTGTCCGCAAAGCGGGTCGGCTGTTGCCCCATGAATAAAAACCGCGATAGCGACAAATACTTGCCATTGTTTTTGACCCGCGCGTCTGGGGCTAATAACAGGGAACACAATTCCGTTGCCCCTTGATAATCATTGACGAGATTTAACAATTGGATCTCTTTATCAATATGTAATTCTTGGTTTTTTTGGCTAAGGCGGGATAGCTTGTACGAATAAAATGGCCACACTTGACCGACCGCGGCTTTAAGCGCACAACAACCGACAATCTTTTGATAACGCACATCTTCCATCACAAACAAATAATATTCATTGGCGGGGGATACCACTTGTTTCGCAAAGCTCTCCATAGACAGTTGAATTTTTTCGGTTAAAATCCCTTTATCCGCCGGCAACGTAGTGATCCCAAGACCGCTTTGTTTGGCTAATGCTAACAGCGGCTTTAGATCACTCGCAGCAATAGGACGGATAACCATCATAGACTTAACTCCCCTGCCGCAAATTTCATTAATAATAGGGCATGCAATTGGGCCCGCTCCACAAGACTGGGCAAAATAATATATTCATCACTGCTGTGGATATTACCGCCCCGCACACCGAGGGTATCGACGTTCGGCAATCCCGCTGCTGCTAAGTTATTCCCATCACAACAACCGCCGGTAGCTTGCCAATCCAACGCCATGCCTAATTCACCGGCCGTTGCTACCACTTGTTCATATAGTCGTTTGGTCTTGCCAGTAATGTGTTTCGCTTGTCGACCAAAACCCCCGTGCAATGCGAACTCAATGCCGTCATGCTGTTGGTGTGTGGCAATAACCTTATTGAAATTGTCTTGCACCCAGGCTTCATCGTCTTTGCTGGGTAAACGCACATCAATACTGCACTGGGCCAAATCCGGCACCACATTGATAGGACCGCCACCGTGGATATGACCAATGTTAATGGTCACACCGTCACGTTGGCCATTTAAACTAGCCAGTTCAGTAATACACTGGGACAACGCCACAATCGCATTACGCCCCTTAGCAAAATGCCGTCCGGCGTGAGCCGCACGACCACGACAGACAACGGTAAACTTACCACTACCTTTGCGTTGTCCAGCTAAAGTGCCATCCGCATTCGTCGCTGGCTCAAACGCAAAACCCACGGTGTTACGTTTAGCCACCGTCTCAAGCATCTTGGCCGATCCCGGCGAGCCTAATTCTTCGTCAGCGTTGATTAATACTTCCCAACCAATATTGTCTTTCAAGGTAAATTGTTCCAAGGCCATTAACCCATAGAGCATCACCAAAAGACCGCCTTTCATATCCGTGACACCCGGACCATTGATGGTTTGATCATCGAGATGACGACAAACTTGGAATTCATGATCTGCACCAAATACCGTATCCATATGACCGCAGAGTAAAATCCTCACCGGTGCGTCAGGGCGCTGACGGAGTGACAGCATATCACCCAAGGCTTGTTGTTCTAATTCGCCTTTTGCGTTAACGATTTGGCGGGTGGGCGTGGGAAGGGTAGCGACGTTTGCCCCTAAAGGCGCAAAGGCGTGTTCAAGCTCTGTCGTCATGGTAGCGAGACCGGTGAGATTTTCACTGCCAGAATTGATATTCGCCCAACGAATAAGGGTCTGAGTCATGTTGTCTTGTTGGCTTCCCAACCAATCCAGGGCTCCAAGATAGGGCTGCATCTAGTTTCCTTATGGCTAATGCTAAAGCCGACATTCCGCACCAGTCTTGTGCATAAAAGGGTAAAAACTCAACTCAAAATGCTCAGGTATTTCATATACATTCCGCTTTTTCGTTAATTTTTTACCCCTTTCTGCATCAAAAATAGCTCTGGTGCGAAAAGCCGGCTAAAGAGACCATTGTCTAAAAACGGTTCAGAAGGTATTATACCGCTCCTGTTATCTATTTGGAATGAATGACCGCCTTGAAAATCATTAGCAAGTTCTTGAAAAAACGCCACAAACGCGGTGCTCACAGCCGTAGCAGTGAAAGCAGTCACATCATCCCTCGAGACCACCACAGCTTGAGCCGCAAACAAATCAGTCCCAATGCCTTGAAGGTGCTTTATCGCCTGCATCAGGCTGGTTTCGAAGCCCATTTAGTGGGTGGTAGTGTGCGCGACTCCCTGTTGGGGCGGGAGCCAAAAGACTTTGACGTCGCCACTGATGCTGAGCCGGAAGAAATCCGCAAACTGTTCAAAAACTGTCGCCTCATTGGCCGGCGCTTTCGCTTGGCCCATATTCATTTTCATCGCGAAATCATCGAAGTCGCCACCTTCCGTGCTGATGATAGTGGTCAACGCAAAGCCTGTGCCGAGACCGGCATGGTGTTACGGGATAATGTCTATGGCACCCTAGAAGAAGACGCCTGGCGCCGGGATTTCACGATTAATGCTCTGTATTACAATATTGCTGATTTTTCGGTGATTGATTATACCCAAGGTTTAGCGGATCTGGATGCAGGGCTGATCCGAATCATCGGCGATCCCAAAGAACGTTACCGCGAAGATCCTGTACGCATGTTACGCGCGATTCGCTTTGCCGCAAAGTTAGGTTTTCGCATCGAGAAAGCCACAGAAGATGCCATCGTCGCCAGTCATGATTTACTGGACAACGTAGCCACCGCCCGCCTATTCGATGAAATGGTAAAATTATTTTTGACCGGGCACGGTGCTGCTACTTATGCCCTCCTACATCATTATGATTTGCTGGTGCGTTTTTTCCCATTGACCGAACAGTATTTGCGAGAAGGTGCAAAATCTCAAGCTTGCGAAATGATGATCTTGCAATGCCTCAAAGACACCGACCAACGCTTGAGCCAGGACAAACCGGTCACACCGGCTTTTTTGTTCGCCGCAATGCTCTGGCACCCCACCCAAGAGCGGGTATCGCATTACCTTAACCAAGGTGAATCCGAGCACCATGCCCTGCAGCAAGCTTGGCACGATATATCCCGAGAGCAATTACAGTACTTGGCCATTCCGCGACGTTTCTTGGATATGATTGAAGAAATTTATTCTCTACAATTCCCTCTCATCAAACGCAAAAAACGCTCGCCCATGCACTTGCTGACGTTGCGGCGGTTTCGTGCGGCTTATGATTTTTTGTTATTACGCACAATGGCGGAACCTAACCTCAAAGAAGCCGCTAACTGGTGGACTGATTTTCAGCATGCTAACAAAGAAAAACGCCAGCAAATGATGGAAAAACTCCCTGCCGGCAAACCCCGTAAACGCCGACGGCGTAAGCCCCAGGAGTAGTTAGACTCGTGAGAAACTTAACTTTTGATAACGCCGTTATCAAAAGCACGTAGGACCTGCATATGAAATACACAACTTACATCGGTCTCGGCAGTAACTTGGACAACCCTATCAAGCAAGTGAATGATGCGTTGGACGCTTTGGCAGATTTGCCCGATACCACCCTTGTCAATCACGCCAGTCTTTATCAAAGTGCCGCCATGGGTAACATGGACCAGCCTCATTATATTAATAGCGTTGCCGAATTAGCAACACACTTACAACCCGAAGATTTGTTAACTGAGTTACAAGGTATTGAAAACCAGCAAGGACGGGTGCGGGAAGAACGCTGGGGGCCTCGAACGTTGGATTTGGATTTATTGCTCTACGGTGATGTGGTGCTTGAGTCTGAACAATTAACCCTGCCCCATTATGGGCTTAAACAACGGGCTTTTGTGGTTGTTCCCTTAGCTGAAATCGCACCGGACTTATTATTGCCTGATGGAACGGCACTTGCTGAATTAACCGGACTGTTTGCTAGTGATGATTTGAGGCGCCTATGTTAGTGAACCGGCAACGCTTGTTACCGTTATTTATTTTATTAGTCATCGATGGCATGGGCTTTGGGTTAGTGATCCCGGTGTTATCGCCGTTGATCATGGATCCCAACACCAGTATATTGCCTATCAATACCAGTGACAGTCTGCGACATTTGTATTTTGGCTTAACCTTGGCGGTATTTCCCACCGCGGTATTTCTTGGCACACCTGTGTTAGGCATTTTGTCGGACCGGCTAGGACGGCGCAAAGTATTACTGTGGTGTTTGGGCGGTTCCTTTGTCGGTTTATGTTTAGCTGCCAGCAGTATTGCCTTGAACAGTATCGCATTGCTACTCATCGGGCGAGTCTTAACCGGACTCGCCTCTGCCAGCCAACCCATTGCCCAAGCCGCTATTGCTGATATCAGCAGCCATGGCAAAAAAGCGTTGAACCTGAGTTTGATTGCCTTTGCCATGACCGTGGGAATGGTGGCAGGACCACTCGCCGGTGGGTTCTTGTCTGACAGTCATTTGTTCCATGGTTTCAGTCTCCAAACGCCATTTATCGCTGCGAGTCTATTATCGGCAGTGAATTTTGTGCTGATGATTTTTACCTTTGCTGAAACCCGCGATATCAAAAGCTTACCCCAGTGGACATGGCACGATAATCTCAGCAATTGCATAATAATGTTTGAGAGCTGCACACTACGGCGACTGATTGCGGGGTTTTTGTTGATAGAATTGGCGTGGAGTTTGTACTTTCAGGCAACGCCCCTGACGCTGGCCCAACGCTATCATTTTAGCAGCGAGATGATTGCTATTTTTATTACCTATCTGGGTTTGACCATGAGCGTTGGCCTGACTGTCGTGTTTCGCGCCATTGTGCCGTACTTTAGTCTCGAGAAAATTATTCGCGGCTGTTTCTTGAGTGCTGTGGCGAGTTTGTTGGGCTGCTTATTGGTACACAATCAGTGGTTGCAGTGGCTGATGACTATTCCTCTCACCATAGGAGTGGGCATTGCTTACACAGCATTGCTGGCATTGATGTCAAATCACCTTAATCAACACTTACAAGGTTGGCTAATGGGTTTTGCCGCCGCCCTATTAGCGTTAGCCTGGGCTATTACCGGCTATATGGCTGCACCTTTGCTGCATTGGCACTATCAACTACCGATTATGGGGGCTTTATTATTGGCCGGAATAGGTTACACTGTGGCAAAGTTTTATGGTGGCTTAGAGCAGGCCATGGAGGTAACCACCTCTAAAGCATAAGGAGTAGCGTGTGGGAAAAATCGCTGCAGTGCAAATGAATTCATCGGCGGATGTCGATGAGAATCTCAACAAAGCCGAAGGCTTCATTCGCGAGGCAGCCCAGCAAGGGGCTGAAGTGGTCGTATTGCCTGAAATGTTTGCTATGATGGGCAAACATGAGTCTGACAAACTCACTATCAAAGAAACCTTGGGCGACGGCCCCATCCAAACCTGGCTCTCCAAAACCGCTGGCATGAATAATATTTGGGTTATTGCCGGCACTATTCCTATCAGCAGCAATGATCCTAATCGCGCATTTGCCAGTTGTTTAGTCTATGACACCTATGGCAGCCAAGTAAGTCACTACAATAAGCTGCATTTGTTTGACGTGGATATCCGCGCCGCCAGTGAAAATTACCGCGAGTCTGAAACCACGCTTGCTGGTTGGGACATTATCGATATTGAAAGCCCTGTAGGGCAAATGGGTTTTGCCGTGTGTTATGACGTGCGCTTCCCGGAATTATTCCGCCTACTCATTCGACGTAATGTAGATTTGTTTGTCTTGCCCTCGGCATTTACCGAGGCTACTGGTCGCGCCCATTGGCATAGCCTACTGCGCTGCCGCGCTATTGAGAATTTATCGTATATGGTTGCGGCGTGCCAGGTGGGCAAACATGCGAATGGGCGTCGTACCTATGGTCACAGTATGATAGTCGATCCCTGGGGTGACATCCTCGCCGAACTCCCTGAAGAAGAAGGCATCATCGTCGCTGATATTGATTTGGCCCGCGTCAAACAACTGCGCCGTGAATTTCCAGTGTTGGAGGGACTAGGGGGGTAGGCTCTAATACAAGCTGGAGAGCACTTAGTAACGCTCCCGCAATAAATCCGTAGCTACTTCTTAGTATCTCGAGCTTAAGTTCATATTTCATGAAATAGACCGCGCATTTGCACTATTTGCTTTCTCATCTGTCGATGCTATCGGCCTACGCTCTTGCGAGCTTCGGCCCGACAATTCTGCTATTTGCAAAGCAAATAGCAGAATTGAAAACGGCGACCGAAGTCGCCGTTTAAAAGTCTTAAATACTTAATTATGCAACGTCAAGTTGTACTCTTAAGTATGGACCACGCATACCGAAGTCACTTTCTAAACCAGAAGTATCTTCGTAAGCTGTAGCGCTAGCGCTAGTTACGTCAAAGTAGTTAACTACTTCATAACCCAACTCAACACCTAAAGCAGTGTCATTGTTGAAAGCATGAGTATAGTTAAGACCTAAACGCGCATCAGCTTCAGGTACTACACGGTGTTTGCTGTCGATTTTGTGAACTTCAGATGTGTTGTTGTCTGCGTTAGAACCGTCAACAAAGCTGCTAGAAGCTTTCTCATCTAAGTCACCAACAAGCAAGGAACCTGCGATACGACCAGTAACCGCGAAGCCCATGCCGAGTTTAACACTAGCGTCAACACCGAAACGAGGACCGATACCTTCGAATTCAGACTTCAATCTACCAGTTGCAGTATCAGTAGTATTGTCTGCTTCAAGGCTAGTGTAAGTCACACGATCACGTTGATCGATATCAGCGTAACGTAAACCACCGTAAGGCTTCAATTGTACGCGTTGACCCACATCAATACGTTGACCGAATACTAAATCAACCGCATCGTAATCGTCATCTTGCTTACCACGAGCAGTATCCCAGTTACCATCAACGCTAGGTAAAAGGACGCCTAGGTTAAGAGGATCACGGATGAACGAACGAGTTGGGCCTTGGTTATTACCAGCCGCAACAGCAGTGCTGTTAGAATCGTCAGTATCAAGGTGCGTGTAACCTAAAGTTACGAAACGGCCGTTACCAGCGAAGTTGTAAGTAACGTCAGCATGTCCACCCCAATGATGATCAGGATCAACAGTCTTAGTACGGTTTACTTCGTTAGCATCAGTGCCGCCTTCAACGATTGCATATTGGAAATCGCTGTTATCAGTTTGCTGATAAAGGGCTTCCAAACCAAAAGACCAACTACCTTGCTGAACTGGTGCTGTTACGTTAATAGCAGCAGGAGCAGCAGGTAAAGTTACGTCTTCAACGTGACCAGCGAAAGCAGAACCGCTAACGCCAGCAAGGGCTAATAAGCCCACAGATATTTTCTTAATCATTGCTTCCATCTTCCTTAAGTTAATTTAAATTAATTCAAGTGTCGCTTAGGAGGCGAAACTCAAACATCTCTGTCACACGACAGCTACGCCGTCGCACGAACAGCGATGTCAATAATAATAATACCAATATCCGAAAAATGCCAAGTCTAAATAAAAGATTTTTAAGGTTTTTTTGATTTTTTTTTCAAATCGGGGTGATTTTGTAAAAAGTTTTTTCAATTTTGCAGTAAAATTTTTTTTTGCGGCGAAGTTTGTTACCGTTAAGCAAGCTTAACTTGGAATAAATTTTATCAATGCGAACATCAACGGCACAAAAATCCAACGTAGTCTGTCTCATGGGCCCAACAGCATCGGGCAAAACCGGATTAGGCATCGAATTGATCAAAAATAATCCCGACCGCTACGAAATTGTGAATGTAGACTCCGCTCTCATCTATAAAGACATGAATATCGGCACTGCTAAACCCGATAATGACACCCTACAGTTGGCGCCACACCACTTGATTGACTTACTTGATCCCAAAGAAGCTTATTCAGCTGCACAATTTCGCGCCGATAGTATGCAATGCATAGAACAAATACTAGCGCGCCATCATGTGCCTCTATTAATAGGCGGCACCATGTTGTATTTTCGCGCCTTGCAGTTTGGCTTAGCCGCCATGCCGGCGGCAGACGAGGATGTCCGCCAACAATTAGAGGCCCAAGCCCAACAATACGGCTGGCAACACTTGCATGACGAACTTGCACGGGTCGATCCCGCTTCTGCCGCCCGGATTCACCCTAACGATCCCCAGCGCTTACAGCGGGCGCTGGAAGTCTACCGCATTACAGGCAAAACAATGACCGAGTTACACCAAGAACAGCTATCACAGGATTTACCCTATGACTTCATTAATATAGCCATCGCCCCCCAGGACCGCGCGGTGCTCCATGCCCGCATTGCTGAACGCTTTGATGACATGCTAACGGCGGGTTTTGTTGAAGAAGTCAAAGCGCTATACGAGCGCGGGGATTTGACCGCTGAAATGCCCTCCATGCGCGCTGTCGGTTATCGGCAGGTGTGGCAATATTTAGACAATCAATTGAGCTATGATGACATGCGCGACAAAGCCATCACCGCCACCCGTCAACTGGCCAAACGGCAACTCACTTGGCTCAGAAGCTGGGATGATGTGCACTGGTTTGATAGTGAGGAGTCAGGTTTAGCAGAAAAAGTAACCGAGTTACTCAATACTATGTAACCAACTCCTTCAACCGCGCTTTATCCAGCACGATCCAAGGCTTGGGCTGTACCTCTTTCGACAATTGCTCACATTGGCGCAAACAGCGGTTTAGACTTTCTCTGTCTTGTTGTTTGACAGCAACATCTGCACCATGGACCGCTAATACCTGCAAGGTTTTCTTGAAATCATCCTGGGTCAATAATGAAACACTCAGTGCCTCAAAGGTCGCAGCAAAATCAAGCTTGCGCAAGGGAGCAGGAGCCTCTCGCACCATTAACATTGTTGGTCCCATTTGATCAAAGCTTAACCCCACTTTGACAAACTCGTCTTTGGCCTTATTGAATAAAGCCAAGGTCTCGCCACTGCATTGAATACTGGCAGGGAACAATAAGGGCTGTGATGGGATAGCTTCACCCTGCCAAGCCTGCAACAATTGCTGTGCAATCACACATCGTTGAGCGTGGTGATAATCCACCAACACTAAACCGCCCTCAGATTCACAGACGATGGTATTCTCTAACACCAATCCCAATACACGACCGAGGGGCAATTGCCGGGGATCAGAGTTGGTGGTTGGAATAAAGGCTTGTTGGGTTTGCTTAGCGGGACTCGTCATTTGTCGATAACCCGCTAATTGCTCACGTACCGCCGTAGCAGAAGGGCGAGTCTGGGGAGTTCGAGGCGCCACTGTATTGCGAGGCTGTTCAGAGCCCATCACTTCTGGCTCAGCGTCAATCTCAACCGTTGCTAGCGTTGACACATGGGCATTGGTCAACGCCCGCTGCAATTGACTAAACACAAAGTCATGGACTAACCGAGACTCATGGAAGCGTACTTCGTGTTTGGTAGGATGCACATTGACATCAACGGTCTCGGGGCAGCATTCTAAAAACAACACATAACAAGCATGTTTACCATCATATAAGTGATCCTGGTACGCTTGTCGAATAGCATGATTGAGTAATTTGTCCCGCACTACACGGCCATTAACATAAAAATACTGCAAGTCATTTTGGCTGCGAGCGATTTCAGGATTGCCTAACCAACCCCACAGACGCAAACCCACCGCATTGAATTCTACCCGTTCGCAGTTTTTAATGAATTGCGAGCCACATAAACTTGCCACCCGTTTGTCTTTTGCCCCATCATCCTCAGCAACCCGCAAATTAAACATAATCTTCTGGTTATGTCGCAGCATAAAACCAATATCAAAACGACTGAGAGCAATGCGCTTGACGATTTCTTCGATATGAAAGAACTCCGTACGCTCTGTGCGCAAGAACTTGCGTCGCGCCGGAGTATTAAAAAACAAATCCCGCACTTCCACTGTTGTGCCCTGAGGGTGCGAGGCCGGCTCAATATTGACACTCATATCTCGACCGTGGAGAGTGGCACACCATGCTCTAGACTCACCTTGCAAACACGAGGTTAAATTTAAACGGGACACTGAGGCGATACTCGCTAAGGCTTCACCACGAAAACCTAAACTGCCAATGGCGGTTAGATCAGTGAGCTCGTAAATCTTGCTGGTGGCATGGCGACTCAAGGCCAGCGCCAAATCGTCTTTGCCAATACCGTCACCATCATCACGGATACGCATGAGTTTAACACCGCCATTCTCGATATCAACCTGGATACGTTTGGCATTGGCATCAATGCTATTCTCTAATAGTTCCTTGACAACAGAGCCGGGACGCTCCACCACTTCACCTGCCGCAATTTGATTCGCCAATTGCGGTGGCAATAAATGAATTTTTTTGGCCATAATGTCCTCAAACAGGAATAACTAATTTTGTACCCACGTTTACTGTATCGCGGGTCAAATTATTCGCTTGCTTTAATTGTCTCGTCGTCACCCCATTGCGGGCAGCAATGGTTGATAACGTATCGCCGGATTTTACCACGTATTTGCGCTGACTGGCATGGGCCGCAATCCAAGTGCCTTGTGGTGGGTGTTGATAAAAATACTCGCGGATACCCTTCATGATGGCTTGAGCCATTTGTTGTTGATACGCTTTGCTATTGAGACGACGCTCTTCACTAGGATTAGAAATAAACCCTGTCTCTACCAACACCGAAGGAATGTCTGGGGACTTTAGTACCACGAAGCGCGCTTGTTCCACTTTGGATTGGTGTAATGGGGTGATATGGCGTAAATTTTGTAACACATCATGTCCTAACTGCAAACTCGAGGTAATGGTCGCAGTTTGGGACAAATCAATTAAGACTGAGCGCAACATATCGTCTTTGCCTTTGAGATCCACACCGCCTAATTCTGAATAGTTTTCTTTCGCCGCAATCCAACGGGCTGCTTCACTGGTGGCGCCTCGTTCGGACAAAGCAAATACCGATGCGCCGTGGGAACGGGAATTTTTATAGGCATCTGCATGGACGGCGATAAACATGTCAGCTTTGTTGCGCCGAGCTTTTTGCAAACGGCCCCGCAACGTCACGTAGTAATCGCCATAACGAGTCATGGCCGGAGTCATGCCGGGTTCTTTTTTGATGAGTTTATAGAGTTCTTTCGAGATCCCTAAGACGACCGTTTTTTCTTTCGCACCATGGGGACCTGAGGCGCCGGGATCTTTACCGCCATGGCCAGGGTCAATAACAATAACCACATTGCGCCCCGTTGATTTCGGCAAAGTCACTTTAGGTTGTGGTTTAGGCGGGGCTTGGAATTGGGGCTGGGAATGAGCATGGCTTAATTGGGCCAGGCTTTTGTACTTTGGTGTTACATCCACCACAATACGGGAATGACCATCCCCATTTGCCGCTAAACGAAAACTATGGCTATTAATAGGGTGGGCTAAATCAAACACTACCCGCAACTTCGGGCTATCCATATTACCAAAACGCACCCCGTGAATGGGAGTGTTGTTGTGGGAAATAGTTTTGGGATTAAGCTGGGTCTGTGTTTGATCCAAATCCACCACTAAACGCTCAGGATTATGCAAGGTAAATTGGTGATACGTTGTGGGAGCATCTAAGTCAAACACGACCCGAGCGCCATCGGCTTTGGGGGCAATACGAATGTCAGCTAACTCACTGGCCCAAACACTGGTGCAACAGAATAACACTATCAGACCCAGCCACTGCCACCTTATCATGTCACTCCATCTCCCTGGTCTGCTGTAACAGTTGTTCGCCCGCATCCGTTCGGGCCGTCAGGGTCACGACTCTCTCAGTACCCTGTACGATGATATTACAGTGCAGATCCGCAGCCTGCAACCGACCTTGGGCATTCTCCGGCCATTCGATACAACAAACACTCGCGGGAGTGAAATAATCCCGCACCCCCATGAATTCCAACTCTTCGCTATCATGAACACGGTAGAGATCAAAGTGATAAAAAGCCCCAAGGGCTATTTCATAGGGTTCCACCAAGGTAAAGGTCGGACTTTTCACTGCCCCCTCATGGCCCAAGGCCTGCAGTAACCCACGCACCAGGGTGGTTTTACCGGCACCTAATTGCCCACTCAAGGTGATCACTGTACCCGGCTGCAAACCCGCTGCTAGGCATGCTGCGAGATGGTGCATGTCAGTTTCAGTTGTCATTATTATTGTTTGTTTTAATTCAGACATGATTACACTAATAGTTCATCTAATACATCTTGACTCATGGCTTCGTCATCATCCTTGGGGTTCACTAATAATTGTAAATACGGTAATAGATCGGTTGCCATCATGCCCCGTTCCCCTCCTAAGGCTGCCAAATCACCAGCCTCAGCATGGACACACACGCCTGCCAACGCAGCAAACTCCAGAGCGTAGCCTTGGGCAACAAGCCCCGCAATCACGCCACTCAAAATATCCCCCATACCACCTGTCGCCATACCAGGATTACCAGCACCGCAGACCGCAACCTCAGGTAACGTACCAGCAATCAAGGTCCCTGCGCCTTTTAACACGCTGACACCAAGGTGATTTTTTTGTAAGGTTTTGACCGCCATATAACGGTCACGCTGCACCGTGTCATTGTTTAATTCTAACAGCCGAGCCGCTTCACCGGGGTGGGGCGTCAAAACCCAATTGTGTCGTTGCAGGTTTTGTTGACTCAAATGGTACAGCCCATCAGCATCAACAATTAATGGTAAATCAGTTTTGACCACTGCGGTAAATAACTCTTTGCCCCATTGCTCACGTCCAAGACCGGGACCAATAACCACCACCGTAGCCCGTTCAAGTAGGGGTTGTAATTCTTTGGCATCTTGTATGCCATGGCACATAAGCTCTGGTCGCATTGCGCTGACAATATCACAATGTCCCGGGCGCGTTGCCACGGTTACTAAGCCCGCACCAACACGATAAGCCGCTTCACCCGCCATACGCACAGCACCGGCCATGCCAAAGTCGCCGCCAACAACCAACACATGGCCAAAGTCACCTTTGTGACAATCAGCGGCGCGAGGTAAAAACGCCTCTTGGACTTCGGCAAGATTAACGCGGTACGCTACTGGCGTTAATTCATCTTGGGTGAATTCTTCTAAGCCAAGTTCTGCAAGAATAATATCGCCGCAACAGCGTTTGCCGGCACCGGTGAATAAACCTTGTTTTAAGGCAATAAAGGTAATAGTAATATCTGCTTCAACCGCTTCTGCCAAAATTGCGCCGCTATCTGCTTGTAGGCCCGAAGGAATATCGAGGGCAACCACATTCGCATCAGCATTATTGATGGCCCGAAATGCCTGGGCAAACAAACCACTGACATCGCGCTCGAGACCAATACCAAAGATAGCATCCACCACCACATCGGCATCGAGCTCGGTCCCGCTTGCAAAGGGCTGCATTGCAATGCCATTCTCAGCGCAAGCCGTATACGCAGCAAAGGCCGCTGCCGATAATTGTTCGGGATCACCTAAATAATAAATCTGCACCGCAAGCCCTGCTTCCTCAGCCAAGTGCGCTAATACATAACCGTCACCGCCATTATTGCCCGGACCACAAACGATAGTAATGTCTTCACTGTCAGGGTACATGACTTGTATCAGCTCAAAAGCACTTAACCCCGCCCGCGCCATTAACTCATCTTCGCTGATATCAGCGTCATTGATAGCCCACTGCTCCGCACGGCGAATTTCACTGACGGGATATAACTCGTCGGGTAAATAATCCATGGTTTAATCCTGATTGAGGTTAATAAAGTGCTGGCGATAATAACGCAACTCTGCGATAGATTCACGAATATCCGCAAGGGCAAGGTGCGCTGATTCTTTTTCGACACTAGGCATGATATCCGGTCGCCAACGCTTGGCCAGTTCCTTCACCGTACTGACATCGATGAAGCGGTAATGAAAAAATTGCTCAAGCTTCGGCATATGGCGGTACAAGAAGCGCCGATCTTGGCAAATCGTATTACCACACATGGGCGATCCCCCCGCCGGCACATGTTGTTGCAAAAACGCAATGGTCTCGGCCTCGGCTTCCGCTTCCGTGAAAGCACTTTCACGGACCCTATCCACCAGCCCGGATTGATTATGATGCTTCACACACCATTCGTTCATATTGCCTAATATATGGTCGCTTTGATGGATAGCCATAACAGGCCCTTCGGCTATTTCATTCAAATGCTCATCAGTGACAATGGTGGCAATTTCGATGATCCTATCGACAGCTGGGTTGAGACCGGTCATTTCTAGATCGATCCAGATGAGATTTTGTTTGTTTTTTGACATATCGTCCTCAAATTGGGTGAGATAAGTATTTAAACAGATTGAGCAGGCTGAGCCAAGAGCAACGCTGGCAAGATGCTTAAACCGGCTTTTCGCACCAGAGCTATTTTTGATGCACAAAAGGGTAAAAAGAGACTGATACGGAATGTCGGTTAAACAAAGGGATAACAAACACTATCAACAGGACGTTTATGCCTGCAAAGCAATCGAAGTTTGTCCTGGATCATAGGCCCCCCCGGGCTGTGACTTATCGATATAGTCACACTGGGCCCTAAGCATGGCCTGTAGTCGAGACTCATCAAAAGTACCCGCCTTGAATAAACCGTGCGTCATTAACTTCGCATAAGCAACATTCTCTTCAACGTCAGAAATAGGAAAGCGCGTTGACTCAGATCGTACACGCAGAGTACTGTCATGATTAATCCTATGGAGTCTCTGGGTCACAGGAATAAGCTGTTTCGCTTTTTCGTAGCTTGATAATGCTTGATTTTCTACAATCGCGCTTGCTTGGGAGATAACCTGCTCGCGCCGTTCTCTGTTCATATCATCGACAGTCTGACGTGAAGACACGACCTTACCCATGACTAACCGAACAACATAAACAGGCAACGTTATCACAGATGCAAATACGTGTATTAAGCCAGTCATTAATTTTGCACTGCCCAATAGGGCTTCACTACCAGCCTCACGGATTGTATCCATCAGGTATTCACCCCTCGCAACTGACCAAGGGATAGTTATAACGCCTGACAATAATGTTAACGGTGCATTTGCTAGTGTAGCGACACCATCAAACATTGATTTAAATCCATCACCCGTATTACGCAATGCTCGTTTTTCTCGAGCAACTTTAAGAGGTTTGAACACGCCTGCTATTTGATTAAAAAGCTTTTTGGGCACAGCTTGAAGCGCTGTAAAAAAACTATTATCTTGACTTGCATATAAGCCCTTATCCGCCAAAAGATCTGCAGGGATCTGATAATTACCTATCAAGTTGTCAAGGTAATCAGTTGACTTTCTCAATGTGCTATAGCGGGAATGAAACTTCTTGAAGTTTGTCCATAATGCTGTAAAAACGTAGGGAAACATTATGGTAACAAGGAAACTCAAAATCGACATACTAATGATTAAGGCGAGCGGACTTAATCCTCCAAAAGCAAATCCCTAACCTAAACCCATCGCAACCAATATTACTCCCCCGGTAAATAATTCTACCCACAATAGCTTTCGCTGAGCCCGCTGATGATAGCGACTATTACGAAGTAGACGATTAAAAATCCCAAACTTTGGAGTACTAAAGCGCGATCTCTCCGGCGTCCACTGTGATAGTTGTTCATCTGTTGCAATGTCTGTCTCAGACTCAACATAGTCAGACGATAGCTGCCCACGAATAGCCCGGGTTGGATCAACGCCTAAAGCGCTAAAATGCTTGACCAGTTGACCAATACAGTCTTCTGAAATTTCCTTGTAGAAGGGCGATTTTTCTGTTGCGGTTTTTCGTAAAGTTTTTAGCGTTTTTTGAGCATGACATAATTGAAACACGATATCCTGGGCATTACCGAAGACTCGTAGTGTCTCATAAAATTTTGCCCACTCCTGAGTTCGACGGTAGTGAATAGCTTTATAGAGTGTAAACGCGTGATCATCATGCGGAAAACCAGGAAGTAATAATAAAGCCGAGGTTGATTTAGGCTTTACCTGAGAATGAATATTTCTCAGAAAATCAGAAGAGAATTCCGAAAAATTATAGCCCGTAACTAGATGTATTAACTGCAGATTGCGAAGCGTCTCTTTATCATTGTATGAATTCATATAACCATCATACGCTAGCGATAGGTCATCTTTATAAAAAAGTTTTCTTATAATGCTTTGAATACAGTAGTTTCTTCTCAACGCTACGAGGAGTTCCAACTGTGCTGACGTTGCCTGTCCTTCCGTTACATCGGCTAAGAAGTTGCTGAATTTTTCTCGAAGTTCATTATTGACTCTCTTCCATCGATGTTTGCCTATTTGCAACCATCTAATACCATTAACAAGTTCATTTACGACCTCTCGATTCGCTAACGCTCTTGGCGTCATACGCAGCAGCGTAAAATATTGGTGATGCCCCCCGCGCCTCAATTCTTTAGCTAATTGCTTTTTGTATAGCCTCAACAAGGAGCCAATAATTTCTTTTCTCGCCTTACTAGACGGAAATTGCTTAAATAACCAACTGCGTTTGGCAAGCCATTTGATGCAACCATCATCATCTTCAAGATTGATGAACAAATCCTGTGGCGAAAAAGGTTCTATTGCCTTGATAATGGCATCCCGAACTGTGCCATGCTTTTTGATCAATTCAGCAATCCAGCTGACATCACCTTCCGTAGCAGCTAACGCTTGCAATGAAGGCACATGACAGCCAGTATCTTTGAGGGCATTTCGAATCAATGCGGGTTGTCGTGCTAAATAGAGTGGTCCAAGAAATTTTGGACTCGCCAAACGTTGTCGAAAATAGCGGCTAACTTGGCTTAATGCGCTGATATCACGAATATCAACAAAACGCAAAATATTATTCAAAAGTTCAGCAACACGAAACACATCAGGAGTGTTTTCTGCATCCAAAAAGCGTTCCCTCCTAGCAAGAGGCATTTCATCCGTGTCTTGCCGTGTTTGACGCTCAGACACATCCTTACTTGTTTTTGGCAACTCTCCTGTAGCAGCTAAATTGATTTGCCGGACTCTTTCACTAACTATTCGAACCATATTCTACGCCCCCTTACCCTGAAAGCTGAGTTCACTGTTCTTGTTAGACAAAGTGCATCCTAACGCTTTTTAGTGACTAAGAAAAGCCGCCTTATGTAACTAATCATGTGTGAATAATATAATACGGTATAATCATAGGGTTATAACTCCCTACTCCTAGACTATACAAACTCACTTCAGCCAACTAACCGCCGCAATTGACCCAGTAGGTAAAATGGCAGTGATAGCAACTGATACGCCACTGGCTTACCTTCGGATGTCTTAACATCGACCTTTGTAAGCGATGGATTATCTGAGTTAATTCTAACTGCCAAACTCAATCCTTTTTGCTGCATAAAAGTATGTAATGACTTCATACTACCAGTGCTGCCTGATTTTACTTCGATGGGAATAACCTTGCCTTCATTCGCAAATAAATAATCAATTTCAGCATTGCTACTTTTTTCACTTCGGTTCCAATAATACAATGCAGGGTCGATATAGCTGGGTTCGATGGTTCGGAGTAATTGCCCTACGACTTGCTCAGAAACACCGCCTTGATTAATAAGCGTCAAATCATCAAGTTGCAACGTTGACTGCAGTGTCAAACCAAGCATCGCTGATGTGAGCCCAACATCTAGGCTAATCACTTTTTGTGATTTGTCATTCATTTCTGCCCCTAGTGGTAAACCATTAGCGTGACTTGCTTTAACGATATGACAAAGTCGTGCCTGTGCTAATAAATTTAATGCTTTCTTGATGGATTCTGTTTGGCGAGCTTTATTTACACGGCTATAAACAAATTTTTCTCCAAGCATTCTCGGCACACTCATTAATACTTCATCGAGGATCTCTGTAGAGAGTCGTCCAGCATATTTAGCAAAGTCATCACGATAAGTGGACAATAGATCATTGTGTATTTGACTAACTGCTTCAATAGAACCACGCTCTAGCCAATCAGACACCGCAGCAGGCAACCCACCGATGATAAGATATTCTTTAAAGTAACGTAGTAATTGTTGATGGATAGGTTCAGGAATTATCCTTGTCCACTCATAATCTTCAATATATGCCAATAATTGGTCGAGACCTTTCGCCTGCAAGAATTCTTCAAACGACATGGGCTCTAAATAGTGATACATCACTCGCCCAACAGGCATACTGAAGCTGTGTTCAGCCAGCACAAATTCAAGTAAAGAACCTGCCGCAATGACTGGTAACTCAGGATACTCTTCCGCAAACCAACGTAATTTAGCGAGCAGCTCCGGGGCCGCTTGAATTTCGTCCAGGAATAACAAGGACTCAATAGGCTTTATAGTCACATTACGGCTTGCCTCAATATTGAGGATGATTTCCGCAGGATCATTTGAAGTGAATAATGCTTTGAGATCCGGTTGGCGTTCAAAGTTCAGCTCAACAAGCTGTTTGTTGGCATACTCCGCGAGGAAACGCACTATCCAGGTCTTACCGACCTGTCTTGCTCCTCGTAAAACCAGGGGTTTGCGTCGTGGGTCTTCCAGCCAAGCTAATAATGCTGTTAATAGCTTTCGTTGCATTGAGGGCTCCTGAATATAGGGTGATTACAGCCAGTTTTAGCCTTTTTCTGACCACAAGTCAAGAAAATCCAGGGTTGTTTTATTGTTAAGTCGGTAAAACACAAGGTTGTTTTACGGGTCTGCCCCAGAAAAGAAAGGGTTGTTTTATGGACTTGATTAACTTTGGCTCAATGATCGCCTGATTTAGAGGCTCTTCGAACATCTCAAAACAATAGGAAACCACAAAAAATGTAAGAAACTTCCGTTTTATGGAAGTTTCGTGCAATTTTTTTTGTTAGAAACTTCCATAAAACGGAAGTTTTGTACTAAAATTTTAAAAACAAGGGGGTTTTGTGCTTAAATTGACCGAAAAAATTATTTATTCCGACCTAAAAAATCGTGCCTTCACAAGTCATGACTTAGAACGTCTGTTTAATACTGATGCTAGTCAATACGGCGCTATCAATAGGGCCCTAAAGAAAAAAGAAATCGTCCGCCTACATCGAGGCGTTTATTTACTCGATAACCGTTACCTCACGGTTCCTCCCAGTCGTTTTTACTTGGCCAGCCGTATTGATCTCCATAGCTATATTTCAATGGAGGCGGCACTTTCATACCACGGCTGGATTCCTGAACGCACAACTCAGACAACTTGCATCACCGCACTCGGCCGCACAAAGACAGTTAATAACAACTATGGCGAATTTGCCTTTCACCATATCCCTATTAATCGCTATGAATTTTACACCGGCGTCTCTCGTGTTGAAGAACAACAAGGACCTTTTTTTATCGCCTCACCTTTACGTGCACTTGCTGACTTAATTTATGTTCGTAAAATTGATGATCCTAGTCTAGACTATTTAACAAATTCATTACGAATTGAATTCGATGATCTAGCAACACTGGCTCAGGAGGAACTTTCTGCACTAAGACAAGCCTATCGCTCAAAACGCGTACTACAACTCATTGATAACCTACAGGAATACCAACAAAATGAACAATGATATTATTAAATCTCGCCTAGATTCATATACCCTAGAAACTGTTGAAGATGAAGAAGATGCATTGAAAGAAATTCTCCAAGAAATTATTCTTTTTGGATTGTCACGCAATGAATTTTTTTCTGTCGCCGCGTTTCACGGTGGTACGTCTCTACGAATTCTACATCAGTTACCAAGATTCTCAGAAGACTTGGACTTTATTTTAAAACAACCTGACCCGAACTTTGATTGGCTAGACTCCGCAAATGCCATTACAACAACAAGGTCCTTGGCAAGGTAATGATCTTACTATTGACAAATCTTGGATCAAAAATGCTTTTGCTGAAAAAATTCATTCTATAGACTGGGAACACGCGCGAACCGATGTCATGCCATTCTTGGGAAAAGTCGACAAGCAAGGACTTGAGGTCTGGTCTGATGATTTCTTTACTAAAAAACTAACAACATTAATCGAGTATTTAGAATAAAAAACTTGCTTTTTATCCCAAAACCGGATTCAATACGCCCATGCTAGAAAACACCCTCTTTATCGTCGCGGCTTACTTGCTGGGCTCTATCTCCAGCGCTATTGTTGTTTGCAAAGTTGCCGGTTTGCCGGACCCGCGCACCGAAGGCTCCAAGAATCCCGGCGCAACCAATGTATTGCGTGTCGGCGGTAAGCTGCCCGCCATCATTACCCTGTTAGGGGATGTATTAAAAGGCGTGATACCGGTATTGGCGGCAAAACTCTACGGCATCGATGGTTTGTATTTAGCCCTGGTTGCTTGTGGCGCGTTCTTAGGGCATTTGTTTCCGTTGTTTTTTAAATTCCAAGGGGGCAAAGGGGTGGCAACTGCCTTTGGGGCTATCATCGCGTTGGCATGGCCAGTCGGTTTAGCCGCACTTGCGACTTGGCTTGTGGTTGCAATATTGTTTCGTTACTCTTCCCTCGCTGCTCTGGTGGCGGCGCTCAGTTTCCCTATCTACGCCTATTACCTTGCCGCTCCCAGTTATGTTTATCCACTGGCGGGCATGAGTCTGGTGTTGATCATTCGTCATCATGGGAATATTCGCCGCTTAGTCACCGGCACGGAAAGCAAAATTAATTTTCGCAAAAAAGCCTCTTAAAGTGCAGCAATATCCGTGATAGACCAACGAGCCCGGGCTGATATCGTCAAATCATCCTGAAGGCCTGCTTGTAGCCGCAAATACCCGGCATAAGCAATCATTGCTCCATTGTCAGTACAGAATTCATGACGCGGATAAAATACCTCTGCGTCAAATTGTTTTGCCATTGTAGTTAACACACCCCGCAAACGCTTATTCGCACTCACGCCCCCAGCAACTACAAGTTGTTTTAAGCCGGTTTGTTGAATCGCACGACGGCATTTTATCGCTAACGTATCTACTACTGCATCTTCAAACGCGCGCGCAATGTCCGCCTTGGTTTGCTTATCTTGACCTTCCGCATTCACTGTATTCAAAGCAAAGGTCTTAAGACCACTAAAACTAAAATCCAAACCAGGACGATTGGTCATCGGCCGGGGAAAATGGAATCGTTTTGCGTCCCCGGTCTCAGCCAAACGGGCTAATGCTGGTCCACCAGGATAGCCAAGGCCCAAAATCTTGGCGGTTTTATCAAAGGCTTCACCGGCAGCATCATCTAAAGACTCACCGAGAATTTTGTATTGACCCACACCATCCACTTCTACCAATAAGGTATGGCCACCTGATACCAAAAGGGCAATGAACGGGAATTGCGGTTGCGTCTCCTCTAACATCGGCGCTAACAAATGGCCTTCCATATGATGCACACCAAGGGTAGGAATACCTAGGGCCCAACCCAGGGCCCGAGCAAAACTTGCCCCCACCAGTACCGCGCCGATGAGCCCGGGCCCAGCCGTGTAAGCAATACCGTCTACGTCCCTCTGAGTCATGTCTGCCTCAGCGAGCACTTGTCGAACCAGCGGTAGAATTTTGCGCACATGATCCCGTGATGCCAACTCTGGTACCACGCCGCCATACTCCCCATGCATCGCCACTTGGCTATAAATTGCATGGGATAGGAGGCCCCGCTCGCTGTCATAGACAGCAATGCCGGTTTCATCACAGGAAGTTTCAATACCGAGTACCTTCATAGCGGGGGATTATAGCCGGCTTTTCGCACCAGAGCTATTTTTGATGCAGAGAAGGATAAAAAATCAACGAAAAAGCGGAATGTCGGTTATAGCGATTTAATGGTTAATTTGGTAACGAATGGGTTATACTTACGGTCTGGTTCACTGCTGAAAACACCATGCAACGAAAAAAAACCATCATCGGCCCGATAATCCGCCTCACTCTTGTCTTAGTGGTTTGCCAAGCTATTTTGGGCTATTTTGTCTTTATCAACCGGCGTGCGGTGAGTCCAACGACCTTTAGTAATTTTGCCCAAGAACAAATCCTCGCTTCAGGCCATATCCTGGACGGGTTTATTTTCTTTCTGTTTGCCCAATTGCTGGTGTATGCCACCTATATCATTGCCATCTGGGCCGTCACTTGCCTGATTAAGTATTTGTTGAATTTATCCCAAAGCCAAAGCCGGCTGTTGGGAATGTGTTTGTGGTTGCTAGCAACTGTCAGTGTGTATTTCGCTAATCAGTATTATTTTCCAGATTCCCAATTTGCGTTTTTGCGGCATATGTTTGGACTATTCAGCCATCACGGTGTCAATGATTTAATTTTTCTTATTCTAAGTACATTATTGCTGGTGGTAGGTGCGCTAGCAGGTTTAGGATTTCTTAAAGGCCTTTGGCAACGTTGTGGTCGTGCTGGAATTTGGATCATTGGCTTGGCGTGCTTTTCGGTTGCTGCCACCGGGTATTTTATCCACACTGCCCGCACCGCCAGTGGTAAAAGTCCCGGCCCCAATATTATTATCATAGGCATCGATTCTCTACGCCCGAATGACTTGGCGTATTTTGGTAATGACACATCCCCGATGCCCTATACCGATAGTTTGCTAACAACCGCGACTGTATTTACCCAAGCCTACACTCCCTTGGGTCGCACCTTCCCAGCATGGATGAGTGTGTTGACAGGGCGTGATCCCAAGCTCAACAATGCCCGCTACAATCTGCGTCGACAAGCAGACTTAATATTAGAACCTAACCTCGCTGCTATATTAAAACGCCAAGGCTATCGCACAATATATGCTATTGACGATAGACGTTTTAATAATATTGATGAAGACTATGGCTTCACTGAAGTCATTGGCCCCGACATTGGCGCTAATGATTTTATCCTCGGTACCATTAATGATGCGCCATTAACGAACTTGTTGATGAATGTGGGACTGAGTCGTTGGTTATTTCCTTATAACTACGCAAATCGTGCCGCGCATGTGAGCTACTATCCGCAACAATTTGATAGACTACTCGCAAATGCTCTGGCCTATCAGAGCAAAAAGCCCTTATTCCTCGCGGTCCATTATACCTTACCCCATTGGCCTTTTAGTTGGGGTAGCTCTCCCAGTTATGACCGCAATGATCCGCTACGTAACGAAGCCATGTTTAGTGACGCTTTGGCTGCGACGGATGGACAAATTGAACGATTGATGACGACCCTCAAAGACAAAGGCTATTTGCACAATGCCATCGTGGTATTGTTGTCTGATCATGGCAATGGCTTTGGCCTCTCGAAAGAGAGCTTAACCCAACAGCAAAACTATCAAGGCAAAAAAGCTATCCAAAAGTCACCTCTGAACCGTTTCTTAGTGAATGAAAAAACCATTGGCCATGGTACAGATTTATTGAATAAGGTACAAAACCACGTGTTGTTAGCTTTTCGAGTTTATGCCCCCAAAGACGGCAAGCTGCGCCATAACACCGTCGGCCGCCAGGATTATAATGTCAGCTTGATTGACATTGCCCCGAGTCTCCTCGATTACGTGAATATTAAACAGGACAAGATGCAGGGGATCTCCTTGTTACAAAATATTCTATCCAAAACCGTGCCCAAGCCACCCGCCCGTAATATATTCCTCGAAACAGGCTTCACCCTACCTGGTATTTTGGTGGCGAATCCATCCATTGGCACCCTACTAAATCAGGGCTTAGTTTACTACAATATCGAGCCTGAAACCGGCCTCTTGCGGGTAAAGCCTGAATTAAGTAACGCCATCATTAAAGGCAAACAGCGCGGCGTACTGCGGGGCGATTGGTTATTAGTAGATGTCCCTGACTTAGATGACAAGCATTTTGTTATTCTGGTCAACACCAAGACGGGCCAATGGAGCGATGAGTTAAGTTCAGCCTGGGCCAAACAAGCCCCGGTAGCAGATATGCAAAAAGCACTACAGAATTTTTACGATGATGAGTTAAACCATGCTAAACAATAAAATAAAAACCCTACCACAATATTTGTTACCGCAGCATTTATGTTCGCGCTTATTCGGCAAAATTGCCAATAGCAAACTATCTTGGCTGAAAAACTATTTGATCAAAAATTTTATCCGAAAATACCACGTCAATATGGATGAAGCAGAGCGACAAGATATTAATACCTATATTAGCTTTAATGATTTTTTTACCCGTAAATTAAAACGAGGTGCGAGGCCTATCGATGGCGACCACAAGGCTATTACCTCACCGGCAGATGGTACCATTAGCCAAATTGGCACGATCCAAAACGGTCAACTCATTCAAGCTAAAGGCCGAGATTTTAGCCTGACTGCTTTAGTTGCCAACCAGGCTCTAGCGAAACAATTCGATGGAGGTAACTTTGCAACAATTTATTTGTCGCCGAAAGATTATCACCGTGTACATATGCCAGTGCAAGGGGTATTGCAACAGATGTCTCACATCCCCGGGAAATTATTTTCTGTGAATAATCGCACAGCTGAAACCGTCGACAATCTCTTTGCCCGTAATGAACGGATTGTTTCTATATTCAAGACTGAACACGGGCCAATGGCAGTTATTATGATCGGCGCATTTTTTGTGGCGAGCATACACATGAGCTGGGCAGGGACAATCAGTCCGGCCAGAGCAAAAACTGTACATGATTGGGATTATACTAACAAAAATATAATCCTGGCCAAAGGCGATGAAGTAGGACATTTTAAATTTGGCTCAACTGCTATTGTATTATTCCCCGCAAATACCATGACTTGGCAACAAGACATGACGGCTGGTACTAGCGTTATGATGGGTCAGCAGTTGGGACAATTCACAACGGCTTAAGCTGCGAGCTTCAGCCTTCGCTCTGCGAGCTACGGCTCGACAAGCCAGCCTACGCCTAACGGCTTCGACCTACGCTAAAGCTCCAGCCTTCGCTCTGCGAGCTACGGCTCGACAAGCCATCCTACGCCTAACGGCTTCGGATGGCAGGTCGGATGGCAGGTCGGCCTAACAAGTCGGGTGACAGGCTGCACATCTCGCAATGGGGAATTGGCAGCTAAGCTGGAAGTTGTTGAGCAGTCTCTGGGGCAGGTGCGGGCACCACACCCGGTTCTAGCACCAACTCCATAACTTTAGCCCGTGCTCCCCACGGCAGACGGCTACGGCCAGTGGCTTGCCAATCCGCCTTACGATAAATATTACCGCAGGTAGTGGTAAACAAAGACACACTATTAAACCCCTTCAGCTTTGCAAGATGGGCTGCACGGGCTAATAGTGACGAGCCTATGCCTTGACCACGACGGTGAGGTACCACATACATATAAAATAGCCAGGCTTGTTCTGGTTTAATGAAATTCTCTAAATGCTGCTGCAAAAACGGCACGGTGTTGTTCTTTAAGGTTACCGTCCCAAGGAATGCACCACTGAGGTTATCCACAGCAACCAAGGTTAATGGCAATTCGTCTTTATTCGCTGACAAGAGCTGCCCCCATTCCTCATCACTGCGCTCGGGATGTAGATGTCCCCAGTGCTGTTTAAAGTGGTGAATGATTTCATGCTGCTTGCTTTGATGATGATGAAGTAAATCTAATTGCAATGACATTATCCTTGTACTCCGTTCCTTGGCGGGCCACTCTCAGACTTTGCAGATTACATAACTGTCTTTCGTCCGTCAATGGGAGTTTTGCCCGACCTTTGCCAGTTGCAAGATCATTTTCGCCATATCAAACCAATCTTGCAAATGATTGTTCACAGTTGTTGATAATAAATGCGGGTTGTGGGCTTCCACCACAAAGCGCAAACAACAATACATCGACGCTAACAGCTGCGCCATTTCATCATTCAGGCCACAATGTTGACGCCAAGCGGCATAAGTCATGGGATATTGCTGGGTTTTTGTCATATAAATACTCTTCAGCAACTGGTGCTGATAAGTTTCGCTGCACTGCAATCCTGTTACTGTGAACATCCCATAGATTTTACTGAAAATATTCGCCACCAAGGTATAAAATTGATGTTTTTCAGGATAGGTTTCGCCAACATATTGCAAGTAATCTTCAAGGCTCATTGGTTCCGGCGTTAACGGCTCTGCTAGAACCATCAATAAACTTTGCAACGGTGCATTTTGGGGGATGATCCCACTATAACGGCTTACAATAGTTCTAGGATTCATGTCTTCGTTACAGTGTGCCAAGGCCGCTAGTAAGTGGGCAAGGCGAATAGCGTACTGTTGGTTACCATCAGCACAAGACGGCGCAGGTTGACAAAACACGCTGGTGGCAAAATGCTGCAAATACAAAGTTTGGTTTACTGTGATTGTAGGCTGTGCTGCATGATCATCCGCTGTCGCTAATTGACGAAGTAAGGCATGGGCATCGAGGGCTTTTTGATCCACGCAACCATTATCACGTACCCAGTTGAGTAATGCCTGATAATTTGGATCATCTTGGTCCTCGGCTAATTGCGCTAACAATGGCAACAAACGTCGCTCTTTATAAAAACACTGCTTGGCTGCCTGCGTTACCGTATTACAAACCGTCTCAGGCAAGCTTAAAGCAACACCTGCAGCACTCAAGGTGGCGCGGATATTCACCATGGCATCACTGACAGGTTTGAACCCATGGGCTTCATCTAAGTGCAAGACTGTTACTTCGTCATCGTCATTGCATTCACCACTGGCATAAGCATGATAAATCTGTCCCACCCCCTGCATACCAAAGGAAGCTAATTCCGCTGCTCTTAATGCCCCCATGCTGGCAGCACCGTAGACGGGGATCCCTTGCTCCAATGCTAAAAGAATTTCTTTGTGCCACACACTGCGCCGTTCTTCGAAATAACCATCAATGATAGCAATATAGTGTGGTTTGTGGACCAAACAGCGCAAAATATCCCCCGCCGCTACTGGTGGTTGCACAATTGCATCGGGTAGTTGCTGGCTGATAATCGCATGGGGCAGTGTTGGTCCTGCAAAGACAATACCCGCCATCTCAATGCACCCTGTTGAATGCGAGGCCTGGAACAATGACTTTGACCACGGGTATAGCGTATTGGGCTTTAGAACAATCATGATAGAGCACCTGCGCAAAGCCGGCATGCGTTAAGCGTTGGCAGACTTCACGAATATCTCCCGCAAAACTGCCACTTAAGGCAATGTCGTCACACTGGCGATAATCTTTGGGCCCATATTCTGCCCCGGTTAAACCGCTGCTGGCCCCATAGCTTGCCGGTAAATCATCTCGTGCCCCACTGATCACCGTCACACGTGATTGAATGGCTTCGGTGATAGCGCGACTCAATGCGACAGCTTTATTGCCATGACAACCGGTGCCAGCAAAGATTGGCAAGCCAGAATAAAATGCCGCATCATGAATGCGACAATGAAACGCGGGGATGCCGAGTTGAGAGCTGACATCCCAGACATACACACCATAGTTGGCGCGCTGAATAGACGCTAATAAATCCTGACAACCATCATCATCGATGGTTGATATATCAATTTGACTGCGGCTACGGGTTTGACTGTCACCAACTTGCCAACGCGCCATGCAATCCCGTTCAATAACTTCGTACAGTCCATGCAAGAGCGCTTCCTCGAGCGTATTACCCGAGGCAAGGCCATTAGTAGACGTTGCGAAGGCCAATGACAAGGTGCTCACTTGGGTAGTATCCATGGATACTAACGCCTGTGGGATGAGGCTTATTTGTCTTGAGTTTACTTCAACAGCCTCCAGCCACGCCATCGATTGCGTCTCGATAGTTGGCAAAACAAATTGTGGGTTCAGCAAATGCGCTGGGTGAATCAGCGTATGTTCTGAAGCGAGTTCTGCGTAACTGCCATTAGTAATCGGTGGTGTTAAATGTTCTGCGTGCCAAATTTCGATGGCTTCCATGATGGCAGAAATTTTTGCGAGAGTGTGGGTGGTGCCTTTGCCTTGGGAGACGGACAGGCTTTTGGCGTTAGGTCGAATGGCAGCATAGACAGGTATCCCAATGTTATCCAGTCCGGTAAGGTTAGCAACTCTAGTTATACCAAACTGGGTGAATTTTTCCCTTAGTTCCGCGAGTGTTGTTTCTGGGTGCTCTGCTCTCACGGTTCCTGGCAACGTTATATATTGTTGTTTCGCAGAATTACACCTGTCTATTACTTGCTGCATTCGTTATTACGTGATTAATACCAGACGCCATTTATTTTGTCCTTATGGTTTGCTAGCGAATAATCACATCCTTATGGTTTATACGGTTAAAAATACCTCCGTTTCGGGGATAGATATCATAATAGCCATATCCATTGAAACAGCGAAATTATCACCGTCATTGTCTTCTTCTATGAAGACAATTCGATCTTCAACATAAGTATCCATACACTTATCCTCCATGGATGAAGTTTCTGTCCTAGAAACAAGGCTCACATTATCCTTCGCGAGTCCTTATCACGCCTGATCTATCCTTACACAGTACGCCATCTGAGTATAACCTGGGCCATAGGCTTTGCCTAGCTAGATAAGCGTGAGAAACAAATTGAAGAGAAGTCTCACACCACTCTGGCATAAATTCAGCGGGGCTGCTGGGGCTGATCGCCTTATACGGTGATATTGTCAACCGGTATAGGTGATTTTAATACAGCCTTTGAAGAAAGGGCTAGCGTGGTTAAAGGCAATGGCCGGGTCGCGTCGCTCGAGACTCGGCACAAAGCGGGGATCATGGGATAAGATTAATTTGCTCGATGTGAGCTCCTGCATTGGATCACTATCGGTATGGAAATAATCAAATTTGATTTTGTCGGGCAATTCACTCAAGCGAGTTTTTTCGACGAGTTCCAAACGTCCACCTTCGATGGCATCGAGGAAGATTTCCATGCTTTGTTTTAATTCAATGGTATCGTCGATGTTGCTGTAGCCATTTTTTTTGTACGAGTCCCCAACATGCAGTGGAAAATGCATGGAATAATACACGGCGTTATCGGGCTCGTCCCATTTGACTTTGTTGATGCGCATAAAGGTCGGCGACTTCTTAGTACGGTAAGTGTGAGTGTAGGCATCAAACAATAATTCATGGGGAGAGACTTCATTACAAACCATCGGTGAGAAGCCGAATTCTTCGCCCATGGCAATACGAATCAAATGTTTCAAGCAGGCAAAGGAATAAGAATTAATTTTAACGCCTTTACGCGACATAATGCGTTTGAAGTCATCCATGATAAAATCAAACACTCGGCGATTACGTTCAAATTCATGGAAACGCCAGACAGAGTTCAATAAGAACAACGTCAAACGCTCATTCTTACCCCCCAAGATATCCTCAATCCAAGACTTGGTAAAAAATACTACTTTGGTACGCCAATCAACATTGGCTTGGGGGGAGTTATAAATTTTTTTGAAAACTTTCCACTGGTCTTGATAGTCCACCGGCATATCTTCGCGAAATTGGTAAGTGCGTTGCAGGCGTTTGAATTTTTCGGAGTCTTTGATACTGGAGAGAATAAACATCAAGCGAGCGCCTGAGCTTAAATTCCACGCACGGTGGAAGTTATAACGGCTATCTTGGTCAAAGATGGTCCGCAGAGCCAACGTTGCCCCTGGATAAAGCATCGCTGTCGGTTGAATAACATCTGAGTGCCAGTAACTCTCGGCATACCCTTCAAGAGCAATACCAAAGGGGACAGATTTCCAGTTATAATCCAGCAATTCGTTGATTTGGGGCGCATAATCCCCCTTGCGCAGCGAGGTGATTTTGCCGTGGTTATCTGGTAAATGAAAATCACCATTGGTGATGAGGTGACTGGCAAACGGATAACTGGCCAACAATAACGGCTTATCGCCCGGTTGGTAATCATCAATAAGTTGAGCAAACTGGGGCTGGATTTCCCCCATACGGTCTCTGACGTCACTCCAGGTGACGACCTCAACTGGACTGGAATTGCCTTCTTTTGTCACTCAACATCTCGTCATTCGGTTCTTCCCAGCCATTGCTGAGAATATTGTTTAGCGAACAAACCGTCGTTCAATGAGCATGGTTATTAGGCCTGACGGGTTGGGTTCATTTTTGTCAACCTTGTTGTGATCTTCAACAGGCAGACACTCCTGTGGCGCGCAAGTTAGCATTATGGTGTTCGGATGTCAATTTGGGGTTAGGTAAACCTAGACCAATATGATGGCAAAACTTATTGAATTTCCCCAGACTTGATTACCATCATCTTCTCGATTTGCATATCATCCATGGTATAGGGGATGCCACCGACGCCGAGGCCAGAATGCTTGAGGCCAGCAAAGGGCATACCATCAACACGGAAGGCAGTGTGGTCATTGACCATGACTGCCGATGCCGCTAAACGGTTGTAAGCACGCATAGACGTATCGATATCTTTGGTGAACACTGCGGCTTGGAATGCAAAGGGTAAGCTGTTGGCAGCGGCAATAGCATCGTCGAGTTCCTTGTAAGAATACACGCATACCACCGGACCAAATACTTCATTGCTATTGATGATACTGTCTTCTGATGGATTATAAAGGACCGTGCATTCATAGAGTGATGGCGAAATTTTCTTGCCACCGGTGATGAGATCTGCGCCTTTAGCCACTGCATCATCAACCCAATCAGCGACCCTGTCGGTTTCACCATGCCTGATCAGCGGGCCCACTTCGGTTTTGTCCGAGGTTGGGTCACCGATGACAAGTTTATCCGCGGCTTGTGCTAAACGGCTTGCGACATCACTGGCAATGCTTTCATGAGCATACACCCGTTGTACAGATACACACACTTGTCCCGCGTGATAAAAGCCACCTTTGGTTAATAACGGGATAGCATCATCCAAATCCGCATCCGGCGCCACAATCACCGGTGCAACACCACCGTGTTCAAGCGCACAACGCACACCGGGTGCTAATGTCGACCGTAATTGCCAACCCACTTTAGCACTGCCAATGAAAGAGAAAAAACCTAGACGCTCGTCTGCAACCATTTTGCCCGCCAGTGCATTGTCTTTAATGACCATGGCTTGGCACCACGCGACAGGTAAACCCGCTTCATGAAACAGTTTTACAATGCGCAAGCATGACAACGGGGTATCAGAAGCTGGTTTTACGATAACTGGACAACCTGCCGCAACTGCAGCAGCCACTTGGTGAATGATTAAATTAATCGGATGATTAAACGCACTCACCGCAACCACCACACCGATAGGTTCTTTTTGGGTGAAGGCAATGCGATTGCTGGACGGTGCGTTATATTTCATTGGAATCACCCGGCCACTGTCAGTGCGCAGGGTTTCAATACAGATCTTCACCCCATCAATGGCACGGGCCGCTTCAGCCCGAGAGTCTATCAATGGCTTACCCCCTTCACGGGCCGACTCGGTGGCGAGGTGTTCTTGTTGCTCGGTCATGAGTTCAGCAACCCGCTCAAGTATCGCAATACGCTCGGGAATAGGAATCCAGCCATCGCGGTTTTGATAACAGGCATAGGCCGTTGCTAGCGCTTGTTCGATAGTTGCCTCATCGGCACACGCAACCGTCGCAATGGTATGTCCATCAAAAGGGGCAGTAATATCGAGAGAATCGCCAGTAGCTTTTGCCCCCGCAACCAATAGTGGGAATTGTTCTTGACTCATAAAACGTCCTTTAATTCACGCAAATTAACTTGCCGAGCTTCTCAGTTAATTTCATATTCTCAGAATAATCCACCGGGCAATCGATGATAACCACGGTATTGTCTTTGATAGCCTGCTTGATTGCTGGCACTAACTCATTAGCCGCTTGTAGTTTATAGCATTTGGCGCCAAAGGCTTCAGCGAATTTGCCAAAATCAGGGTTGTTAAAATCAATATGGCTGGCGCGACCAAAGTGCGCTTCTTGTTTCCATTCGATTAAACCGTATTTGCTATCATTCCAAATCAAAATAATCATTGGCGTCCCCACCCGCATGGCAGTTTCGATTTCCTGACAATTCATCAAGAATCCGGCATCACCGGTAACCGCAACCACGGTACGATTTGGGAATGCTTGTTTGGCGGCAATAGCACCGGGCACACTAATACCCATAGACGCAAAACCGTTAGAGATAATGCAGGTATTGGGTTGCTCTGCTTGATACATACGGGCCATCCACATTTTGTGAGCACCGACATCAGAAATCACAATGTCATCAGGCTTAAGGGCTTGGCGTAGATCCCAAACTATCTTTTGTGGTTTGATCGGGAAGCCTTGATCATCAGAATATTCTGCCATTTCTTTCACAATAACATCGCGCAGATTCTCAGAGCTAGCTTTAGTCTTGTGATTGAGTGCTGCGGCAATAGCATCAAGGGATGCACCTATTTGACCGATAACACCAACCTCAAGGATATAATGTTCATCAACTTCGGCGGGATATTCGTCGATGTGGATGATTTTTTTGTTTTTGTCTTTATGCCATAGGTAAGGATGGTACTCAATCATGTCGAAACCAACACAAATGATCACATCGGCTCTATCAAAACCACAAGACACATAGTCATTGGCTTGCAAACCAACAGTTCCTAAACACAATTCATTCGAGAATGGCACTGTGCCTTTAGCCATGAACGTTGTTGCGACAGGTATTTTTGTTTTTTCGACAAACGCGCGCAAATTGTCTGACGCATGTTGGCGAATGACACCGTTGCCCGCCATAATCAGGGGATAACGTGCACTGGCAATCACATCTACGGCTTGTGCGACTTTGTGTTGTGAGGGCATGGGCGCTGTTGCACTTTGGACTTTGAGTGGTGCACTGTCGGTAATATCCATCTCGGCGATATTTTCGGGGAAATCAATAAAACACGCGCCGGGCTTTTCGGTCTCGGCAACTTTGAAGGCTTTGCGCACCACTTCGTTAATAATGCTAGGTGCAATGATTTGGGTGCTGTATTTGGTGATAGGTTTAAACATCTCAACCAAATCTAATACTTGATGACTTTCTTTGTGTAAACGCGTCGTTGCTGCCTGGCCAGCAATGGCAACTACTGGCGCTCTATCCAAGTTCGCATCGGCAACACCAGTGACCAAGTTGGTCGCCCCCGGGCCTAGGGTCGCTAAACACACACCGGCTTGACCGGTTAAGCGGCCATGAACATCCGCCATAAATGCAGCACCCTGTTCATGACGGGTAGTGATAAAATTAATCTTGCTATCGAGGAGTGCATCCATGACATCGATATTTTCTTCACCGGGAATACCGTAAATGGTCTCAACCCCTTCATTCTCGAGGCATTTGACGAATAATTCAGAACCTTTCATGCTGTCTCCTTGGTTAGCCTTAATAGGGAATCTCTATAGTATAGTGTGATGCCGGCACTATTGACACTCTGTGAGGGGCTGTGTTCCAATGCCGGCCATGATGACTGGTAGAAATTCAAACAAAAAGCGCGTCCTTAGCTTATTTAGCCTAGTAATGATTAATATCATCGCTGTGGACAGCCTGCGTAGCCTACCCATTAGCGCAGAATATGGCTTTTCCATTGTTTTTTTCTACATATTTGGTGCATTTTTATTCCTTATCCCCATTGCATTAGTCGCCGCAGAGCTCGCCACGGGTTGGCCTGAGACTGGCGGACTCTATGTCTGGGTGCGACAAGCCTTTGGCAAACGCTGGGGCTTAGTCACTATCTGGTTGCAGTGGATTTATAATGTGGTGTGGTATCCAACGATTTTGTCATTCTTAGCCGCGACGTTAGCCTATTTAATTTCTCCTGATTTAGCCGAGCACAAAACCTATTTACTCGCGACCGTGTTAGTCACCTTTTGGGGGGCGACCCTGGCTAATTGTTTTGGCATGCGCTTATCCAGTTGGGTCAGCACTATCGGCGCCATCATCGGTACATTATTGCCAATGGCATTTATTATTTTGCTCGGCATTATTTGGCTGGCGACCGGCCACCCTTCCGCCATTGAATTCAGCTCCGGGACGTTTTTGCCAGATCTCAGCTCACTGAATAATCTCGCCTTCTTGGTCGCAGTGCTATTTGGTTTGATTGGCCTTGAAATGTCAGCAGTACATGCCGAAGAAGTCAAAAACCCACAAAAAGACTACCCCCGGGCGTTAATTTATTCGGTCATCATCATCTTAGGTTCCTTGATGCTAGCATCCCTTGCCATTGCCGTGGTTATTCCCCACGACAAAATTAATCTTGTCTCAGGCCTCATTGAAGCCTTTAGTTTGTTTTTTAACGCTTATCATATGCCCTGGATGATCCCGGTTATCGCTATCATGATCATCATCGGCGGCATCAGTGGGGTTTCAACCTGGGTCATTGGTCCGACAAAAGGCCTATTGGCCGCCGCCCATGATGGTTGTTTACCAAAAGGCTTTGCCCGCACCAACCGTTATGGCGCGCCGGTGAATCTATTAATGCTCCAAGCCGTGTTATTCACGCTGCTATGCAGTGTGTTCGTATTGATGCCGACAATTAATAGTTCATACTGGTTACTCTCGGCATTGACGGCACAATTGGCGTTGTTAGTTTATGTCTTTATGTTCGCCGCCGGCATTAAGCTACGCTACAAAGAACCTCATCAACACCGCAGTTACAAAATCCCTGGCCGCAACTGGGGCATGTGGTTAGCAGGTTTACTTGGCACACTCACTTGTCTCGCAGCGATCGCCTTAGGCTTCGCCCCGCCAGCTGATATTAACATCGGCAGTTTGCGATTTTACGAAACGTTCCTCATCTCCGGGATCTTCTTTGCCTGTGTCTTGCCGTTGGTATTTTATCAATTGGCACGCAGGGGCGCTTCGTCATCTCAAGTAGGCATAACAGGGTAAGGATTTGGGCAACTCTGCTTTAACTGATTGATTTATCCGGCTTTTCGCACCAGGGCTATTTTTGATGCAGAAAAGGTAAAAAATTAATGAAAAAGCGGAATGTATATGCAATACCTGAGCATTTTGAGTTAAGTTTTTACCTTTTATGCGCAAAAAGAGACTGGTGCGAAAAGCCGGATTTATGGCTCAAAAAGTAGACCCACTTCCAGATACTTCCAGATACTTCCAGATACTTCCAGATACTTCCAGATAAACAAAATTAACACGTATTATTCAGGTATAATTATCCCATAGTGCTTGAAAATAACTACTCAGATTTAATCAAATACCATCTGCGACCTCTAGTCTTACCTTGTAGAATAAGCTTTCCAGCTTTATGAAGAATATCAAGATCTTCTCGTATTGTTCTCTCAGAGGGTGGATCATCAAGTTGCTGATGAATCTCTGATGTAGATAAACCATTACTGGAATTCAATAAAGCCATGATAGCCTGTTGTCTCTCAGTCAATGTACATTGAGGCTGAGTAACAATGTGTCCACCACCAATTAACTGCTTTGAGGGTAAGGTTAATAAAACCCCAGCAGTATTGATCTGATAATACGGAGCGGGGTGACCAGCGTTGACGCACGAATTGGTAATAAGATTGACCCCACGTCCCCATTTCTCAAAGTATTTATGATAATAAAGGGCGCTAGCAACATGACGATTACGTGGGATAGATTGATTAAGCTCGCACAATTTATTAACATCCACGCCCGGCGCCAAAAGACCATAACTCCAGATTTCAATTCTATCATCATAGATAGCCATACTAATACTGCCGCCAATTTCAGTATAATTACGGTGACAAATTGCATTTGCAATGGCCTCTCGTAAGGCTATTATTGGGAATAGTGGTTCATCATGCCGTTCAAAGGAATTACTCGGGAATGTACTTGCGACGGGCAAATGCTGATTGGCAAAACGCAGCGCACTTCTCAATAATTCAAAGGCATTACCATCAATGTATTTACTATCGATAAACTCATCTTTATTTATCCCCTTAAAACGGGCAAGGCGCAAATTGCATTGAGGGAAAAATCGACTAATTTTTTTACCAAATAAAACCACTGCAGCGTTGATTAGCTGATTATCTTTGACAAGATCAAGGTGTTGAAGCGCCTCCCAAGGATCAACTGTTGCAGCGTCCTCAGGTAAACGTCCATTTCCGACGCCTTCACGGATGGTACCAAGTAGCTCATTAACATCAATATCATCTAATGTTGCATCCTGGCATACACGAGCATCCCATTTACCCCAGTTATCGGCATTATTGAGTATTGCATAGCGTAACTCTTCAGCTGTCATTTGCCGCTTACCCGCTTCACAGCGAATATATGCTCTACCATCATAAAGATAAGGCTTTTTCTGCAGATCATCCTTTGCATTAATAATAATTATCTGGTTATCGGTTGCTGGAACTGGAAAATAGCTTATATCTAATCTAGGCTTTGGTTGAATATGAGTAAGTCTGCTGTCAAGATCAAGCTTAGTCTTATCATTGACTTTTTGGCCTATTATTTTATGATTGTCTGACACACCGAAAATTAATGTACCACCTTCACCATTAAGAAATCCACATAATGACTTACAACCATCGGATAACTGCGCTGTGGATTTCTTAAACTCAAGTGTTCTAGACTCACCCTGAGAAATGATTTTCTTTAATTCTTCAACTGTAGTGAACATTGCGACTCCCTATCATCTATGTGACAGTTAAATGAGTTCAAGTATATTCTAGTTTAAACAGATTGCAAACAGCGAACAGGTATTTAGTTATGCCCGCTCCAACGGAAAGCTTAGCACGTCGCGGATGTTGCAAGTGTTGCAGGCGAGCATGACGAGGCGGTCAATGCCGAGAGCAACGCCGGCGCAATCGGGGAGGCCGTGTTGCAATGCATCCAATAGGTTATTGTCGATAGGCACCTGTTCTAGACCAAGCTGCTGGCGCTTCGCCAAATCTTGACGAAAGCGTGTTGCTTGCTCACTACTGTCGGTTAATTCATGGAAACCATTAGCCAGTTCAACACCATTGATATAGACTTCAAAACGCTCTGCGACTGGAATAGTATCTTGTCGAACTTTAGCAAGTGCTGCTTGACTCGCAGGATAATCGTAAATAAAACAGGGCCCATCACGACCGAGATCTTGCTCGATAACATGACTCATCAACAAATCCAGCCAACTGTCTTTGTCATCTCTATTGAACGCCTCTGTGATAGTTAATTTAAACGCTGCCGCCACCGCTTCTAACTCTGCCAATGTCGTCTTATGGGGATTGATATCACATTGCCGCGCAAAGGCGTCTTGGTAACTTAGGCGTTCTGCCATTGGGCATTGCAAAACAGCTTGCAATAACGCATCCATTTCGTCCATCAAATCGTGATGATTAAAGCCGGGACGATACCATTCCAATATCGTGAATTCGGGATTGTGCTGTGTGCCTGCTTCACCATTACGGAACGCTTTACAAATTTGATAAATAGCGCCACTATCCGCTGCCAATAAACGCTTCATGGCAAACTCTGGTGAGGTTTGTAAATATAAGGTCTTGCCAGAGCTATCACCATCCCAAATAAATTCACTGGTCATGGAACGTAAATACGGATCCGTCACTGTGCCCGCACTTAATAGCGGTGTGTCGACTTCAAGCACATCACGCTCAGCAAAAAAAGCCCGAATCGTCGCAAGTACCTGCGCGCGAATTTTTAAGTTATTAATACTTGCGGTGGGTTGCCAATTAGATTTCATCGTTAAAGTCAGTTTCTTGTTGTTTGCTGGTTATTTTGAGTGCCACATGTTCTGTTAACTCATCCACGCTAGCAGCTAACTCAGCAGCTGAAGGTTGATTGGTAATATGGGGCGGATAGAACGTCGCTAATTGCATATCTTTAATAATTTCATTAGCCACGCTGCTGGCATGTTTTGCCACTTTACCCGATAGACGTTCAATGAATTCAACTCGTGCCCGGGTTTCGGCTTTCTTGACTAAGGGTTCAGCAAAACTCTCGAAGTTCTCGCCCACCAACATCGGGATGGTTGGATCAGACAAGCGAATAGGCACAAATAGATTAAGCTCATCCAACGGTGTATCATCAACTTCTTCTTCTACTTCCGGCACTGTATGATGGCCATGGTACGCGAGTAAAGCTTCAACCCCACGCTCAATAGCCCCGCCTTCATCACTGCGGAGCTTCTCTACCATTAAGTTAATATCTTCCAGATCACTCTCAACCCCCGAATAGTCTTTGAGTTCTTTTAAGGCTTGAATGAATCGACTACTGCGACCTTCAAACTCCACTAATAATTTACTGGGTGGTGGACCCACTTTGAGAAAATGATTAAGGCGCATGTAGTTAACCACTTTCGGTGCTGCATAGAATGTTCTTCCGCGAATAATACGGGATTTAAAGAAGAAGTGGCCCTCACCAAGGCCTTGTTCTTTGAGGTCAGTTAATTCAATACGTTGGCGCTTCTCAGTTGAAGCACTGCGCGTATCTAAGTAGTTGTTCATCACACTATTGGCGCTAGTTTGAAACGCATCGACCTTTGTGACATACGCTTCACCGGCGGTTTTCATGAAGAATTCCCAGGTTTCTGTCGGATCTTCAAGCTTCATACAGATCTTAATATTGGTGTTTGCGCCGATGGATGCGGCTTCTTCTTTGGAGGCTTTTTGGAAGGCGGGTAAGTCTTGTCCGGCAAAGATCGCCGAGAAGCCCAGGGAACGTGCTTGCGCAGGTACCACTGCGAAACCTTCAACGGCATAATAACCATACTCATCCATGATACACATGAATGGTGTCGGTGAGTTGGTGGGCTTACGACGAATTAATTCGCCATAAGTACCCTCTACATCACTCCCAAGTCCCGATGACATCATCGCCTTTAATGTTGAGACAATAATCTTACCCAAGTTTGACAATTCTTCCGGTGCTTTCTCGAGTGCGGGTAATAGCACGACAAGAATTCGGCGGTTTAATACCACATCTTTTAAATCCACTTCGGGCAAATCCGTTCGTAGAATATGACCGTAGGTATCCGCCAGTGAGGTAAATACCCGGGTTAACTGCATGGTAATGAAGCCGTGTTGCTCTAACACTTGCGAAACTTGTTTGCCTTTTTTGGCTTTATCATACCCCGGCAAGGTTAAAACAAAGTTGGTGATCGGCTCTAATACTACTGGAGGAACGTCATCTAGCGGTACGGTTTCACCGTTTTCTAGGGGAAATTGTTTATCGACGACAATTTGCTCGAGCTTCGGCAAGTGGAAATAGTTACGAATGGTATTGGCATCCAATAGTACATGACCTTCATCACGAACATGGGCCAACAGGATCATCAACGCCTCAACAAAGGAAATAGCACGACCTTTCCACATGTCACCGTCGGGTGTGGCTGAAGAGGAGTCCATCAAACTCACAACAAGCTGGGCTAACATACTGGATGAACCGCGGGCAAAAGGATTCAGAGTGTTAGACAAACGTTTTGCTTGGGGACCAAAAACGTCGCGGGCACCGGTCATGAAGTTAACGAGTAATACATCATCTTCACGCCCCATTTGGCGTGCCATGGAGTAGACTTTGGCAAACAGAGAGTTTTCACCTTTACCATCGATATAAATAAAACCACTGCCTTGCAACAAGGCATTATAGGCAAAAGAGATCAGCGCTTCGGTTTTACCACTACCGGTTGAGCCGAAAATTAAGACGTGGGTCCGCATGTCTTCGTTAGAGAACCACAGCTCCGCATTATCACTGCGCTCATTGCCTAGATAACAGATCCCCCGAGCCATGAGTGGCTTGCCGGTACCGGGCTGGGTATCATTATAGTCGGGGCGATTCGCGACTTGGGGCAAGCGAAACGGGAGTGTTGTCTTGCGGGTGTAGGTGAATGCAAATAATCCCAAGCCACAGAGAAAGACAATATCAGCTACCGCAGGCACAATAAAAACAGAACCCGCTAACACCGCCAGAATCAACGTTGCATTAAACGGTTCAGCAAAAAAATCCGCAAACCGCTCCCCAAGGGTACGGGTATCTCGGATTAACTGGCGCTGGTCCTGTTCGTGATGAGACTCAAGACCGCGTTCGACGTACTTTGCCATATGAACTAGTCCTCATCCTCTGTGTAACGTATTTTACTGATTGCTTCTTCTAGTGCGTTACTGGCTTCTTCCACCATCGGCACTGATAAGCGCCTGCCGATCTCTATCTCAGCCAACCAATGGGCATAGGGGCCAGCAATCTCGGTACACGGGGTTTGCCGGCCCACGGTATTTAACATAAACCATAGCGGTCTATCCATTGGTTTTAGCCAAACAAATTCTGCTGATGACAATACCCCATCCATACGGGCTAACTGCAACATCGTCGCCATCATGCCTAACTCGTAAGCATGGGCATTCAACACCTTTTTGATGATTTTGTTGTTGATGTGTTTTTTGAGTAATTCATCGGTACCACTGGTATCTAATTTGCCCTTACCCATGGACTCTGCCAACTGATTCAACAAACGTCGACAACCAGCATCATCATCACAGGCTTTGGCTGCGAACGCCGCAAACAATGCTTTAGCATAAGGCTTTAGTTTGTTGGGGCCTTGCCAAGGTTGGCCAATTTGTCCTGCAAACACTTTGGTGGCTTTGGGTTTAATGACAGTAACGACTATCTGGATATCTTTGGACAGGCCTTTGGAGCCAATATTTTGTTTGTCTTTTTTGAGTAATTTGTATTTTTTAGCGAATTGCATAGGGGTCAAAGCCACCGCCCAATCGCCTTTTTCGATGTGTTCACTCACCAAATCTAATTTGGTCACCATTGAAATCTGTGGCCAATTTTGTTTTTCTTGCTCGGCGAGGGTCTTCATATTGTGGATGGTTTTAAATTTAGAACCGGTACTAGAACCATAAATAATAGCGGCTAACACTCCAAGAATAATAGCCACCGGGTATTTTAAATAATCACCCACTTCCCGACTCACCGTGACAGCCCCTTGCAAGCTGATTTTACGTAATGGCGTATTAAGCAACGCTTGGCGGGTTTGTTCAATACTATCACTGAAAATACTGATGAAAGACACTTCCGCTAACTTCACAGCCATGAAGCCCGCAATAATATATTCGTGGAAAAAATACCAGGCCAACAAACCAAACACTACAATGGCGATCATGATCCAAAGGAGCCCCATGGAGTTGTCAGATGGATTTTGTTGTTGTGCCGCTGCCATTAATTTACCTTACATCTTGTATACAATTAAGTATATCAACACTTGTTACTAAGCTCGCTTAGCGATTCCTTAATTACTTGTCCCTTTATTCGGGGTCTGCAATACCCCACCAATAATTGGATAATCCACCCCCTGATGATGAAAACGCTTCATCTGGTCGACCTGAATATTTTCTACCGTTAACAAGGTACAACCCTGTGCTGTATCTTGCTTAGGGGGGCGCTTATCTGTGATGTCCTGCTCCGGCATGATAGTTACCTCAACATAACCGTAACGATCGTCTTTTAGACTTTTGCGGGCATTGTCTTCATCTTCATAAATCGCAAGGCCATGTTTCTCGGCTAACTTGATAGACTCGAACAATGGTTTGATCCAGCCGGTAGCCGGATTAGGACTATTCAAGGTCGTCATATCTTTGTGGAATAAGCGCACGTAAACAGTTTGCTTCTCAAGTTCAGCTTGTGTTGCTAGATTGACTGCAGTTCGTTCAGTCGTTGCCTTGGCTGGTACGCCTTCGCTGAGGCTTAATTTCTCACCACAAATCATGCGTAGCTTTTCGAGATCGGACAAGATAACTGCGAAGGAACGTGAATGGCCTTCGTAGGCTTGCTCGCAACCTTGAATCGCTTCATCAAGAAACTGAATCAATTTGCGATTTACCTTGGGATCGTCCCAATCTTCAATACTCATAATCTATCTAAAAGCTCGCTCGTTTTTTTATCATGTAGCGTTCAACTTTATTGATGTTGGCTTCTAATTCTTGTAATACCCGTTGTAATTCTTGCAGTAACTCCGTATTGCTACTGCGCCGGGCACTAGCACCTTCGGTTTCCTCGGTGGTTAATGCACGACGACGACGCTGAAAAAAGCTCGCCTCATCTTCGCTGACATTGGTTTTGATATCTAACACATTACCAAGCACCCGCAAGTACTTTGCCACTAATTCTTTTGCAGCCACAGCAGCTTCACCGGTGGTGATAGACTCTTTTGTATTGAGTTCTGCTAAGCTTGTCATCGTTTACACGGCCCTAGTCATACATCAATTCATCCAACGGTGTTACCCCCGGCGTCGGTGAGGATTGGATCAATTCCTTCAGCACATCCACCACACAGAGATAACGTAGAATATCTGGTGTTACATCATCAAAAACCACTTGTACGCCAAGCAGAGAACCCTCCGACTCCTCGAATGAGATCCCAATGCCATAACCAAGACACAAGGAGCAGAGCTGATCTGCACGGCGACAAATAGCAGGTAATAATCCGGTTGGCGCAAAGACTTCTTCAACCTTGATAGGTTTATCATTGAGAGTAAAATTTGCGTTCATGGCGCCGGCAACTTTGGCCAGCTTTTTGCTCATTTCCATCCCATCACCACCGTAAGTTATCTTCTCGCCACCAAGGACGAGCGAATTTGCGTTTGCCCGCCAGATAAGTTCGAATCATGCGACCATAAATCACGACGGTAAAACCAAAATACTCTAGCGCCGCAAAGGCTAAGGTCGCTATCAACGCTAAAGCAAAACTCCAGAGTCGAATATGCACCAGGAACAATAACAGAGGAAAAGCGGCCCTAGCATCCATGATAAATAATCGCGCAACTCGCGCGGAATCTCGCCAATGGGATTGGATGACTTTTACGGCCATGCTATAAACCTACTCGTTGTTACCTCAAGCAACGCACCTCCTCAGTAAAAAGGCAAGTGCTGCAACCATATTTAAGTATACGTAACAACGTCGAAACATGCTACGCTATCTTGACATTATCTAACCAACTTGCTTCAATGCTTTAATCAATATCCTTTGTAGCAGGAAGCGATGAACTATAAGTGTGTCATTACAATCTGTGCCATCCTCTGCCTCGGTGGCTGTTCAACCGACAAAGTCGCACCTACCGCCAATAACCCCCGCACGGCCGATCCGGCGGAGGCAAAACTGGCTGAAGCTGCACAATCTGTGAGCCAATCATTACAGAAGCTCGGCGAAATTCAAGAAGCGACCACACCGCCACCCAATACGTTTCAGCCACCTGATCCTGCCACCTATGGCATGGCGAACTTAGTCTCCATTAACTGGACTGGCCCAGTTGAGCCTTTCTTACACCAAGTTGCAGACTCCACCGGCTACAAAGTCAAAGTCTTGGGCCGTGAGCCAGCCATCCCAGTGATCGTCTCTATCAGCGAAAGTAATATGCCCATCGGTGACATTTTGCGAAATGCCGGTTATCAAGTGGGTAAACGCGCCAGTATTGTGGTATTCCCGAATACCCATACCATCGAATTACGCTACAAGCAGACCTAACAGGTGGTAAACATGATCCTCAGAGTTCTCGTTACCGGCCTGTTATTTCTGATGCTGACTGGGTGCGCCTCTACCCGCGAAATCACCACCTACTCACCCAATCCTGCAGATACCTCTAATATTAATGACCTAAAAGATCTACACCAAGTCAAAATCAAAGTCGACTCCAAGAGCGGCCTCAATGCCATCCGTAAACAAGCCCTTAAAGATGCTGCTATGACCGTCGGCGCCCAGGGGGCCTTGGCTCTACGCACCGAAGAAATCAATGCTATGCTGGAAAAAAACACCGGCAAGCTCAACAAAGTGTTCGACTTTAGACCATTAATGCTAGAGAACGAAGTATTACCGCCGGTATTAGTCACTGGACGTAATATGCTGAACTTAACTGACGGTGGCGACACTATCCGTGTGGCTGATCGCAGTTATACTATTGCCCAGCAAGCCCGCTTTGTCACAGCCCCTCCCAATTGGCGGGATTATATTTGGATGAATTTCGAGAAGCCCGATGTCCCCGACGCTACGTTATTGCCAAGAGATGATATGGAAGTAGCCATTTGGAAACATTTCGTACAAATGGGTTGGGACCAAGGCACCGAACAAGGCAATACCATCTTTGCCGAGAATTTAGCTCGTCTGCGCCGAGATTATCAAGGCATGGTGCTCTATCGTAAACTTTTGAATGAAAATATGGTCTCAAGGCCGTTTGTAGCCAAAACCCGTTTAGGCATCACCGGTGACGGTAACTCCCTCAGTATTGATGATAAGATGCTCAGAATCACGGCCAAACCGCAATTGAACACCAATGCCAACGAATGGCGCCCCGCCGTGGCTAACCCCGAAACCAAGCCCGGCCGGCTAACCGATGGCGCCCCATCCGGTGAGGATGTGGGGTAGTCGTAGTACTATCGTATTTATTTTGCGCTTTGGTACTGTTTCATCGCCCAATGTATCGCAGGATGCGTAGCAATCTTTATGGCAAAATCCTCATCCTGCGTGATCAACTCAGGGCATATTTGATGATCAGCTCGGATAGTTTCGATAAATAGCTGCTCTTCATCCCGCAAGGGCAAGAAAGCAGACAATCTATCTTGTAACTCAGAGACCATTGCCGAAGCCCACTTCTTCTTCCAAGATTTCTGGCTTATAACCCTGTGATTTAGCAAGTTGAAATAGTTGTTCTTTAGACGTCAACATCAGGTTCTTCCCATAGTTGATTAACCACAGATACCGGTAATAAAATATTCCATGGTTTAACAAGTTGATATTTTTCTTTGCTTCGTTTTGAAGCATGTTGTGGTACACGAGGGATTGCATTCAATAGTGGTTTTAGTTGACTGTCACTAACTGCAAATGCACCTTCCCTTTGACTTAAAAAGTAACCGACTGTAGCATTTAAACGAGTATTGCCCAACATAAAACAATATTCAATAACTTCATCAATATTTAGCACCGAAAATTTTTGAATTGATCGACATACTTCCTCCCAACCGCCAGCTAGCTCAATGCGATCAAGCACATCAACATAGGTCCTTGCTGAATTTGTTACTCGTAAAGGCAATCCTTGCCGGTTCACTACCTCCACACCAAAAGACGTCGATTGCTTTTTTTGTAACGACGTTGGTTGACTAACAGGTTGAAACCATCGGTCTTGAAAAGTAAATAGCTTACTCTTTTGTACCGTAGCATATGTAAATTGACCAAACGTGGAATATGCTACTCCCATCATTTCCAGTGCTGAGTGGTAACCCACGATCGCATCTTCCGTTGCCTTGCCCGCAATTAGATAGGGATCAACGATAACATCATCCACAGACTGGTTAGGTGGGACTGCTGCATAGAGTTTTCGACGTATAGGCGTGATTCGACCGGTTTTGACGTAATAGCGCAGGGCTCCATTAATAGAGGTTGCTTTAATATCGCCTTGCTCCGCTTTCCATGCTGCAAACTCTTCATGGCGGAAGACTGGGTGGTCATAAAAGAACTGTTCTGGCTTCATTGCCTTTTTCCTCCAATAATAGCTACATTATAGCCATTATTGGAGAAGTTTTACAAATACTTCCAGAGGTGATGGAAGAATCAATAGCTTAGCTCTGTACATTGTCAAATAAAGCCTGGTCTAATACACTTAGTTGAAAGACAGCGAGTAACCCATGACCGACGAACACTTATTACCGAATGAGCCCCAGCGCTTTACTGTCCATGAGTTGGATAAGATGGTGGTCTATTGCTATCAGCTGGATGCTTCGGATATCACCTTGCAGACTAATGAGCCGGTGTTTGCGGAAGTTCATGGCCGTTTAGTCCCTATCACCAAGCGCAAACTCTCCAATACCGAAGTCGGTGAAATGCTAAATGCCATTTATGGCCCCAATGGTACGACTCAGATCTTAAGTGGTCGCGATGTAGATACCCATTATGAAGTGCGGCCCTCAAGGACAGAACGATATCGCTACCGGGTCAATGGCACGGGGTGTTTAGTCGATGGTCATGACGGTATTCAAATCACCCTGCGAACCATTCCCAGTGACCCGCCACCATTAACGGCACTCAACCTTGAAGAAGATATTTTTAATAGCATCATGCCCGAAGAAGGGGTGGTGTATATTACCGGTGCCACCGGTTCCGGTAAAAGTACCTTGCTCGCCTCGGTTATTCGTCACATCATCGAGCAAGAAGACTGTCATCGCAAAGTCTTAACCTATGAATCACCCATTGAGTTTGTGTTTGATAACATCGCCAAAGTCTCTGCTGTTGTCAGTCAATCGGAAATTCCTCGCCATTTGCCAAGCTTCGCTGCCGGTGTGCGTAATGCCCTGCGCCGTAAGCCGCGCTTAATTCTCGTGGGTGAAGCGCGGGATGCAGAAACTATTTCAGCCGCAATGGAGGCTGCGTTAACCGGTCATCCTGTCTATACCACGCTGCACAGTAACGGTGTTGCGGAAGTGATGCGCCGTCTGGTGACCACCTATCCAGCTGAAGAGCGCCATGGCCGCACCATTGATATTATCGAAACCGCTCGTCTGGTGGTCTGGCAAAAACTGGTCGCCACCCCTGACGGTAAGCGCACCCCACTGCGTGAGTACTTAGTCTTTGACGATGAAGTGCGGGATATTTTGTTAGAAACCGATCCTGAATCCATCACTGGTGCCACCCGGCGCTTAGTGAAGGAGCGGGGTCAACCGATTGAAGTGGACGCCAAACGGAAATTGGATGCCGGCATCATTAGCGAGCGAGAATATAAACTAGTCACGTTGAGTTCTCGCAATGCTGATCGCGATGCGGGGCTATGAAGCTTTATAAGCCCAAATACCACTACTGGTTCTACACGTTATTCCTCTATGGTATACCTTTTGTTATTAGTTACTATTATGCTGACTGGATCCCACCGGCATTGCCTTTCTCGGCAATATTGTTAGTACTAGCTGGACTGTTTGTATTGGGAACAAAACGCGAGGATCTTAATCTTCGGGGCTTTTGGCGAACCTGGCCCAAAGTCTTATTTACGCAAATGTTGCTACTGTTGGTATTTACCAGTATCTATCTCACACTCGTTAAAATCTCTCTCCCTGTGGATACCACAACACTTCCCGCAACACCAGTATTGTTAACAGAGCCGCTCAAATGGGGGCTATATCCTTGGAGTCTTTTGCTATTAGTTGCAATGGTACTGATGATTTGCCGATGGGAACATGACCGTTACGGCCTTCTAAGCAGTGCCATTGATTTATCCTACAAAAATGGCATCTCACCTGCAGCCATGAATTTTTTTGAAACACCGTTGAGTGTCACCAATTATTTTGCTGTCATCATCACGGCATCTTTAATCAGTATTAGTATCAGTATACTTGCGGGAGAATGGGTTGGCTTACCCTTAAGTCATGGCTTGCAATTCACGACATTTTTTGTCTTATTTGGCATCATCCTATTAGGCTCAAATCGTTATATCCTAAAAGCTTTCAACACGCTTCATCGTTTGCAGATACCGTTGTGGCTATTTGTCCTTATTTGCTGCTTAGGCTTGAGTCTTTGTCTGAGCCTCGTAAATAGCTTGTTTGTATGGCTAGAGCAGGTTAAGGTATTAACCAATATCGTTGACCCACGCCGACTCGTGCACACAACCTGGCATAGCAGTTGGTTTGGCTTTACGTGGGGTTATTGGCTGACTATCGCTATGTTAGCCGGGTCCTATTTTGCAACAGTCTGTCGCCACTTATCACGGCTTGCTACTATGGTCTGTTTACTGCTTGGCCCCTTGCTACTATTGTTACTTGATATTGGTTTGTCCCAGACTGATATCACAGTCAACATCAATACCCTGCTCGCCACGCCCAATTATTGCATTATCACACTGCTTGGCTCGCTCAGTTTTTTTGTCATTGTCAGTCGCTTTAAAGAACCCATCCAACTGAGCCGAGGGTTCTTGATCCAGGGACTGCCTGCTTGTACTAAATCCTCGCCACGATTCTACAAGGTTTTTTTTGCTGGCATTTGTATGATGACCGCATTGTTGTTGTTAACGGGTGTGTTACTGACACAGGTATTGCTATTTGTTGTTGCCGTGCCCTTTTTGCTCTTCAGTCTCATTGGTATCATTGGGTTATTGCGAGTACAGTATGGCAAACAAGACTAATAGCACCTCATCACAATTACATCGCATCGCCAGCAAAACCAAACGTCTGTTGAAGAAGATACTGCGTGAAGAAATTCACCCCATCAAAGGCAGCTTTGACATGTTACGGCTTGGGGTGACTTACCATCGCACCGTATTTGCCATAGCCAAAGCCTTCATGACACAACCGGGGACTACTGGCAAAATGCTGGGGGAAGCTATCAAGCAACATGCTAGACTGATCAAGAACCTTAGCAAACCTCCTACCATTAGTGACAAACGCTTTGCTAATGCGCTCTGGCAAGATAAACGCTTGTTTCATTTTATCCATCAATCCTATTTGATTCATTGCCAAACCATACTCCAAGCGATCAGTGAATTAAAAGGCATGGATAATTTTACCCAGCAACAAGGGTATTTTTTTGTGCGCATCTTACTGGAAACCTTATCGCCGAGTAATTTTGTGTTGACGAATCCTGAAGTTTTGCAACTCACCCGCCATGAGCGTGGCAAAAATTTACTGACTGGACTCGAGCATTGGCTAGATGATCTGAATCAATGGAGCGCCTATGGTCATGTCAGCAAGGTGATGAATAATCACTACCTAGTCGGCGACAATATTGCCTATACGCCCGGAGAGGTGATTTTTGAAAATACCATCATGCAACTCATTCAATACCATCCCACCACACCACAAGTGTACGCGAAACCCCTGTTACTGGTTGGCTCCTGGATCAACAAATACTACCTCATGGATTTGCGCGCCAATAATTCATTGGTCAAATATCTTGTTGATCAGGGCTATACGGTATTTATGATTTCATGGGTTAATGCCACGAGTGAACAACAGTCCTATGGTTTTGCGGATTATGTGACAGAAGGGGTCGTTAAAGCCATTGACGAGGTGTGCGCAGCCTGTAATGTTAAACAAATCAATATTGCTGGTAATTGTCTCGGTGGCACCCTCGTGGGTGCGAGTCTTGCTTATCTCACCGCAACCAATCAAGCAGACAAAATTCATTGTGCCAGCTTTTTGGCGAGTTTGTTTGATTTTAGTGAAGCCGGTGATTGGCTGTATCTTGCAGGTCCCGATCAAGTGCGCTGGTACCAAAAAACCATGGCCAAGACAGGGTATTTTGACGGACGTAAAATGCTAACGGCCTTTAATCTGCGTAATACCAATGATACTATCTGGCCCTTCTTTATTCATCATTACCTGAAAGGCAAACGGGCTAGCCGGTTTGATCTATTACATTGGTCGGAAGATGTTACCCATATCCCCCAAAAATTATTTTTATTTCATATGCGCGAATTGCTACAACACAACCAGCTATATCAGGCAGGGGGTATCGACATTACAGCGAAGCCCATTGACCTCCGTTGTATTCAACAACCCTGTTATTACTTAGGCTTAAAAGACGATGATTTATCGCCTTGGCAAGGCAGCTACCGTAGTGCGCAATTGTTAAGGGGTAATACTCGCTTTGTTTTAGGTAATGGTGATCACATCGGTGGCTTCATTAATCCGCCGCGACGCAAGCAATTAGGTTTTTACGTGAATAACGATATACAGCTTGATGCAAGTACTTGGCTCAAACACGCCGAACACCACCCAGGCTCATGGTGGGAAGATTGGCAAACCTGGTTAAATCAACACAGCGGGAAGCCAGTTACTCCCCGTCAAATCTTGACGTCTATTGAGCCGGCACCAGGGCGTTATAGTCAGAGAACAATCCACAACTAGGCTAATCAGGATCGCTGCCGGGGTCAGGATCAGGATCAGAACCGGGACCAGAGCCAATGCTACCACCGCCTTTGCCTGAGCCATGTTTATGCTCAGCAAAACGCTTACCTTTAGCCGCCGTTTCATGTTTTTTCTGCGCAGCAGTTTGCACCCCTTTACCAACCTTGCCAGCCGTACCACCAATAGACTCCGATGTGCCTTTGCTGGCTTGCTCGCCCGCACCTTGGGCCGCTTGTTTAAAGCCTTGCATATCTTGCTCAGCCCCATAGGCGCCCGCGTATTGGTCATGTTGGCCAATCCAGCGCATGACTCTATCAGGTACCATATGGATAAGACCAAAACATTTTTGGATGACGGTGAGGAGTACGAGTGCGTAAACCCCTAACAGCATCGACATCCCTACAATACTGATATCAAATGCACCTTTATTCTCAAATCCACCCGTGAGCATCAAAAATGCGACATTCACCAACGATACAGCAGCAAACATGAGCAGATACGCAGCAAATAAACCAATAATCATTAATGGCGGACGCAAGAAGACATTGATCAGCAGATAAATCCCTGGCTCCGCCTTACCGTACACTTCATGTTGTCCTTCGGGGTGCAATATGCCCAGCGCCAGAATGGGGGCTGCTGCCATGGCCTCTATCACCAAAATAAACCATCCCACGGCACCCACCGTAAAGATAATAAAGGGCATCAAAGGAACATAATAGGCAAGCATACCCGCTGACGGAAATATCACTGCCGCACTCATCGTGACGAGCGGCATAAATATCATCAAGCCCGTTTGCGCCATATAGGAAAACGGCATCATACAAGAATCTATAAAGGCAAGAGCACCCGCTCCAACCACAATACCACCGAAAGCTAACCACGCAATTTCAATACCTGAAATCATCTGTGTTCCTAGAGCGTGCAATTCTGCAATCGGATTAAACTCAAAGTTCCCAGCAAGCAGATTATCCATATCTTTCGCCTGAGCTTTAAGATATTTCTTCCACGCACTAAAAGCTGGATTAAAGATTGAGTACAAAATACTATTGACACCGCTAGGGGACGTAATATCAATATCAATCTGGGTATGACTCGGATCAACGTTGCTAGTTTGAAATTTCTCAGCGGCATTATAGACAGTAATAATGTCATTATCTTGGCCAAAAATATTAATTAACTTACCGGTATTGGGTCCATTCACTGGAAATGCGTAGGCTGCCTCCCTGGATTGATCAATGGATTGCGTGATCTGAAGAAAATAGGATCCAGCAAAAATCCAACCGACTTGAATTGCCTGATTAACAAAATCATCTCGGGTGCAACTCCATTTTCCCGAAGTCGGATCAAACATATTACTAAAGACAGGCATACAGCGCATACTCCCTGTACCATACTGCATGCTCGCCCTTCGTTGAGCCTCTTGTTGTTGCAGATAATAGTTATTAGCCGCATTGCGAATCAACTGAATAATGGTATTGGCATTTGGCTCACTAGGATAGTCATCGACAAACATCTTGCCAGGTATCGCCAACTGCTGCACCGTGGCAATTATAGCATTATTTGTGCTCTGATCAGCTGGTGACAGAGGCTCGCTACTTGTTGGTAATTTAAGCAAGACGGAACCACAAGTCCCCTGACCGCTACCGGTAAATTGCATGAGTATCGTGTAGTTACTGATAGAACTCGACGCTTGGGCATTTGTTCTGCCATACTGTTGGTTAACATACTTTGCTCCCTCATAAGCACACACCCAGTTAGAGAAGGCTTTACCTGCAAGCTGGAAAAATGTACTAGGTGTTTGCGTGGTTGAGATATTTCCTCCAGTCCCAATATAGTCTAGAGTATTACTCCAGATATAATTTGCTGCACCCACACCTTGTAGCACAACGTACATGACCATGACTTGAATTACTGCATAACCACCGGCTTTGACAGGAAGTAATAATCCAAAACCCACCGCCGAGCGTAACGGGATCCATACGGAGTTCCATTTTTTACCGAGCATTTCACCGTCATGAGAGGTATTCACCGTTGATACGATGAGACTGTAAATGATAATAATACCGCCCAGCACAAGTACCGCACTGTTAAAATACGAAAATGCTTCTTTGAGTAATTGGGAACCCCCTCCACTTAAGACATTGCCTACAGTACCGAAAATAGTATTGAGATAAATACGGGAGACATCGGTCAAGGGGATATCGAACATGGATTGGGCACTGGCGCTGCCGCTGGCGAGTAATAAGACGAGACCAAGCAGTTTACGCATTGCCACCCCCAAGATTGCCATACCACCAATCCTTGAAGTTGCAGCCTAAGCGTTTAGATTTGATTTGGAAATGCCAGAAGTGATAACGAAAAGCGGTGGCGAAAGAGACCAGGGCTAAGGTAGTCCCCACCAAAAAGCTGCGTAATGCCCCCTCCCACGCCAAAAACACCGAATAGCAAAGAATGGCTAAACCAAGCCCCGCAAAGGCCAAGAACAAATTAAATAATGCTTTTGATTTTGCTTGGGCTTCAGCCTCAGTCAGACCTAGGCGTTTGAGGGCCTCTTGATAAGATTCCTCCCGTTCAGACTCAGAGACGTCAAAGATTATTTTTGCGCTATCAGCAAGCGACTGGCTCGAGCCTTTGATAGAGCGATACCCCATCCATGAGGGGACATCGACAAAAGACTTGAATGTCCAGCGAAAACCACGGCCGATACTGCGAAAAACACCCATATTGATTTACCTCGAAGTTGTCTTCCTTGAGAAGGGTTACATCTGGACCATAATAACCTGTTCATTAGTTAAGAATCAACCAATGAGTACCCACGCGAAGAGTGCTGTTATTGTCATTAGCTCTCACTGAACCAATCTTCGCCTGAGCAAGACCGAGAATAACGCCTGTTTTGCCAACCAACATTAACGCCGACTTAACTCACTTAAAATGTTGATAGTTTCTTCGCGTCTCCTATTGATTCTGCGGATTAAGCCGGATATAGTTTGAACAATGTCTTATCATTGCGAGGGCAATTATGCCTGATTTAAGTCACGAAGCTGTCCATCAATTCTGGAAAGAATACCACGACCCCATGATTTATCGGGTAGTGGCCTTCATGGAGGGGGTTGAGAATTGGACTTTGGATGGCGATGCCGCACTCGAAACTTCCCTTGCCAAGCTGGGTGAGCAACTGGACCAAGCCGGTAACTACGAACTAGGCCGGGAAGATATCTTCATTAAAATTTGCTGTAACGTAAAATCGGGCCGGGCACTGCGCTTACTCCAGAGCCTCGACACCGCTCACCCTGGCGCTGCCTCAAAATTACTCATTCATGCAGAAGAAATTAGCGAAAGCAGTGATGACGAACCTGGTCTATTCTTAAGACGTAATATTGTTTTTGAACGTTTACGTTTATTAGCCAGGGTGTTTGCCCCTGAGCGCTTTGATATCGTCTTAAAAGCATTGGAGGGAGAGGATGCGTAAATTATTGCTAGGCCAGCGGTTCCCGCTGAACTTCTCGCGATGGGGGTTTCCAAAGGGGGAAATCGCGATTTTCCCCCTTTGGTCGCCATACGTGCGGCTTTGCCGCGCTG
>MDTG01191857.1_pt1 | contig 152810 bp, 145 predicted proteins | sample 811421 | NCBI WGS metagenome assembly MDTG01 (sample SAMN05326645, study PRJNA326480) | marine metagenome | isolation source: seawater | place: Pacific Ocean: South East | collected 2011 | reverse complement strand
GCTTGGCGACATGCTGGCCTGGTGCGGCGAGCAGGGCTTTGACATGACCATCATCGAAGTCATGCCGATGGGTGATATAGGGACGGAAAACAGGCTGGACCAGTATTTGCCGCTGTCGCGTGTGCGCGCAGATCTTTCCAAGCGTTTCACACTGACGGACATCCCGTTCCGCACGGGCGGGCCGGCACGTTATGTCGAAGTCGGCGAGACCGGCCGCAAGCTCGGCTTTATAACCCCGCTGACGCATAATTTCTGCGAAAGCTGCAACCGGGTTCGGGTGACCTGCACCGGACGGTTGTATATGTGCCTGGGCCAGGATGATCAGGTAGACCTGCGCGAGCCGCTCCGCGCCAGCCCGGACGACGACGCGCCCCTGATCGCAGCCATCCGCCGGGGCATCGACGCCAAGCCCAAGGGCCATGATTTCGTGATCGAGCGCCGGGGCGCCGCCCCGGCCCTCACCCGGCATATGAGCATGACGGGCGGCTGACCGGCAGATGACCCAGATCCCGCCCCAGGGTGTCGCAACGGTCGGCACCGCCCCGATGCCGGCCGCCGCCGGCCGCATCCCCACCTTTGCGGTGGTCGCGGGCGATACCGAAGAGGCCTGCGCCGGCCGGGCGGCGATCGAAGCCGCCTATGCCACAGTCCCGCCGGAAACCGCCGAGGTCATCGTGGCGCTGGGCGGCGACGGGCTGATGCTGGAAACCCTGCACCGCTTCATGCACCGCGATGTGCCGATCTATGGCATGAATTGCGGCACGGTCGGCTTCCTGATGAACGAGTTTCGGGTGGAAGGGCTGGACCAGCGCCTGGCCGAGGCCGTGCCGGCGACGATCTATCCGCTGCTGATGCGCGCCTATACGGTCGACGGCACCGAACACAGGGCACTGGCCATCAACGAGGTGTCGCTGCTGCGGGAAACCCGCCAGACCGCCAAGCTGCGCATTCTGGTCGACGGCATCGAGCGCCAGCCGATGCTGATCGCGGATGGTGCGCTGGTTTCCACCCCCGCCGGCAGCACCGCCTACAACCTTTCTGCGCACGGCCCCATCCTGCCGCTGCGCGCGGGCGTGCTGGCGCTGACGCCGATCAGCGCCTTCCGGCCGCGGCGCTGGCGCGGCGCCCTGCTGGCGGATACCGCGACCATCACCTTCGAGATCCTGGAGCCGATGAAACGGCCGGTCAGCGCGGTTGCCGACTATACCGAGGTTCGCGACGTGCGCCGGGTGGATGTCGCCCGCGATCCCGCGCGTGAACTGACCCTGCTGTTCGATCGCGGCCACAGCCTGGAAGAGCGCATTCTGCGCGAACAGTTCGAACCCTGACCCGACCCACAGAGCCCCCTGCCCCACAGAGCCGGAGCCCCGCTGCCCGATGACCGTCGCCTCGCCCTGCGTCAATGTCTGCCGCATCAGCACCGTCACCGGCTGGTGCGAAGGCTGCTATCGCACCATCGACGAGATCCGCGTCTGGCGCCGGCTGGATGACGACGGCAAACAGACGATCCTGGAGCATGTCGAGGATCGCCGCCGCGACATCCGCGCCGGGCGGGTGGTACCGGCCGGCGCGGCCAGGTGACGGATCAGCCCGTCAGCTTGTCGGCGGGCTGCACCTGACCATCCAGCATCACCCGGTTGCGGCCGGCATGCTTCGCGGCGTAGAGCGCGGCATCCGCAGCCGCGATCAGGCGGCCATCGTCGGTCACCGTGTCGGGGAAGACCGCAACGCCGAGCGAGATGGTGACCGGCCCCAATGCCGCATCGCCGCTTTCTTCCACCGTCCCGGCCAGGGCACGGCGGAAGGCGTCGGCCCGCGCCGCGGCATCGGCGGCGGTGGCACCCGGCATCAGGATCAGGAATTCCTCGCCGCCATAACGGCAGACCACATCGCTGCGGCGGAAGTGATCGGCCATCACCCGGGCGGTCATCCGCAGCACCCGATCGCCGGCCTCGTGGCCGTGGGCATCGTTGAAGCGCTTGAAATGGTCGATATCGGCCATCACCGCCGCCAGCGGCCGGCCGTCGCGGCGCGCCACGGCAACCTCGCGGACCAGGGTTTCGTCTGCGAAACGACGGTTGTAAAGGCCGGTCAGCGGATCGCGGATGGTCATGCCGCGCAGCGTCTCGCGCAGCTTGACGTTGGCGATCGACAACGCCACGCGGTCGAGGGCCGCGATTTCGTCTTCGGCCCAGTCGGTGCGGTCGTCGACGCCATCGCGTTCCAGCGTGATCATTCCCAGGATCTCGCCATGGGCGATCAGCGGCACGCAGAGGTGGCGGCCCGGCACCCCGTCCAGATGCCGGCAGACCGGCATCGTGCCCTCCGCCCGGCTGACATGGGCATGGCCCAGGCGCAGCGACCAGCAGTCGTCCTCGGTGATGCTGTGCCCGGGCAGCAGGGGCTCGCCCCACAGCGCCGCCGGTTCAAGCGCGGTCTGGCCCGGCCGGTGCAGGAAGGCCCGGCCGCGATCGCCGTTCGACAGCGACGGCATCATCCGCGCCAGCACGCCCATCGCCTCGTCGACCGAGGCGCAGGACTGGATGAGATCGGTCATCCGACCGGCGATCCGCTCGCGGTTGCGGCCGCGCTCCAGGTCACGCGCCCGCAGGCGCGCCGCCTCGTGCGCATCCGCCAGTTCAGCCGTGCGCGCCGCCACCGTCCGCTCCATGCCCGCCAGGGCGCGCTGCAGCGCTTCTTCCGCCCGGTTGCGCTGGGTCTCGCGCTCGGCCAGATCGGCGAAAAGAGCATCCAGGGTGGAGGCCAGATCGCTGATTTCGCGCACCTTCGAGACATCCGGAATATGGCGGGGCGCCTCTCCCCTGGCCATGGCCTTGGCATAATGCGACAGGCGGCCGAGCGGACGCACCAGCACCATGCGCATCACCGCCATCGACAGGATCACCAGGCCGGCCGCCAGCCAGAGCGCCAGGACGAAATTGCTCGACATCAGCGCCCGGACCGGGCCGAACAGCCGTGCCTCGTCCATTGAGATCCCGATGGTCAGCGCCTCTTCGCCGAAGGACACCGTCTCCAGCATCATCACCCGTTCGGGCAGGTCCTGCACGGCGGGAAGGCCGAGAATCGGGATCGCCGAGCCGGCGTCGGCAGCCAGAGCCGCACCAAGCCCCTGCGACTGCAGGTGAGGCGCGGTTTCCTTCGGATCCGGCGGCGGCAGCGGGCCGGCATGGGTGACCAGCGCCCCCTCGGGCGACCAGAGCGTCACCCCGGTATCCGCCGGCAGCTCTGCCCGGATCCCCTGCACGAAGGCCAGCAGGTCGATCGACGCCCCGACCATGGCGACCGGCCGGCCCTGCGCATCGCGGACCGGCATCACCACCGGCAGAATCGGACGACCATTGGCGAGGCCGGGCAGCCAGCCTGCGACCAGGGGATCGGTGGCCCGCATGCCGGCCGCGAAATAGGGCCGCGCCCCCAGGCTGGCCGGCTGGCCGTCCGCCGAGGGGATCGGCCGTGCCGCGCAGACGATCCGGCCTGAGAGGTCGGTGACGAACATGTTGTTGTAGATCGGCCGCAGATGCACCAGCTGGGCGAAGCGCGCATCACAATCCGGATCATTCATGCCCGGCACGCCGCCCGCGGCCATCGCCGCGATCAGCTGCCGGGCGGCATCGATCCGCTGGCGCAGCTCCTGAGCGGCGGTATGCGTCGTCACCGAAAACTGCTCGCCGACGCGCTGTTGATCCAGCCGGCCGGTGGTGATCACCGACCAGCCCAGAACCGCCATCAGGGGCAGGACGGTCATGACCGTCAGTGCCAGTGCCAGCTGTCTGATACCAATGTTTCGCATGGCCTCACTTCGGGTCGCCGCCTCTTGCCCAAAGATCCCGAAGTCATGCAAATTGCAGCGTGCATTCCTTCGGCAACACTCTCGCCAACAGACAGGTATAATGAGGTGCCGCGGCCTGCACAACAGCATCCTTGTTAAATCAAAACCAGAGTCTTCATTCAGACGCCGGGCGAACCACCGGAGCGGGAAAGATATCGTCCAGGCGCCCGGTCAGCCTGTAAGCGAGCAGACCCAGCCACTCACGCGCCGCCGTATGGATCTGCCACAGGCGATCGACGAACCGATAGTCGTTCCACCCCCAGATCGGGCCCGGAGCATTGTAGTCCACCGGGTATGCCTGGACATTCCAGCCATCGGCTATGAACACGCCGTATGATCTCGGCATATGATACGCACTGGTGATCAGGATCCAGGGGCGACCTGCCACGTCCCCGACGAGGCTGCGACTGAAGGTCGCGTTCTCCCAGGTATCCCGGCTGCGGCCTTCGATGACGAGGCGATCGGCCGGCACCCCCAGATCCCGCAGCAGCGCCTCGGCCACCGGCCCGCCGCTCGCCTCGGGATCGCTGTAGAAGCCGCTGCCGCCGGTGAAGACCACCGGCAGGTCGGGGCGCAGCCGGGACAGGATCGCCGCCTCGATGAAGCGTTCGGCCCCCGATCCGACCGCAGGCTGGCCATGGGCCCGGGTCAACCGCCCGTCTTCGGCGCCGCCGAGAACGATGATGCCGGCGAAATCCCCATCAACGACCGCCTGTCGCTCCATCTGTGGGAACCGATCCTCCAGAGGAGAGAGAAGCCAGTTATCCAACGGCGTGAAGAGCATCACGATCAGGGCGAGCCCGCCGGCGGTGCCGCAGAACCGTGCCAGACGGCGCAGACCCAGCCAGCGGATCAGGGGCGCCGCCGACAGCATGATCAGCACCAGCGTGACCGGCAGGATCAGATGCCCGACCAGCTTCGACAGCGAAAAGAACATGGTCGGAAATCCTGTCCGTGATGGGGTGGCGCAGACACCGGTCAAGCCGGCGTCCGCCCAAGCCGGATACGCATTCCGTAATCATTTATCAACCCTCTCAGCCTTAAGATTTGGTAACGGCTTGTCTCACGGCCGGCGACAGGCCGTGGGCGAACCCCAGAAAAGTGTCACGAACCAACAGGTTGGTCCCTCATATCATGGCTTCGCCCGTCACCGCTTCCGCGCTCGACGCCGAGCGTCTGCGTTTCCTCGGCATCGATGCCGCCACCATCGCCGATCTCGCTTTGGTCCGGCCGGTGATCGAGGCGGAGATCGAGGATCTTCTGGACGTTTTTTACCGCACGCTCGCGACCTACCCGCCGATGCAGGCGCTGATCGCGAAGCCGGGGATGGTCGACCATCTGAAAACGTCCCAGAAGGCGCATTGGACGGCGCTGATGTCCGGGCGCTTCGACGCCGACTACGTCGCGCGCGCCACCCGGATCGGCAATGCCCATGTCCGCATCGGGCTGGAGCCGCGCTGGTATATGGGCGGCTATCAGATGGTGCTGCAGCGCCTGCTGGCCGCCATTTCGCGAAGCTATCGCTGGTCGCACGACAAGCGGGAGCGGGCCATGTCGGCGGTGAGCCGGGTGGTGTTCCTGGACATGGATCTGGCGATGGAGCAGTACATCACCGGGGTCATGGCGCAGGTGCGTGCGGCACGTCTTGAAGCGGCGCGTGAACTCGACGCCTCGATCCGCGGCGTGGTCGAGGATCTGACCCAGACGGTCGGCCGGCTGGGCGGTGCCTCGAACGGGCTGACCAGTGCGGCCGACATGGCGCGGTCCGAAGCGAGCAGCGTGGCCGGCGCCGCAGAGCAGGCCGCCGCCAATGTCGATGCGGTGGCCGCCGCATCCGAGGAATTGTCGCGCTCGATCAGCGAGATCGCCGGTCAGGTGTCGCAGTCGTCGGAAATCGCCCGGCAGGCGGTAGAGGATGCCCGCCAGACCACGACCACCGTCTCGGGCATGCTGGGTGCCGCCGGCAAGGTGGGCGAAATCGTCCAGCTGATCAACGACATCGCCGAACAGACCAATCTTCTGGCGCTCAACGCCACCATCGAAGCCGCGCGCGCCGGCGAGGCCGGCAAGGGCTTCGCCGTGGTCGCGGGCGAGGTGAAGAACCTCGCCGCCCAGACGGCACGCGCGACCGAGGACATCAGCGCCCAGGTCGGCGACATGCGCAATGTCGCCTCGGCCACCGCCCAGGCGATCGACAAGATTGCCGAAACCATCCGGCGGATGAACGAGATCGCAACCGGTGTCGCCGCGGCGGTGGAGGAACAGAGCGCCGCCACCCGCGATATCGCGCTCAACATTCAACAGGTCTCGTCCGGCACCCGCGAGGTGACCCGCGGCGTGTCGGGCATCGAACGGGTGAACGCCGATACCAAGACGGCCGCGGACGAAGTGGCCGAAACCGCCCGGATGCTGGAGGCCCGCGCCAACCATCTGTCGACCGAGATGACCGGCTTCATGAACCGGCTGCGGGCCAACCGCGACTGACGGAGCATTGAGCCCTGACCATTGAGCATTGACCGGACAAGGCGCACCCGCGTCCGGTTGAGGAACGCCCGCAGGACCGGAGGGGGCCTGCGGGCGTTCGTCGTTCAAAGCCGCAGGGTCTCCGACGGCCGTTCGCCGAACCGGGCGCGATAGCTGCGGGCGAATTCCCCCAGATTGACATAGCCCAGCGCATAGGCGGCACGCGATACGGTCATGTCCGATCCGCCCGCCTGCAGCAGGCGGCGCACTTCCTGCAGGCGGCGTTCGCGCAGGAAGGCGCTGGGGGTATAGCCGCGGAAGCGCCTGAAGGCGTCGGTCAGGCTGCGCAGGCTGACGCCCGCCGCCCGGGCGACCTCGGTCATGGCCGGCAGGCTGGCCGCATGCTCGGCCATGTAGGCTTCGGCAAGCCTCACATGGCGCGGCACCACGCTGCGCCCCGGCTCGGCGGGGTCGAGCCCGGCCCAGGCGGCCCAGTCGTTCAGCAGATGAAGGCAGACCGTCTGCTCCAGATGCCGGCCGACCCGGTCGGCCGCCAGCCGGTCCGGCGCCTCTGCGATCGCCCGGACCAGATATTCCATCAGCGCAAGCCAGGCCGATCCCCGACCGCCGATCCGGCATTTGTGCTGCCAGAGCGCATCGCCCGGCACGAAACCCAGCCAGTCGCGGCAGGCCTGTTCCAGCACCGCGTGCGGGATGGTCAGGTTCAGCTGCAGATGGTCGGGGTCGAAATCGATCAGATGGTCGATGCGGCTGCAATCGGCCACGAAGCTTTCGCCGATACCGGTATCCTCGAATTGCCGCGCGGTCGCGGCGTGGCGGGCATTGCCGGCGATGGTGGTCAGCACCACCGCATTGCCGGCATCCTCGGACCAGTCCTGCACGCGGACCGGAATGCCATAGGCGAAGCGGGTGACGATGATCCGCCCCACCCGCGCCGAATGCATGGTCGAATCCGGCGTCGCCGCCATGCCCGTGGGCGCCACCCGATAGGGCATGTAGACCCGGTTCGACCAGTCGCGGATCTCGTCCCAGTCGCGGGAATTCACCTTGTGATGCTGGCGGATCGGGTTGCCCCGGGCGTCATAGATCAGCGCATCTTTCAGCATGTGCCCGCCTCCCCTGTCGAAGCACGCAGACGTCTTCCTTCCCCCTGCCCCCTTTGCGGGTGGCGCTTTGGCATCACGATAGCGTCCCGACCCGGCGGCTGGCGAGTTTCAGGCGGGTCTGCGGTGCAGAAACTGCCGATATCCGACAGGCGCTGCCGATGCCGGATAGAGACGGGCCGCCCCTGCCCGCTACCCTTGCCCGCCATGGGCCCCAAGGTCGAACCCCGCCCGGATCGAGAGCGGAGAGGCCTGAGGCTCCGTCCAGGGAGGATGGCAATGACCGAGACATTGAAAACCGCCGCCGATGCGGTGCTGAACCGGGCCGTGACCGAGGGCCCCGGTCTGCCGGGCGTGGTGGCCGTGGCGACCGATCGCGCGGGCGACATCTATCGGGGGGCCGCAGGCCGCCGCGCCGCGGGCGGGGATGCGCCGATGACGGCGGACACCGTCTTCGCGATCTTCTCCACCACCAAGGCGCTGACCGGCACGGCCGTGCTGCAGCTGGTGGAAGACGGCCTGCTCGACCTCGACGCGCCGGCGCGCGACTATCTGCCGGCGCTGGGCCGGGTGCAGGTGATCGACGGCTTCGAGGCCGATGGCAGCCCGCGGCTGCGGGCGCCGCGGCGCGAGATCACCACCCGCATGCTGCTGCTGCACACCGCCGGCTTCGGCTACGACTTCTTCAATCCGGTCTACGAGCGCCTGGCCACCACAAGGGGCCAGCCGAGCGTGATCACCGCCACGGCGGCGGCGCTCGATACGCCGCTGCTGTTCGATCCGGGCGAGGCCTGGGAATATGGCAGCAATATCGATCAGGCCGGGCGGGTGGTAGAGGCGATCACCGGCCGCCGCCTGGGCGAGGTGATGCAGAGCCGGATCCTGGATCCGCTGGGCATGACCGACACCGCCTTCACCATGACCGTCGACATGCGTGCGCGGCTGGCGGTGATGCATCAGCGCGAGGCCGATGGCAGCCTGACGCCCCTGCCCGACTTCATGCTGCCCCAGGATCCCGAGATCCATATGGGCGGCCATGGCCTGCAATCGACCGCCATGGACTACACGAAATTCATCCGCATGTGGCTGAACGACGGCATGGGGCCCGAGGGCCCGGTGCTGCGGCCCGAGACCGTGCGGATGGCGGAACAGAACGGGCTGGGCGAGATGAAGATCAAGATGCTGCCCGGCGTGATCCCCGCCCTGTCGAACGATGCCGAGTTTTTCCCCGGCATGCCCAAATCCTGGGGGCTGACCTTCATGATCAACGACGAGCCCGCCCCCACCGGCCGGCCGGCGGGGGCGCTCGCCTGGGCGGGGCTCGCCAATCTCTTCTACTGGATCGACCGGCAGAACGGGCTCGGCGGATTCTGGGCGACGCAGATCCTGCCCTTCGCCGATGCCGCCTCGGTCGGCGGCTATCTCGCCTTCGAAACCGCGGTCTATCGCCACAGCTGACGGGGATAAAAACAGGGGGCGGCGCCGTGACGGTGCCGCCCCTTCCCGGTCAGTCGCGCGACATCAGGCCAGCGACTTGCTGACCATCTCGTAGACATCGCGCGACAGGCCCTGGCGGGCGGCGATGCGTTCCAGCGCCTGGCGCATCAGGGCCTGACGCTGGTCGTCATAGCGCCGCCAGCGCTTGAACGGGCCCACCAGCCGGGCCGCGATCTGCGGGTTGCTGGCGTCCAGCGTGATGATCTGATCGGCCAGGAAGTCATAGCCGCGGCCCGAGGCCTCGTGGAAGCCGCGCGGATTGCTGGCGGCGAAAGCGCCGATCAGAGAGCGCACCCGGTTGGGGTTGCGCATCGAAAAGGCCGGATGCTCCATCAGCTTCAGCACATGGTCCAGCGCATCGGCGCGCGAGGCCGTCGCCTGAACCATGAACCATTTGTCGACCACCAGCGGCTCGTCCTTCCAGCGGGCATAGAAGGCGTCGAAGGCCGGCTGCGACAGCGCGTCTTCCTGGTCGGCCAGGACCAGCAGCCCGCCCAGCGCATCGGTCATGTTGTCGGCGGTCTCGAAGCGCCGGCGGGCGCGTTCCAGTCCGGCCGTACCGCCCGGGGCGCCCAGATAGGCCAGGCACAGATTGGCCAGCGACCGCCGGCCCACCGAGGCAGGATCGAAACTGTAGGGCTTGCCCGCATCCTCAGCCGCCAGCCGGTCGAAGACCTCCAGCAGCAGCCCTTCCAGGCTGCGGCCGATCTCGCGCCGGACGAACTGCCGGGCGGCGGTGATGCCCTCGACATCGATCCGGGTCATGGTCTCGGCCAGATAGCTTTCGCCCGGCAGGGTCAACGCCTCGGCGATCAGGGCCGGATCCAGGCTTTCATCGCCGATCGTGCGGGCGAAGGCATCGCGGAAATCCGCGGGCAGCACCAGCGGCCGGCCGGCGGCGACGTCGGCGATCAGGCGGTGGATCACCCGGATCGCATAGGTCTGCGCCGCCTCCCACCGGTTGAAGGCGTCGTCGTCATGGCCCATCAGGAAGGCCAGATCGGCATCTTCCGCACGCGTCTCCAGCTTGACGGGGGCCGAGAAGCCGCGGAGCAGCGAAGGTACCGGCCGCTCGGCCACATCGGCGAAAGTGAAGCGGGTGACGCGATCCTCCAGCACCAGCACCCGCTCGGTCGCGCCGGCTTCGGGTGCATCCGCCGCCTCGTTCGCCAGCCTGAGCGCGAGCGGCGCGCCGTCGGCGCCGATCAGCGCGGTGCGCACGGGGATCACCATCGGCTTCTTCACCGGCTGGCCGGGGGTCGGCTTCAGGGTCTGGGTGAAGGTCAGCTCGAAGCTGCGGCTTTCGGGGTCGTGGCGGGTTTCGACCGAAACCTCGGGCGTGCCGGCCTGGACGTACCAGCGGAAGAAATCGCCGAGGTCCAGCTCGTTGGCATCGGCATGGGCGCGGACGAAATCCTCGCAGGTCACCGCCTGGCCGTCATGACGCTCGAAATAAAGATCCATGCCCCGGGCGAAGGCCTCGGGCCCGATCAGGGTGTGGAGCATGCGGATCACCTCGGCGCCCTTGTTGTAGACGGTCGAGGTGTAGAAGTTGCTGATCTCGATATAGCTGTCGGGCCGGACGGGATGGGCGGTCGGCCCGGCATCTTCGGGGAACTGGGCGGCGCGCAGCACCCGCACGTCGTGGATGCGCGACACGGCCGCCGACTGGTGGTCGGCCACGAACTGCTGCTCGCGGAAAACGGTCAGCCCTTCCTTCAGGCTGAGCTGGAACCAGTCGCGGCAGGTGATGCGGTTGCCGGTCCAGTTGTGGAAGTATTCATGCGCGACCACCGCCTCGATCCCGCCGTAATCGGAATCGGTCGCGGTGTCGGGGCGGGCCAGAATATACTTCGAATTGAAGACGTTGAGACCCTTGTTCTCCATCGCCCCCATGTTGAAGTCGTCGACCGCGACGATCATGTAGATGTCGAGATCGTATTCGCGGCCATAGGCCTGCTCGTCCCAGACCATCGCCTTCTTCAGCGAGGCCATGGCGTGCTCGCATTTGTCGGCGTTGCGCGGCTCCACATACAGCCGGAGCGAGACGTCGCGGCCGCTCATGGTGGTGAACGGGCTTTCGCAGAGCGCCAGATCGCCCGCCACCAGGGCGAAGAGATAGCTGGGCTTCGGGAACGGGTCTTCCCAGGTGATGTGCCGGAGCCCGTCTTCGCCGATCTCGTCGGCCACCGGGTTGCCGTTGGACAGCATCACCGGCAGCACCGCCGGATCGCCGATAATGGTGGTGCGGTAGCGCGCCATCACATCGGGCCGGTCGGGGAAATAGGTGATCTTGCGGAAGCCTTCCGCCTCGCACTGGGTGCAGAAGATGCCGTTGGAGAGGTAGAGCCCTTCGAGCGCGGTGTTGCCCGCCGGGTCGATCTCGGTCACCACCGTCAGTTCGAAGGCGGCCGGGACCTTGCGGATCACCAGGCGTTCCTCTTCCTGCAGCCAGCGGTCGGGGCCGACGGGCGCGCCGTCGATCGCGACCGAGACCAGCTTGAGCCCGGCGCCGTTCAGCACCAGCGGTGCATCGGCCGGCGTATCGGCGGTCCGCTCCATCCGCGAGACGGCGGTCACCCGGGTGGCATGCGGATCGAGCCGGAATTCCAGATCGATCGACGGCACCAGATAGGCCGGCGGGGTGTACTCGGAGAGCAGGATGGTCTTCGGCGTATCGGTCTTCATGCGCGTCCCGGTAGAAGCGAGGCGATGCCGGCCACCGGGCCGGCCTCATGCTTCGATCCTGCACCCCCATGCCGCCGGGGGCAAGAACGCATCGGCATCAGCCGCCGACGATACCCCCGGCCATGGCCCAGGCGACGGCGATACCGATGACGACGGTGATGGCAAGCGGCGCCCGGGCGAAGGCGGCTGCCGCCGCGGCGCCGGCAACCGCCAGCCCGGCCGTTACCCCGCCCTCGATCTGGAACACGCCGGGCACGATCAGCGCGCCCAGCGCGGCAAAGGGCACCGCATCCAGAAAGGCCTGAAGCCGGCGGCCGGGCCGCCAGCCCGCGGGCAGCAGCGCCGGCAGCACCCGCGGCACGGCGGTCGCCGCCGCCATGCCCAGGATGGTGATCAGCAGCAGGGTGTCCGACATCATCACCCGCCCCTCCCCAGCCGGCGCCCGGTGGCGTCGGTGGCGGGCTCGGGTGCCGACCCGCCGCCCGAGATGAAGGCATGGCCGCCGGCCACGCACAGGATGGCGACCAGCAGCGCGATGCCCGCCGGCAGCACGGCGCTCAAGGCCGCATTCAGGATCGCCGCGGCGCTCACCACCAGCGCCATCGCCGGCCGCGCCTTCAACCCCGGCACCAGCAGGGCGACGAACAGGGCATAGAGCCCGGCGGCCATGGCGGCGCGCAGATCCGCCGGCACCAGCGCACCGGCGGCGATGCCGCCCAGCGTGCCGGCGATCCACGACAGATAGATCGCAAGCACCAGCGTCCCCAGAGCGGCCGGCCGGGCCGCGGCGGGGTCGCGGGCGAAGCTCGCCGCCGCGAACGCCTCGTCGGTGATGCCGGCGTAAAGCGCCATGCGCCAGGGCCGCTTCAGCCGGCCGACCGCCGGGCGGATCCCGGGCAGGGCCAGGGTCATCACCATATGGCGCAGGTTCAGCACGCCCACGGCCAGCACGATCGCCGGCATGGCGGTGCCGGCCGCAATCAGCGCCACGGCCATGAATTGCGAGGCGCCGGCATAGACCAGCACCGACATGGCCACCGCCGCCCAGGCCGGCAGGCCGGATTCGGTTGCAAGCAGGCCGAAAGAGAAGGCCACGGAGAAATAGGCGGCCATGATCGGCAGGGCCAGTTTCAGCCCGGCGATCACCGGCGACGGGGTGTCGCCCGATCGATTGACATCCGACATCGGCGGGGGAGTCCTGACAGGTCGGAGGAATGCCCGGATCAGCCCTGGCGGACGGGCGGGGCCATCAGCAGCCGGCCGCGCGCGCCCGCGATCCGCTGCAGGGTCTTCATGCCGCGCACCAGATCGAACAGGCGCGGCATGTCGTCGGCGGCCCGTGCCGCACGCGCAGCGCTGCGGGTGCGGTCGTGCAGGGCCGCCAGATCGTCGAGCGCCAGCGCCATCAGCATGGACTCGACGGCGGGACGCTGCGGATCGGCCTCGGCCAGGGCCAGCACCCGAGGCACCGGCACCGGCCGCAGATCCGACGCGGGAGAGGACGAGGCGAACATGGGGTCGCATCCTCGGAGGAGAGAGGAAACCGGATGCGCCGGGCAGGCGCCCGGTCACAGATGGCCCTCACCGTTCCCCAGCCGCGGGCCGGCGTCAAGCCATGTCGCGCACAACCACGGATTTTTCATCTAGATCTTCCGTTCGCGCCCCTGCCAATAGCGGTCACGGATCTTGCGCTTCAGCACCTTGCCCACCGGGCTGCGCGGCAATTCGGGCCAGATTTCCACATGTTTGGGGGTCTTGACCCCGCCGAGTTCAGCGCGGAGCCGCAGGGTCAGCGCCTGCACATCGACCGCATCGGGGGTGGCAGGCTCGACGATCGCGGTCACCGCCTCCCCCCAGACCGGATCGGGGATGCCGATCACCGCACAGTCGCGCACGGCGGGGTCGGCCAGGATGGCGCGCTCCACCTCGGCCGAATAGACGTTGAAGCCGCCGGTGATGATCATGTCCCGCGCCCGATCGACGATCGAGACATAGCCGGCCGCGTCCATGAACCCCAGATCGCCGGTGCGGTGCCAGTCGCCGAAACGATGTTCGGCCGTCAGCTCCGGCCGGCCGTCATAGCCGGGGGTGACCAGGCTGCCGCGGAAGCAGATCTCGCCGGTCTCGCCGCGCGGCAGTTCCCGTCCCCCGGGGTCGCGGATCGAAACCTGAGACGCGATCCCCGGCCGGCCGGCGGAAACCAGGCGGGCATGATCCCCGGCATCCAGCGCCGCCACATGTTCGGCCGCGCTCATGAAGGTGCCCATCAGCGGGATTTCGGCCTGGCCATAGCCCTGAACCAGAACCGGGCCGAACAGGGCCATCGCCTCGGCCAGCTTGTCGGGTGCCATGGGGGCCGCGGAATAGATCAGATAGCGCAGCGACGACAGGTCGTGGCCATGGGTCGACCGGTCGGCCAGAATCATATAGACGACCGTCGGCGGCAGAAAGAGATGCGTCACGCGATAGCGTTCGATCGCATCCATGATCACCACGGGATCGGCCTTGGGCAGGATCACGGTGGTGGCCCCGCCGGCCGTCAGCGGCAGCGCGATCACGCCCGCGGCATGGGTCATGGGTGCGGCCACCAGATGCACCGGCCGTTCGCCTTCGGGCATGGGCATATGCGCCCAGATCGACAGGGTCAGGGCCTCCCACATCCGGTCGGTCCAGACCACGCCCTTGGGCCGGCCGGTGGTGCCGCCGGTCGACAGGATCGCCGATACCCGGTCGGGATCATGCACCGGGTCGGGCGCCGGCGGCGGCGGGGCCGCGATCAGCTCCGCCGCCCACACCAGATGTAACGGCCGCACGGGCGGTTCCGGCAGAACGCCGGCCCCCAGCAGCAGCACCGCCCCGATCCCCGGCGCCGCATCCAGGATCTCGGGCAGGTCAGGCAGGAAGGCATCGGCGATCGCCAGCACGCCCACCCGCGCCTGGTTCATGATGAACAGATTCTCAGCCAGGGCGTTGCGGGCATTGATCGGCACCCAGACCACGCCGGCCCGCATGCAGGCCAGCACGGCGGCAAACCCCATGGCCGCATTGGGGGAATAGACGGCCACCCGCAGCTGCCCCGCCCCATCGACCGGCAGCCCCGCCAGCCAGCCGGCCAGCGCCTCGATCCGGGCATTCAGGCCCCGATAGTCGATCGGCGGATCATCGCTTCCGACCTCTATCGCCGCAGCCGCATCGGGGGCCAGCTGCAGGCCGCGCAGGAACGGGTCGATCGGACGCATCGCTTCACCCCATGGTCGATGGCAGCCACAGCACGATGCCGGGCGCCAGGCAGATCAGGAACACGCGCACCAGGTCGGCCGCGACGAAGGGGGCGACGCCGCGATAGATGGTGGCAAGGCCGACATCGCGGGCGATGGTGTTCAGCACCAGCACGTTCAATCCGTAAGGCGGGGTGATCAGCCCGATCTCCACCGTCATGGTCACCACCACGCCGAACCAGATCGGGTCGAAGCCCAGCGCCACCGCCACCGGATAGGTGATCGGCACGGTGAGCACGATCATCGCCAGCGTGTCGAGAACGCAGCCGAGCAGGAAATACCCGGCCAGCATCGTCGCCATCACCCCCCAGGGCGACAGGCCGGTTTCGGTCAGGGCCTGAACCAGCAGCTGGGGCGCCCGGGTCAGGGCCAGGAAATAGCCGAAGACCAGCGCGCCGATCAGCACGACCATCACCGAGGCGGCACTGCGGGCGGCCTCGGTCAGGGCGCCACCCACGGCCGCCAGCGTCAGCCGGCCGCGGATCAGCCCCACCGCCGCCACCGCCAGCGCGCCCATCGCACCGGCTTCGCTGGGGGCAAAGACACCCAGATACAGCCCACCGATGATGCCGAGAAAGATCGCGGCCACCGCCCAGAGCCCGCGCAGGCTGGCGAAGCGTTCGGCCCAGCCGGCGGGCGCACCGCCGGGGGCGGCTTCCGGCCGGCGCCGGGCGATCAGGGTCACCGTCAGCGCATAAAGCGCCACGGCCAGCACGCCGGGCACGAGGCCCGCCACGAACAGCCGGCCGATATCCTGTTCCGTCAACAGCCCGTACAGGGCCAGCACCAATGAGGGCGGGATCAGAATGCCGAGCGTGCCGCCGGCGGCCACCGTGCCGGCCGCAAAGCCGGGCGCATAGCCCCTGGCCCGCATTTCCGGCAGGGCCACCCGCGCCATGGCGGCGGTCGAGGCGACCGACGAGCCGCAGATCCCGGCGAAACCGGCGCTGGCCAGAATGGTGGCGAGGCCGAGCCCGCCCCGCGCGCGCCCCGCCCAGGCATGGCCGGCCGTGTACAGCTCTCGCCCCAGCCCGGTGTGGTTGGCAAGCGCGCTCATCGCGATGAACATCGGGATCAGCAGCATGTCATAGCCGGTCAGCGTGCGCAGCGGCGACTGCACCGCCACCGCCGCCGCCGGGTTGAAGCCGATCAGCGCCGCAATGCCGCCCAGCCCGGCGATGAGCATGGCGAACCCCACCGGCACCCGCAGCAGGGCCAGCAGAAACAGGCCGCCGAAACCGCCGAGGGCGGCAATCCCGCCATCGATCATGTCTCCACGTCCCCCTCCACCGGGGCCAGCAGCCGCAGCAGGGCCAGCAGCGCCGCCACCACCAGCCCCGCCGCCATCACCAGATGGGCGGGCCAGAGCGGCAGCTGCAGATCGGCCGTGGTTTCGCCCGAACGCAGCAGCAGATCGGTGCCGAGCACGCCGGACCGGGCGAGCAGCACGGCACCGGCCAGCGCCCCCGCCCCGCCCAGAACCGCCACCACCGCCGCCAGCGGCCGCGGCAGGGCCCGGGCGATATCGATCCGGATCAACTCGTCGGCCGCGATAGCGGCGGCGATCCCCCAGCAGGCGGCGATGCCGCCGGTCAGCCGGACCAGATCGAAACCGTCGGGCACGGCATAGCCGAAAAGATAGCGGGCAAGAGCCGTCACCCCGCCCGCCACCACGGCAAGACCCAGTGCGGCAGCCGCCGCCCTGCCGGCGAAGCGCCCGGCGGCCGCCACCCCTCGTGTCAATGCCGCCTGCATCCGGTCAACGCCCGGCGGGCGGCGGTGCCGCCGCGATCGCGGCCTCGAGATCCGCCAATGCCGCAGCGCCGTCGATGCCCTTGGCGGTGGCATCGGCAATCCACTGGGTCCGGAAGGGCTTGCCGGTTTCGGCCCAGAGTGCACGCTGCGCCGCATCGGGAGTGGTGAACACCTGGTTCGGCAGGCCGGCAAGCGTCGCCCGGCCGGCGCGTTCCCAATCGCCCCAGGCGGTGGACTGGCGCACGGCGTCAGCCACCGAGCAATGGGCGTCGACCGCCGCCCTGGCATCGCCGCTCAGTCCCTGATACCAGCGGGTATTGGCAAGGTAGAGCACCGGCACGCTGTAGAGCGGCAGATCCATATGGTTGTTCAGCACCTTGTCGAGCCCGAAGGAGACCAGAGTGCCGTAGGCGAGCGTCGCCGCATCGATGACGCCCCGTGCCGCCGCCTCGCGCGCTTCGGGCGCGCTGATCGACACGGCGGATGCGCCCATCGAGGCGAAGAGCCGGCCGACCAGGGCCGAGCCGGGGCGCAGCTTCATGCCCTCCACATCCTCGGGCACCGTCACCGGTTTGCGGCTGTGCAGGATGCCGGGTTCCTGAACGATGCCGAGGCAATAGGTGACCTCGGGCATTTCGCGGGGGGCGAGCGGCCGGTACCAGCTGTCGAAGGGGGCCGCCGCCTGTGCGGCCGAGGGCACCAGGAACGGCAGTTCCAGCACCGACACGATCGGGAAGCGGCCGGGGGTGTAGCCCGGCACCACCAGCGCCAGATCGGCGATGCCGCTGGCGACCATGTCGTAATGATCGCGCGCCTTGCCCAGCTGTTCGGCCGGGAAGACCTGCACCTCGAGCGTGCCCTTCGAATCGGCGGTGACCGCCTTCGCCCAGTCTTCCACCCCCTGATGCAGCGCATGGGTGGTGGGCACCCAATGGGCGAAGCGCACCGCCTGCCCCGCCGCATCGGCCCGATCGCCCAGCCCCAGCAGCATCGACGCCACCGCCAGGCCACACGTCATCATCCGCCGCATCCGCCTGCGGCGGATACCCGTTGCCGTTTCCGTCATCTGACCGTCCCCTCGCCCTGTCTGACGTGCCCGCCCGATGATGCGCTGCCCGGTACCCGTCTGCTGCGATCATACAGTCTTATGGTTGAATGGACCGGCACATCTCTTCTGTGAGGGTTATATCAGCACGTATGGTTTTTCAAGGGGTTTGATCATCGCGGGACAGGCGCATACCCCGGCAACAGAAAGGCCCGCCGGAGGCCGGCGGGCCGGTTGGAGATCTGCAATGATCCATGCCCGTCCTGAGCAGGGATCAGTCCCTTTCGGGAAGGGATTTGGCCCTTTCGGGAAGGGATCAGGCCCTCCGGGGCAGGATCAGGCGATGCGGCGCTCGCGACCGCCGCGGCGCTGCGACAGCCGGGCCGCCAGCTGCCGGCGGGCGGTATCCATCGCATCGCGGACGACCTGCACCACATCGTCGGGGCCGGAGACGCGCGGGCGGATACGGGTCACCACGATATCCGGTCCGGGCACGGCCATTTCCACCCGCACCGTCAGGCCCTGCACGCGATCGTCGGGGGTCCGGTTCGCTGCCTCGATCACGATCTGGAGCTGCTCGATACGACCGCCCATGCGGTAGAGAAGCTCAGCCCGATCGTGTATCGCCGTCTCGATCGCCGGGGAACGGTCGAGGTTGCGGAAAGTGATGGTCGGCGAACCTTTGGTCATGATCGGTCTCCATCTGGATCAGGGCTGCAGCCGAGGCGCCGCAGCCTCTATTAGTCCAGTTGGGCGTGGTTCATGCGCAGTTCACGGCTTGACAAAAACTTCTTCTGCGTTCCTGGCCGTTCAGGGCTGCGACCTCCCGCCGCAGCCCGAAAACGCAATTTAATGTCAATGAGATGCCAGGATCTTCAAACCCGCGATGCCAGAGACGATCAGCAGGATGCAGGCGAGGCGCGCCGCGGTGGCCGGCTCACCCAGCACGAAGATGCCGAAGAGCACGGTGCCGACCGTGCCGATCCCGGTCCAGACCGCATAGGCGGTGCCGAGCGGCAGAGAGCGTAGCGCCACCCCCAGCAGGACGACGGAAGCGGCCATCGCTCCGGCGGTGAGCACCGAGGGCCAGAGCCGGGTGAAGCCATGGGTGTATTTGAGCCCGACCGCCCAGCCGATTTCGAACAGGCCGGCGATGACGAGAATGATCCAGGACATGCGCGGAGACCTCCCGCAGTGAAGCGCAGGGTCGTCCCCGCAGAGGCGCCGGTCCTGACATCGACCTCCCGGGCCGGTATCGGGCGAAGGGTCGTCCCCTCGCGGCGCGTCACGATCCCCGTGATATAGCGGCCTTGCCCTGGTGCGTCCAGAGCGCGGATGGCTGGCCCCGGCGACCGGGGAATGCCAAGATGACGGCAGGCACCGCCCCGCTTACCGCAGAAGGGACAGGCGATGACGGCACGGACGGAGATCGCGGGACTGATCCTGAATGGCGGCCAGGCCGTCCGGATGGGCGGGGTCGACAAGGGTGCCCTGGAACTCGCCGGCCGGCCGATGCTGATCCATGTCATCGACCGCATCCGCCCGCAGGTCGGCCATCTGGCGATCAGCATCCGCGCCGGACGCACGCTCCCCCGCATTGCCGGCGACGCGCCACCCGGCTGCGCCTCGGGCGCGCTGCGGGCGCTGATCGATCAGCCCGGCCCGCCGATCGGCCCGATCGCCGGCATCGAATCAGGTCTCGCCTGGGCCGCCACGCTCACCCCCTGCCCCCGCGCCCTGCTGGTGGTGCCCAACGACGCGCCGCTGCTGCCCGAAGATCTGGTGCGCGGCCTGCTCGCCGCCCTGCCCGCGGGCGGGCCGCCGCGCCCGGCGGTGGCGGCCAGTTTCGGCCGCATCCATCCGGTGGTCTCGCTCTGGCCGCTGGCGCTGGCGCCCAGGGTCTCGGCACTGGCCGATACCGCCCGGGCCTGCGCCACCGGCGGCGGCAGGGCCGCCTCTCTGGGTGGGGCGCTGGCCGCGCTGGGGGCGGTTGCCGCCGACTTCCCCGCCCGCCGGGATGGCGGCGATCCCTTCCTCAACATCAACACGCCCACCGCCCTGGCGGTGGCCGATGCGGCGGCCCGGCGCGGCTGAGCGCTCTCCCCACCTCGACATCACATAATACCGACATGAAACTGTCATGATTCCCGGGCATGATCCGCTGGACCTTTCCGACCAGGAGCACGCCCAGATGCAGATCTCCGTCCACAAATCCGACGATGCCGTCACCCGGATCGTGCTCGAGGGCCGTCTCGACGTCGCCGGCAGCGCCACTGCCGAACTGCCCGTCTCCACCGCCTGCGGTGCCGCGAAGAACGTGATCGTCGACATGACCGGCGTCGCCTTCCTGGCCTCGATCGGCATCCGCCTGCTGCTGGCCAATGCCAAGGCGGTCACCCGCCGCGGCGGCCGGATGATCCTGGTCGGCGTGCAGGATCAGGTGCGCCAGACCATCACCATGTCGGGCCTGGCCGACCTGCTGCCGATGGTGGATGACGAGGATACGGCGCGCCGGCAGATCGCCGGCTGACGCCGCCGCATCTCCTCTCCCCAGTCTCAATCTCAGGCCGCGGCCTGGCTCGCCATCCAGGCGCGCCAGCCGCCATGGCCGGTGATGTCGCGCGCCTCGGATGCCGCCGCCGCCTCGCAGATGAAGCCTGCGACCGTGCCGCCATCTTCCAGCACCAGCGTGCCCAGACCCAGCGGCGCGGCGATGCCGGTCACGAAACGGCCGAGCGCCGCCACCGGCATCCGCCAGATTTCGACCGCGATCCCGGCACCGCCCTCTTCCACCCGCACCAGCCCCGGCCGGGCGGGGGACAGCTGGTTCAGCGCATACAGCCGGTAGACCGGCGCCGTGGTCGCCGCCCGCACGAACTGCGCCCCGGCCGCGACCAGCTCGCCATTGAGCGGCAGCCCCGCCATATGGGCGCCGACCACGGCCAGATCTACCGTCCGCCCGGCCTCCAGCGGTCCGCGCGGGCCCGCAGGCCCAAGCGGCAGCCCCGTGGCGCCGGCGGTCAACCCGGCCGCCCGGTGCAGCCGGTCGCCCAGCGCCAGCAGCCGGCGATCGGCGAAAGCCGGCGCGAACAGGGTCACGCCGAAGGGCAGCCCGTCATCGCGAAACCCGGCCGGCACCGCCACCGCGGCATAGTCCAGCAGGTTCATGAAGTTGGTGTAATAGCCCAGATTGCTGTTCAGCCGTACCGGATCTGCCTCCAGCGCCGCCACGGTATAGGTCGTGCCGGCCGTGGGGGTGATCACCAGATCGACCGCATCCCACACGGCATCGCAGACCTTGCGCAGCTCTTCCAGCCGGTACATGGCGCGGAAGGCCGCGACCGCGGTCACGCCATGGCCGCCCTCGATGATCCCGCGCACCACCGGATGGCCGGCCTCGGGGTTGGCGGCCAGGAAATCCCCCACCGCCACCGTGCGCTCCGCGACCCAGGGCCCCTGATAGAGCAGGCGCGCGACCTCGAGGAAAGGCGCGAGATCGATCTCCACCGCCTCGCCGCCCAGGCTTTCGAGCCGGGCGACGGACGCGGCGAAGAGCGGCGGGTTGAGCCGGTCGCCGAAGAATTCCAGCGCATCGGCGGCGGGCACGCCGAAGTGGAAGGCCGCGGGTGCCGCCGGCAGGGGCTGGCCCGCGGGCCAGGGGGCCGGGCGCGAATAGGGGTCGGCGGGATCATAGCCGCCGGCCACATCCAGCACGGCGGCGGCATCATCGGCGGTCTGGGCGAAGACGGTGACGCAGTCGAGCGAGCGGCAGGCCGGCACCACGCCGGCGGCGCTGACCAGCCCGCGGCTGGGCTTCAGCCCCACCGTGTTGCCGAAGGCGGCCGGCACCCGGCCCGAGCCGGCGGTATCGGTGCCGAGCGAGAACGAGACCAGCCCGGCCGCGGCCGCAACCCCCGATCCCGAACTCGACCCGCCCGAGACATACTCGGCATCGAAGGCGCTGCGGGGCGCACCCCAGGGGGAACGGACGCCCACCAGACCGGTCGCGAACTGATCCAGATTGGTCTTGCCGATCAGCAGGGCGCCGGCCGCCACCAGCCGCGCCACGACCGTGGCTGACTGCTCAGGCATGTAGGTGAATTCGGGGCAGGCGGCCGTGGTCGGCAGCCCCGCCACATCGATATTGTCCTTCACCGCGAAGGGGATGCCCCAGAGCGGCAGCCCCGCGGGGCCCCGCGCCATCAGCGCCCGCGCCTCGGCCAGCAGATCCGCCTCGTCGCGCAGCAGGATCCAGACGGCCGGGTCGGGCCAGGCGCGGATCCGCTCGAAGGCGAGCCGCACCACCGTCACGGGGTCGGTCTCGCCCGCGGCATAGGCCGCGGAAAGCCGGGCAATGTCGAAGGCGGCAGGCAGGGTGTCGGTCATCGGGCGACGTCCTTAAACGGGCTGGTCGGATCTGGTCGTGCTGCGGGCGCGGGTGCCGACATAGGCGACGGAGGCGGCGCTGACCGTCAGCACATGGGCGCGGGTCTCGGCCGCGGCGGCCTCGGCATCGCCGCGCAGGATGGCCTGCACCATGCGGTCATGTTCCTCGCAGGACGAGGCGAGCCGGCCCAGAACGTTGAACTGGGCGCGCCGGAAAGGCGCCAGGCGCTTGCGGGTCAGCCCGACCAGTTCCTCCAGATAGGAATTATGGGCGCCGGCATAGATCGCCTGGTGGAAGCGGGTGTTGAAGGCGGCATAGTCGTCGGTGGCGCCGGCCCGCACCGCGGCGGCGCTGTCCAGATGCAGCGCCTCCAGCCCGCGGCGTTCGGCGCCGGTCATATGCAGGGCGGCCAGCCGGGCCGCCGCGGCCTCCAGCTCGGCCATGGCCACGAACATCTCTTCCAGCCGGGCCTCGGACATCACCATCACCAGCACGCCGCGATTGGGCCGGCGTTCGGCCAGGCCCATCGTGCAGACCTGGCCCAATGCCTCACGCACCGGCGTACGCGAAACATCGAAGCGGGCAGCCAGTTCATGCTCGTCAAGCCGCACGCCCGGCAGCAGGCGGCCTTCGATGATGTCGTCGGCAATCGCACGGGCAAGGGTATCGGCCAGGCTGCGACGCAGCCCGCCCGGCGGGTCGTCGGCGGCGGGTCGGATCTGATCGGTCATCGGGGGCCTTCGACTGCTGATGCGGGGGTCAGGGGCTGCATACGAGTTTGCATGCAAAGTGCCAAGTCGGCAAACGCCATATTTTTCTCTTTTAGAACAATATATTAATTCAATAACTCCGGAGAGTTCCCCCGGATTTTTCGGGCACCATCCTCATATATGATTATGAATTAATCATTGCATACAATTTATGCATATAAAATAGACAAACACATGCAGTCAGCCTCTGCGTTGGCGGCGCAACTGCCGGCTTCTTCTTTTTGAATCAATCCATTGCGATGGGCGGGGGCGCTTGGCACGCGGCTTGCGGACGGCGGATCAGACACGGCCGATCAGCCCCCATCGCCCGTCCGGCCCCACAGCCCGCCCGTCCCGAGGAGGATGCTCTCGTCATGGCCCATGATTTCTCCCTCAACCGCCGCACGCTGCTGAAGGGCGCCGGCGCGCTCGGCCTGCTCGGCGCCACCGCGGGCCTGCCGCTCAGGCGGGCTCTGGCGGCCGGCAAGCTGACGGTCGGCTTCATCTATGTCGGGCCGCGCGACGATTTCGGCTACAACCAGGCCCATGCCCAGGGTGCCGCGGCGGTGAAGGCGGCCTTCCCGAACGTCACGGTGCTGGAAGAAGAAAACGTGCCCGAGACGATCGAGGTCCAGAAGACCATCGAGAGCATGATCAATCTCGACGGCGCCGGACTGATCTTCCCCACCTCCTTCGGCTATTACGATCCGCACGTCATGAAGATGGCGGAGAAATATCCCGACGTGACCTTCCTGCATTGCGGCGGGCTCTGGGCCGAGGGGCATCCGAAGAATGCCCACAGCTATTTCGGCTATATCGACGAGCCGCAATACCTGTCGGGCATCGTGGCCGGCCATGCCTCGAAAACGAAGAAGCTGGGCTTCGTCGCCGCCAAGCCGATCCCGCAGGTGCTGCGCAACATCAACGCCTTCACCCTTGGCGCCCGGTCGGTCGATCCGACCATCACCACCCAGGTGATCTTCACCGGCGACTGGTCGATGCCGGTCAAGGAGGCCGAGGCCACCAACAGCCTGGCCGATCAGGGCGCCGACGTCGTGACCTGCCATGTCGACAGCCCCAAGGTGGTGGTGGAGACCGCCGAACGCCGGGGCATGTTCACCTGCGGCTATCACGCCACTCAGGCGCCACTGGCGCCCAAGGGCTATCTCACCGGCGCCGAATGGAACTGGGAGAGCCTTTATCCCCGCTTCGTGAAGGACGTGCTGGCCGGCACCGACATCCCGTCGCTGGTTCGCGGCGGGCTGAAAGAGGGCATCGTCAAGACCTCGGCCTATGGTGCCGCGGCGCGCGAGGCCGGGCGCGCCGCGGCCGATGCGGTCAAGGCGCAGTTCATGGCCGGCGATTTCGCGATCTTCAAGGGCCCGATCAGGGACAACAAGGGCGCCATCGTCATCGCCGACGGCACCACCCGCGGCCAGACCGACATCGCGCTTGAAAAGATGGACTACCTGGTCGAGGGCGTCATCGGCGCCACCGCCTGATCGGCCACCTCCCCCAATCGCCCCCTCCCCCCGCATCCTCTTCCATCGCCGTCAGGAAGTCGCGCAGCGCCATGCTCCAGGCCCGGACGATGTCAGACCCGAAACTCCGGCAGGCGGCCGAGGCCGTCGCCATTCCCGTGCTGGCGGTCGCGGTCAGCATGGTGCTGTTCGGCGCCTTCGTGGCGGCAGTGGGGGTGGACCCGATCGAGCTGTACCAGCTGATGTATCGCGGCGCCTTCGGCACCTGGTTCTCGTGGCAGAACACGCTTCAGCGTGCCGCCCCGCTGCTGCTGGTGGCGCTGTGCACCGCCCTGCCCGCCCAGATGGGGCTGGTGGTGATCGGGGCCGAGGGGGCGCTGGTGCTGGGCGGGCTGGCGGCCATGGCGGCCGGCCCGCCGCTGGCCGATGCCGGGGCACCGGTATTGCTGGTCCAGCTGGCCATGGCGGCGGCCGGCATGGCGGCCGGTGCCGTCTGGATCGGCATCGCCGGCGGGCTGCGCCATGCCCGCGGCGTCAGCGAGACGATTTCCAGCCTGCTGATGGTCTATATCGCAATCGCGGTGCTGAACCACATGGTCGAAGGGCCGATGCGCGACCCGGCCAGCCTGAACAAGCCCTCCACCCCCGCGATCGGCGATGGCTTCATGATCGGCGACATGCCGGGCATGGATGTGCATTGGGGCTTCGTGATCGGCGTCGTCTTCTGCCTGGCCGCCTGGGTGCTGATGTTCAAGACCACCTTCGGCTTTGCGGCCCGCATGGTCGGCGGCAATGTCCGCGCCGGCCGGGCCGCCGGCCTGCCGGTCGGGTGGCTGATCGTCGCCGTGACCATGATCGGCGGCGCGGCGGCCGGCCTCGCCGGCATGGTCGAGGTCGCGGCCGTCCATGGCCGTGCCAATGCCACGCTCGCCGCCGGTTATGGCTTCACCGGCATTCTGGTCGCCTTCCTCGCCCGCCAGAACCCGCTCGCCATCATCCCGGTCGCGATCCTGATGGGCGGGATCGGCGCCAGCGGCGGCCTGCTTCAGCGCCGGCTGGACCTGCCCGACGCCACGGTTCTGGTGCTGCAGGGCATCCTGTTCGTGGTGCTGCTTGCCAGTGAAACCCTCTATGGCCGGCTGCGCCTGCCCTCTCTCCCCCGCCGCCGCAACGCCGCCCCCGCGGCACCGGCCGCCACCGGAAAGGCCTGATCCCATGGAAGACGCGGCTCTGGGCTGGTGGGGCGTGCCGCTGGCGGTGATCGCAGGCGCGATCCGCATCTCCACCCCCTTCCTCTTCGTCAGCCTGGGCGAATGCCTGACCGAGAAGAGCGGCCGGATCAATCTCGGCCTGGAAGGCACGCTGGTGATGGGCGCGATGAGCGGCTACGGCACCGCCTATCTCACCGGCTCGCCCTGGGCGGGCGTGCTGGTCGCGGGCCTCGCCGGCACGGCCTTCGGGCTGCTGCATGCGCTGATCTGCGCCCTGCCGCGGGTCAACGACATCGCGGTCGGCATCGCGCTGATGCTGCTCGGCACCGGCCTCGCCTTCTTCCTGGGCAAGCCCTTCATCCAGCCCACCGCCCCGCATCTGCCGGCGATCAGCCTGGGCTTCTGGAGCGAGGTGCCGCAGATCCGCGCGGCGCTGGAGGTGAACGTGCTGTTCGTGATCGGCGCGCTGCTGGCGGTCGCGATGCTGTGGGCCTTCCGCGCCACCCGCTGGGGGCTGATCATCCGCATGGCCGGCGACAGCGCCGATGCCGCCCGCGCCATGGGCTACGACCCCGACCGGGTGCGGATGTGGGCAACGATGACCGGCGGCTTCCTGGCCGGTGTCGGCGGCGCCTTCCTGTCGCTCTACTACCCCGGCAGCTGGAATGAAGGCCTGTCGAGCGGCCAGGGCATCACCGCGGTGGCGCTGGTCATCTTCGCCCGCTGGAACCCGATCTGGTGCTTCTATGCCGCACTGCTCTTCGGCGGCGCCAGCACCCTCGGCCCCGCGCTCCAGGCGGTGGGCGTCACCCAGGGCTACTACCTGTTCAACGCCGCCCCCTATCTGCTGACCCTGGTGATCATGGTCCTCGCCTCTTCCTCGCGCCGCCGCCTGGCCGGCGCACCGGGCGAGTTGTCGGTCACCCGCTGATCCCGCCCTCACGCCCGTCTGAACCGAGGATGTCCAGAATGACCGCAACCGATCTCCACACCATCCCGGGCGACCCCTATCCCTGGCCCTTCGACGGCAGGCTTGCCGCCGCCAACACCGCGCTGATCATCATCGACATGCAGACCGATTTCTGCGGGGTCGGCGGCTATGTCGACAAGATGGGCTACGACCTGTCGCTGACCCGCGCGCCGATCGGGCCGATCGGGGCGGTGCTGGCGGCGATGCGGGCCAGGGGCTATCACATCATCCACACCCGCGAGGGCCATCGCCCGGATCTGTCGGACCTGCCGGCCAACAAGCTCTGGCGGTCGCAGCGCATCGGCGCCGGCATCGGCGATCCGGGCCCCTGCGGGCGGATCCTGGTTCGCGGCGAACCGGGCTGGGAAATCATCCCCGAACTGGCGCCGCTGCCGGGCGAGCCCGTGATCGACAAGCCGGGCAAGGGATCGTTCTGCGCCACCGACCTTGAGCTGATCCTGCACACCCGCGGCATCCGCAACATCGTGCTCGCCGGCATCACCACCGATGTCTGCGTCCACACCACGATGCGCGAAGCCAATGACCGCGGCTTCGAATGCCTGTTGCTGGAAGACTGCTGCGGTGCCACCGACCGGGCCAATCACGATCATGCCATCCGCATGATCAAGATGCAGGGCGGTGTTTTCGGCTCGGTCTCCAGCTCCACCGCCTTCATCGAGGCCCTGCCATGAGCACCGCGGCCGGGATCGAAGCGGTACCGGACGCCGCGGTACCGATCGGGGCCGATGACGGCCCGGAGATCCGGGCGCTCGGCATCGAAGCCGTGGCGATGACCAAGCGCTTCGGCGCCTTCACGGCGCTCGACGGCGTGAACCTGCGGGTCCGCCCGGGCAGCGTTCATGCCCTGCTGGGCGAGAACGGCGCCGGCAAGTCGACCCTGGTCAAATGCATCATGGGCTATTACCGCCCCGAAGAGGGGGCGGTGATCGTCGGCCGCCGCGAAGCGCCGATTTCCAACCCGCGCGAGGCCCATGCGCTGGGCATCGGCATGGTCTATCAACACTTCACCCTGGTGCCGGGGATGACGGTGCTCGAAAACCTGGTGATGGCCCGGGCCGATACGCCCGCGATCATCGACTGGGCGGCGGCGCGGGCCGAGGCCGAAGCCTTCATGGCCCGCATGCCCTTCCGGGTGCCGCTGGAGGCACCCGTGGCCAGCCTGGCCGCCGGTGAGAAGCAGAAGGTCGAGATCCTGAAACAGATCTGGCTCGACGTCCGCTTCCTGATCCTGGACGAGCCGACCTCGGTTCTGACCCCCGACGAGGCCGACGACATCCTGGGTCTGCTGGCGGACATGGCACGGGCCGGTGACCTCACCATCCTGATCATCACCCACAAATTCCGCGAGGTTCTGGCATTTGCCGACGAGGTGTCGGTGCTGCGCCGCGGCCGACTGGTCGGCGGCGGCCGGGTCGCCGATCTGGATGTCGACCGGATGGCGGCGATGATGATCGGCGAGGCGACGCCGGCGGCACCGGCCGCCCGCCTTGCGGGCGTGCCCGGCGAGGTGGCACTCGACATCCGCGATCTGGAAGCGCTGGACGATACCGGCGAACCCGCACTTCGCGGCGTCTCGCTCCAGGTCCGGCGCGGCGAGATCGTCGGCATCGCCGGCGTGTCGGGCAATGGCCAGAGCGCCCTGGTCGAGGTGCTGGCCGGCCAGCGCCGGGCCGAGGCGGGACATATGACCGTCGACGGCGCGCCCTATGCCGCCAGGCGCGCGCAGATGCTGCGCCACAAGGTCTGCCTGCTGCCCGAAGAGCCGTTGAAGAACGCCTGCGTCGGCCGGATGAGTGTGGCCGAGAACATGGCCTTCCGCCGCTTCGATCAGGCGCCCTATGCCCGCGGCTGGTTCCTGTCGAAGGGCCGGATCCGGGCGGCGGCGCGCGAGTTGATCGCCCGCTACAACGTCCGCACGCCATCGCCCGACACGCCGATCGCCGCACTGTCGGGCGGCAATGTCCAGCGGGCGGTTCTGGCGCGCGAGATCGGCGGCGAGGTCGAGGTGCTGATCGCCGCCAACCCGGTCTTCGGGCTGGATTTCTCTGCGGTGGCCGACATCCACGGCCAGATCGTCGGCGCCCGCAATCGCGGCGCCGCGGTGCTGCTGGTCAGCGAGGATCTGGACGAGTTGCTGGAACTGGCCGACCGGATCCTGGTCATCTCCGACGGCCGCATCGTCCACGAGACGGCCGGCGCCACCGCCGACCGCGTGGCGATCGGCCGCCACATGGCCGGCCACTGAGGGGAGCCCCGTCACGCCATGCCCATCACCATCGACGCCGCCCCTTATGCCTTCACCGCGCCGCGCGACCGGCTGGCGCTGATCGTGATCGACATGCAGCGCGACTTCCTGGAGCCGGGCGGCTTCGGCGCCGCGCTCGGCAACGACGTCGCCCGGCTGCAGCCGTCGATCGCGCCGACCCGGCGCCTGCTGGACGGCTTCCGTGCGGCGGGGCTGCCGGTCTTCCACACCCGCGAATGCCATCTGCCCGACCTCTCGGACTGCCCGCCGGCCAAGCATGGCCGCGGGCCCGGGCCGCTCCGCATCGGCGATCCGGGACCGATGGGTCGGATCCTGATCCGCGGCGAGCCGGGGGCGGATATCATTCCCGAACTGGCGCCATTGCCGGGCGAAGTGGTGATCGACAAGCCCGGCAAGGGCGCCTTCCACGCCACCCCGCTCGGCGACGAGCTTGCCCGCCGCGGCATCGGCCATCTGGTCTTCGCCGGCGTCACCACCGAGGTCTGCGTGCAGACCACGATGCGCGAGGCGAACGACCGGGGCTTCGACTGCCTGCTCGCCACCGACGCCACCGACAGCTATTTCCCCGACTTCAAGGCCGCGACCATCGCCATGATCACCGCCCAGGCCGGCATCGTCGGCTGGGCGGCACCGGTGGATGCCGTCCTTGCCGGATTGAGGGCCGACACATGAGCACTGATCTTCCCGCCGTGCTCCGCGCCGGCCTGCTCGACCCCGCCGCCCGCGCGGCGCTGGACTGGCAGCCCTTCCGCCCGGGTGTCGAGGCCCACTGGCTGCACCGCAGCCCCGATGGCGGCCCGGCGGCGGCGCTGCTGCGCTATGCCCCCGGATCCGAGGTGCCGCGCCACGCCCATATCGGCCGCGAGACCATCCTCATCCTGGAGGGCCGCCAGAGCGACGATGCCGGCATCTACGAGACCGGCACGCTGGTGGTCAACGAGCCCGGCACGGAACACAAGGTGCGCAGCGACACCGGCTGCACCGCCCTGCTGATCTGGGAACGCGCGCCGCGGCTTTACGAAGGCACCTGACCCACCGCGCCGGGCCCTGTCAGTGGAGGCCGATGATCGCCTCGGCGAGATCCCAGACCGGCTCACGGGTCTTCCGCGGATAACAGAGGTGCTCCGCCAGCATCTGCGGGTACACATAAATGTGCTCCGTCATCATCATCGGGAGGCCGTCGTAATAGCGCTGCGGGGTACCAAAGCGGAGCAGATCCGCGACGTCGCGGCGCGGCATCCAGAGGGTGAAATTTCCGGTCCGATGCCCGTCCCGCCACAGATCGACGAGGTCCAGCTCGTCCGTTCCGAAAAACTCGCGGGCATCCTTGTAATCGTCAAGACCGGCAATTTTCCAGCCCTGCCCCAGACCGCCTGCCACCATTCTGGTGGTCCACAGCCTGTAGAGCGCGCGCGCCCGGATGATCTTCGCAAACCAAAGGACCGCGTCGATCTCCTTGCCCCGGTTCAACAGCTCCGCAACCCCGGTGCGTAGCACGACCTCCAGCCGGCCGACCAGGTCATTCACATCTTTCAGATGTCTTTCGGCCTCGGGCGTGTAATCCGGATCCTGTGCAATCGCGTCGATGCGGTGATGCAGCGACCGGCGCAAGGCCCCGTATTCCGGCTCCTCGACCAGGACGACCTGCTCGGGCAACAGCACCAGATCCGGATGGCGCCGACGCATATGCTTCCAGCTGGCCTCCAACACCGCGGCGTCCAGATCGACCGGCCGGGTGAAGCGCAGCGGCAGCACCTCCCGCGCCGGCAGGACCGCCATGTCGGTGGCGCCTTTCGCGACAAGCACACGGGTCAGATCCTCCAGGGCTTCAGAGAAGCCGCGCCCCGCGAAATCTGCGTGGAGCCGGTCGCAGGGCATAGCCGTATCATCGATCCGCAGCGGGATCACGAAGCGGCGGCCGGTCTGCCGCTCCCTCTTCAGTGCCACGACCAGTTCCCTTTTCACCCAGCCGGACCGGATGGAGGCATCGGACACCACGACCACGACCAGACTGCTCTGCTCCAGACCCTCATAGATGGCATCGCGCAGAGAATCCCCCAGCGTCATGCTCCAGCTGTCGAGCCAGACCGGGATCCCCTTCGCCAGCAGCCCCACGGCCAGCCGCAGCACGAAGGGCTTGTCCACTGATGCATGCGAGATGAAGACATTCGACATGAGGCCTCCCGTGGGCGATCCGCTTGTGGCTCCGCCGATTCAATCGGAGAGTCCGTCAGGTCACAACATCACGGCGTCCTGCCATGCCGACCCATGCTCATCAACGCACCCTCCGGCCCGCCGGCGCCAGAAACAGGCAACGGGTCATCGCCACCAGTTCGGCCAGCACCCGTGCCGGGTCGTCCGGGTCGATGGCGGTGCCGGCCAGGGCCACCAGCCGGGTGCGGTTGCGCAGCACGTTGTCGCGGATACCCAAAGTGGCATGCAGCCGCCAGCCCAGTTCCGCCCGGGTCAGATGCGGGGCGATCCGGGCCAGCACGTCCAGGAACAGCCCCAGATGGTCGACCTCTTCGGCCAATGCCTGGCCGAGCCTGGGATCGGCGCTGCGGCGGGTGATGGCGCGGAAGTTCAGGAACACGCGATAATCCGAGGTCGGATCGTAACGCCAGCGCACCGACGGCTCCAGCAGCGCCGTCAGCACCGCATCCAGCGGCGGCGGTGAGGGCCGGGCGGCATCGACCGCCGCGGTCAGCCGGTTCAGGCGTTCGGCATTGAAGCGGGTGTAGCAGCGCGCCATCGCTGCCACCATCAGCGCATCACGCGATCCGAAATGATAGCTGATCGCCGACACCGCCACCCCGGCCGCGGCCGCGATCCGGCGCACGGTGATCCGGTCGGGATCGTCCGTGGTCGCCATCAGGCGTTCGGTGACCTCCAGAATGCGGGCCGTGGTCAATTCGGTGGACATGCAGCTCCGATGGACATGGGGCCGGCTGCCCTTCGCGACGGTTCGATGACGGCTTTCGGGCAGCGTTCGAAGCCGGTCACCAGGGTGACATCATGACGGCTTATGGTCGGTGCGTCACCTCGCTGCGGCCGCATACACCGGGCTGCGACGGAGGCGGAAGGATCTGACCGGCCGAAAGGTTCGCGCCCATGCGCATCGCCCTGGTTTCCGATACCCATATCGCCACCCGCGCCCGCGGCTTCACCGCCAACTGGCACATCGCCGCCCGGCTGATCGAGGCCGAGCGCCCGGATCTGATCATCCATCTGGGTGACGTCACGGTCGATGGCGCCGGCGATCCGGCCGAGCACGGCCAGGCGCTGGAGGCCATGCAGGCGCTGTCTGCCCCGCGCCTGGCCGTGCCCGGCAATCACGATCTGGGCGACAACCCGCCCCATCCGGGCGCCCATGTCGCAAGCCCCGTGACTCCGGCCCGCCTTGCCACCTGGGCGGCCGCTTTCGGCCCCGATCACTGGGTGACCGAACTGGCGGGTTTCCGGCTGATCGGGCTCAACGCCCAGCTCTTCGGCACCGGGCTGGATGCCGAGGCGGCACAGTTCGACTGGCTGGCGGCAACGCTCTCCGCCGCCCGTGGGCCCGTCGGCCTGTTCCTGCACAAGCCGCTGTTCCGCGACCGCCCCTGCGACGACGAGGCCCATGTCCGCTATGTCCCGGCGGGCCCGCGCGCCCGGCTGCTCGAAGTGCTGGCGGGCGTCGATCTGCGCTTCGTGATCTCCGGCCATGCCCATCAGGCCCGGCGGCTGGTGGTCGGCGAAGTCGAGCATCTGTGGATGCCCTCCACCGCCTTCATCATTCCCGATCACATCCAGGAGCGGATCGGTGAGAAGCGGGTCGGCTGGGCGGTGCTGACGCTGGAAGACGGCCGCCATCGCCTGGATTTCCGCCACCCGGCCAGCCTGCCCGAGAACGATCTGCTCGACCATGACGACGCCTATCCGGCGGTGCGGGCGCTGCGACGCACCGGCCCTGCCTGATCAGCACCTCCCCTATCCGTACCTCCCAGATCCGTATCGATCCGATCTGCATCCGACGAGAGGCCTTCCCGCCATGACCATCACCCGTCGCGACCTGCTGCGCCTGATCGGCGCCGGCACCGCCACTGCTGCCCTGCCCGGCACCTTCTCGTCGGTGGTGCAGGCGGCAGGCGCCGATCCGCGCCCGGTTCTGCGTATCGCCGTTCAGGCCCTGCCCGCCAGTCTGGAGCCGCTGGAGGTGATCTCCAATATCGGCCTGCGCCAGACCACCTGCCTGTTCGACAGCCCGCTCCGGCGCGACTTCAAGGCGGAGGCCGCCACGCCTGGCACGGCGAAGATCGACCCGCAGCTCGCCACCGCCGTCACCCGGATCGACGATCTCACCTGGCGGATGACGCTGCGCCCGGGGGTGATGCTGCATGACGGTTCCACCCTCTCGGCCGCCGACGTGGCGGCGACCTTCGCGCCCGGCCGGATCGGCCCCGACACGCCCTGGCCCGAGGGCCGGATCCTGTTCGGCCATCTGGCCGAGGTCCGAACGGTGGACGCGCTGACCGTGGATCTCGTCACCCGGAACCCCGACCCGGTGATGCCCCAGCGCCTGGCCGCCTATGGCGCCTGGATCGTGGGGGCGAAGGCGATGGCGGCCGGCGGGCCCGAGACCATGCGCACCGCCCCGGTCGGGGCCGGCCCATACAAGCTGGCCGAATTCGTCCGCGACACCCGGCTGGTCCTCAGCTCTCACGACGACTACTGGATGGGCCGGCCGGCGGCGCGCGAGGTGCGCATCGAGGTGGTGCCCGAGGCCGCAACCCGGATCGCCGGGCTGATCTCGGGCGAATACGACATCGTCACCAACCTGCTGCCCGACCAGATGCCGCAGCTCGACGGCTATGACGATGTCGAGGCGGTGGCCGTGCCGCTCGATCTGGTCCACATGCTGTTCTACGATCCCCGCCGCCCGGCGGTGGCCGATGCCCGCATCCGCCAGGCGCTGAACCACGCCATCGACTATGATGCGCTCGGCCGTGCGGTCTGGGGCGCACGGTTCAGCCGGCCGAACGGTCTGCAGACCCCCGCCTTCGGCCCGCTCTATGATGCCGGCCGCCGGCATTTCCCCTTCGATCCGGCCCGGGCCAAGGCGCTGCTGGCGGAGGCCGGCTATGACGGCACCCCCGTGCGTATGCGCCTGATCTCAGGCTACTACGTCGGGGCCGAGGCGGCCGGGCAGATCATCCAGGCGATGTGGGCACAGATCGGCGTGCCGCTTGAGCTGGAATTCGTCGAGAGTATGAAGCAGGCGCTGGAACCCGGAGCCGATGTGCGGATGATCTCAGCCGCCTTCCGTTTCCCCGATCCGCTGGGCGGCGGGGTGGTGCCGGCCTGGGGGCCGGATTCGGCGGTGCAGAAGCGCGGTTTCTGGTCGTCCGACCGGTTCAATGCCGGGATCGCCGAGCTTCAGGCCGCGCAGGACACCGCCGATCGCCGGCGGATCTTCCAGCACCTGCTCGACCTCTTCGACGAAGAGGCGCCGGGTGTGGTGCTTTATGGCGTCAACGAGGTCTACGGCAAGCGCCGGCCGGTCAACTGGACCCATTACCCGCTCTATTATCTCGATCTCCGCCCCGACAACCTGTCCTTCGCATGACCGCACTCACCGTCGAAAACCTCAGGATCGACGTGCCGGGCGGCCCGGCTGTGGCGGGGCTCGACCTCGCCATCGGCCGCGGCCGGGTGTTCTGCCTGGTGGGCGAAAGCGGCTGCGGCAAAAGCCTGACGGCACTGGCGCTGATGGGGCTGCTGCCGGCGGGCGCCCGGGTGGTATCCGGCACCGCTCGTATCGACGGCCGGCCCTTCCGCCCGGGCGGCCCCACCCCTGCCGGGCTCGCCATGGTCCACCAGGACGCCATGGCCTCGCTCGACCCGCTGATGACGGTCGGCCGGCAGATCGCCGAGCCGCTGGTGGCACAGGCGGGGTTCAGCCGCCGTGCGGCCATGGCCGAAGCCGTGCGGCTGATGGAACGGGTCGGCATCGCCGGGGCGGCGGAACGGGCCCGGGCCTGGCCGCATGAATTCTCCGGCGGCATGAACCAGCGGGTCGCGATCGCCATGGCGCTCGCCTGTCGCCCCCGCCTGCTGATCGCCGACGAGCCCACCACCGCGCTCGACGTCACCGTCCAGGCCCAGATCCTGGACCTGCTGGCTGGGCTTGCCGCCGAAACCGGGATGGGGCTGGTCTTCATCACCCATGACCTGGGCGTGGTCGCCGAAATCGCCGACGAGATGGCGGTGATGTATGCCGGGCGGATCGTCGAACAGGGCCCGGTCGGCCGGATCTTCGATGCCCCCGCCCATCCCTATGCCGCCGAACTTCTGGCCTGCCGCCCCGGCCGCCAGGCGCGCGGCAGCCCTCTTGCCGCCATTCCCGGCATGGTGCCCCGGCCCGGGCGGCGCGGCCCCGGCTGCGACTTCGCTCCACGCTGCCGTCGCGCAACTGAAAGCTGCTCCATCATACCGCCAAAACTTCTTCCGGCTGCCGGCGGCGGGCTGGTTGCCTGTGGGGTGCCGGCATGACCGCCCCGGCCACCACCCGGGCCGATACGACATCGGCGACCAGGCCCGCCGCTATGCCGGCCCTCACCTCCGCCGCACCGCGGCTGATGGCCCGCGGGCTCGGTCTGGATGTGCGGCACCGCGACCCCGGCCTCTTCACCCGGCCGCGCCGGGCCGCGATCGTCTCGAACATCGATCTTGAGGTCGCGCCGGGCGAGATTCTGGGCCTGGTCGGCGAAAGCGGCTCGGGCAAGACCACGATCGGCCGCATGCTGGCCGGCGAGATTGCGCCCGACAGGGGCCGGGTGCTGCTGGATGGCGCAGCCCTCACCCTGCCCCTGCCGCCGGCCCGGCGGCGTGCGGTGCAGCTGGTGTTTCAGGACACGCTCGGCGCCTTCGACCCGCGCATGACCCTTGGCCGGCAGCTCGACGAGCCGCTGGTCGTGGCGGGGCTGCCCCCGGCCGACCGGCGCCGGCGCATCTCTGCGGCGCTCGACGCCATGGGGCTCGATCCCGCCCTGCTCGACCGCTGGCCGCATCAGGTCTCGGGCGGGCAGCGCCAGCGTGCGGTGCTTGCCCGCGCGCTCAGCCTGGATCCCTCGGTGCTGGTGCTGGACGAACCGGTCTCGGCGCTCGACGTCTCGGTCCAGGCGCAGGTGGTCAACCATCTGGCGGCGCTGGCCCGGGATCGCGGCCTCGCCATGGTGTTCATCAGCCATGATCTGGGCGTGGTCGGCCACCTCGCCCATCGGGTGGCGGTGCTCTATCTGGGCCGGGTGGTGGAAACCGGGCCGGTCGACGCGGTGTTCGGCGCCCCCGCCCATCCCTATACCCGCGCCCTGCTCGATGCCGTACCGGTCGCCCATCCGGGGCTGCGCCGGCCGCGCCTGCGCCTTCAAGGCGAACCGCCCAGCATTCTGAACCCGCCCGCGGGCTGCGCCTTCCATCCGCGCTGCCCGCTGGCCGAAGACATCTGCCACCGGCAACGCCCGGAACCCTCAGCCCGCACGACCGCGCGCCATCTCGCCGCCTGTCACTTTCCCCCTCCGGCCGAGGCCTGATCCGCGATGTCCCGCGCCCTTCTGATCCGCCTGGCCCGCACCCTGGTCACCGCGCTGATCTGCATCACCCTCACTTTCGTCGTGCTCCGGCTGTCGGGCGATCCGCTCGACGCGCTGCTGCCCGAGGATGCGCCCCAAAGCATCCGCGACGCCTATGCCGCCCGCCTCGGCCTCGACCGGCCGCTTTATGAGCAGTATCTGGGCTATCTGGGCGGGCTCGCGACGGGGGATTTCGGCCGCTCGCTGCTCGACGGGCGCAGTGCCGCGGGCGTGGTGGCCGAACGGCTGCCGGCGACCCTGCTGCTGGGCGGCACCGCCTTCGCCCTCGCCTTGCTGATCGGCATCCCCGCCGGCACCATCGCCGCCCTTCGCCGTGGCGGGCCGGTCGATCGGGGCGTGATGGGGGTGGCGGTCTTCGGCTATGCGATGCCGAATTTTTTCCTGGGGCTGGTGCTGATCCTGGTCTTCGCGCTCTGGCTCAGGGTGTTGCCGTCATCGGGCTTCGGCGCCGCGGCGCATCTGGTGCTGCCGGCGCTGACCCTGGGCACCGCCATGGCCGGCAAGCTCGCCCGTTTCGTGCGCGGCGCCGTGCTCGATGTCCTGGGCCAGTTGCATCTCAGGGTCGCGCGCGGCAAGCGCCTCGGCCGCATCCGCCTGGTCGCGGCCCATCTTGCCCCCAATGCCGCCGTGCCGGTGATCACCTTCCTGGGGTTCGAAGCCGGGCTGCTGGTCGGCGGCGGGGTGGTGGTCGAAAGCGTCTTCGGCTGGCCGGGGGTCGGCCGGCTGCTGGTCCAGTCGGTGGCCGCCCGCGATCTTGCCGTGGTGCAGACCATCATCCTGATGATCGCGCTCGCCATGATCCTGGCCAATCTCGCCGCCGACCTGCTCCATGCCCGGCTGGACCCGCGGGTCCGCGCCGCCCTTGCCGGAGAGGCCCGCCGATGAGCCCCATCCCTGCCCTGCCCGCCGCCGGCCGGCTGCACCGGCTGTTCCGTCCGCTCGCATCCGGCGCTGCACGCGGCCGCGGCCTGCCCTGGTCGATCCGCTGCGCCCTGGGCTTTCTGGCGGCACTCGTCCTGCTCGCGATCTGCGCCCCCTGGGTGGCGCCGGCCGATCCGCTCGCCATGGATCTGGGTGCGCGGCTGCGCCCGCCGGCAGGTTTCGGCGGCACCCTCTCCCATCCGCTCGGCACCGATGCGCTCGGCCGCGACCTGCTCTCGCGCGTGCTCTACGGTGCCCGGGTGTCGATCCTGATCGCGGTCGCCGGCACGGCGATCGGGGCGGTGCTCGGCACCTGCGCCGGCTTCCTCGCCGCCCGTTTCCGCGGCCTGGCCGACCAGCTGCTGATGATGCTGGTCGACGTGCAGGCGGCGCTGCCCTCTCTGATCCTGGCGCTGGCGGTGATCGCCTTTCTCGGCAACGATCTGGTGCTGTTCGTGATCCTGGTCGGGCTCGACGGCTGGGAGCGCTATGCCCGGCTGTCGCGCAATCTGGTGCTCGCCACCGGTTCGGCCGGCTGGGTACGGGCGGCGCGGATGACCGGCATCACCGGCGCGCGGCTGCATCTTGGCCATGTTCTGCCCAATGTCGCCGGCCCGCTGGTGGTGCAGGCCACCCTCAACTTTCCGGGCACGATCCTGCTGGAGACCGCGCTCTCCTTCCTCGGTCTGGGCGTCCAGCCGCCGGCCACCTCGCTCGGCCAGATGCTCGGCGACGGGCGCGGGCTGCTGCTCAATGCCTGGTGGATCGCGGTGATCCCCGGTCTGCTGATCCTGGCCACCACCATGTCCGTCTGCCTGATCGGCGACCATCTCCGTGACCGTCTGGACCCCACCACCGGCAGCTGAGCCGTCAGCCGCCGCGCATGCGCTGATATTTCAGGATCGCCTGGGTCCGGCTCTCCACGCCCAGCTGGCGGAAGATCCGCGACAGATGGCCCTTCACGGTATTGAGGTTCAGCCCCAGCAGATCGCCGATCTGCTGGTTGGAATGGCCGCGGGCCAGCAGGTCCATGATCTCCATCTGCCGCTCGGTCAGCGCGGCGCCGCTCTCGCCCTCGCCCGCCTCCGCCAGGCCGGCATCCCCGGCAATCGGCAAGGCAGCCGCCGGGATCGGCGCGGGCCCGCGTTCTGCCTCGGCATCACGCGCCAGCAGTTCATAGGGGAAATAGGTGCCGCCGACCTGGATCATCCGCAGGATGCCGATGATCACCTCGTCATGGGTCGATTTCGGAATGTAGCCGCGCAGGCCCGCCGCCAGCGCCGCCCGCAGATCGGACTTGCTCTCCGACATGGTGAAGGCCACCACCGGCGCCGGCTCCAGCCGCCGCCGGATCCGGTCCAGCCGGTCCTGGCCCAGGAAATCCGGCAGATAGAGATCGACCACCGCGAAGCTGAACCGCATGCCCTCGTCGAGCAGCGCCTCCAGCGCCGCCAGCCCGTTCGCCTCCACGATCTCGACCGGATCGAACACCTCCGCCAGCAGATGCCGCAACCCCGCCCGCACCACCGAATGGTCGTCGACGATCAACACACGATAGGCGGAGACGGGCTCGGACATGGGTCGGGCGGCATCCTCGGGATTGGGTGTCGTGTCGAGGATAGCGCGGGGCGGGGGTTGGGGGAATGGGGGAGAGCCGCGATCCTCCCCCATCGCCACATGTCACCAGATCAGATCGTCGGCCATCACGCGCCCGTGAACCCTGAGCATAGCCCCGTCGAAAGAGAGCACGGTATCGCCTGCCGTCTGCTCCATGAAGATCGACGACAGGCTGTCCACCTGCCAGCCGGTGATGTCGATCCGGTCCTCACCAGTTCTGAAATCGACGATCAGGTCATGCCCCGACCGCACGCCTCACCTCCCTGCTCCTCTGCATCGTCGGCGTCTTCACCGTGTGGTGGACGCCGCTTTATGGCGGCGAGATCGGGGCGGCGTATATCGCGGGGTTCTGCCTTTATCTTCTGGTCGTGAAGGCGATGCTTCTGCGGCGGGGCGTTTCGGAGCGGCGGCCCTGGGTGAAGACGCGGGTGCTCGCCGGGTGGGTGGGGGTTACGCTGGTGGCGGCCGCCGTGGTGCGGATCGCATTTTGATGGATGCTGAAAGCTCACCTGCCCGGACTGCGTTCCTCGGCCAGATGCTCAGACAAAGGGGCGACCCTGATGTGGCGCGCCCTTAAGACCTTGTTTACGCCTGCCCGTCTCTCCTGGCCTGAATACCTCGTCCTTGCTTTGGCCGTGCTGCTGATGGTCTGGTCGGCCTGGTGGGGGCGTCTGATAACGGGCGAGGCGCTGACGCCGTATTTCGCCGGGATGCTGATCTATATGGTCGTGGCGCGTCTGCTCACCGGGCCCTGGGACGAGGCAGTTGCGGGCAGGCCCGGGATGCGGCGCAAGCCCTGGGTGCAGACGCGGGTATTTGCGGGCTGGTCGGTGATCACCTTCCTCGTCGCGGCTGCGGTCAGGCTTTGAACGGCAGGGGTTGCCGAGGATGACGGCAGCGGCGGCGGCGCGCTATGCTGCGCGCCCATCCCCTGTCCTGCCTCTCCCCATACCGGAGCCTGCATGCGATGACGACCGCCGCCACCCCCCGCCTGCCCGTCACCGCCATCATCGCGCCCGGCTGGGATCAGCCGCGCTGGCAGCGGGCGCTCGTGGCCGCGGCGCCGGGGCTGGAGGTCAGGCTCTGGCCCGATCTGGGGGATGTGTCCGAGATCGAGGCGGTGCTGCTCTGGAAGCAGCCGGCGGGTGCGCTTGCGGGCATGAGCCGGCTTGGTCTCGCCCAGTCGCTGGGGGCCGGGGTGGAGCATCTGCTGAACGATCCGGCGATCGGCGACCATGTCGCCCTCGGCCGGGCGGTCGATCCGGCGATGACCGGCGAGATGGTGCGCTTCGTGGTCCATGCCGTGCTGGCAATCTCGGTCGATGCGGCCGGCTATCGCGCCCAGCAGGCCGCCGGCCTGTGGGAAGAGCGGAGCGTGCCGGGCGGCGCGCTCAGGGTCGGCATGCTGGGGCTGGGGGAGCTGGGGGCCGCGGCGGCGCAGGCGCTGGCAGGCCTCGGCTTCACCGTCACCGGCTGGTCGCGCAGCGCCAGGCAGGTGGCGGGCGTCACCTGCCTGTCGGGCGCCGACGGGCTGAACCAGCTGATCGCCGGCACCGACTGCCTGGTCAACCTGCTGCCGCTGACCGACGAGACCCGCGGGCTGATCGATGCCCGCCTGCTGGCCCGCCTGCCCCGGGGGGCGCATCTGGTGAACGTCGCCCGCGGCGGCCATGTGGTCGAAGCCGATCTGCTTGCCGCACTCGACGACGGCCGGCTGGCCTCGGCGACGCTCGACGTCACCGCGGTCGAGCCCCTGCCCCAGAGCCACCCCTTCTGGTCGCATCCGAAAATCGTGCTCACCCCCCATGTCGCGGCGGCCAGCACCCCTGAGACCATGGCGCCCATCCTGGCCGAAAGCCTGCGCCGACATGCCGCCGGCCGGCCGCCGCTCGACCCGGTGGAGCGGACCCGCGGATACTGACCGACGTTCAGTTGAACCGCTGCGAGCCGGTCTCAAACCCGGCCGCAATTGGTGCAGTGCGGCATAAATCCGCCGTTTTTTCCCGCCGGTTTCCCCCGCCATCACCCTTGACCGGCCGGCCTTGGCGGCGCCACACTCTTGATGCCGGATCGGAGCGAACAAGGGGGAAGACCCCCGGCCCCGGACCGGGGGAGGATTGAGTCAGGAACACCCGGCGGGATGACGGTCGTCCCGCCGCCCATGCGGCCCCAGCCGTGCCCCTGCGCGTTCCCGCCATCGCGGTGGTCGATCGCGCGGCTGTACGTTCGCCGCCGGAATGTCGCCGCCCCTCTCCCCGTCCACCCTGGGGCCTGCCTGCCCGGGCCGGCACCGCGTGACCTGCGGCAGCCTTGCGTGTGCGGCTGTCCGTCTACCGACCGATGGGGAGGTTATACATGCCGGTCCAGATCAGCCTGACGGTGAACGGCGAGCGTGTCGAACGCTCGGTCGAGCCGCGGACCCTGCTGGTTCAATTCATCCGCGACCATCTCGGCCTCACCGGGACCCATGTCGGCTGCGATACCAGCCAGTGTGGTGCCTGTGTCGTCCATGTCGACGGCAATGCCGTGAAGTCCTGCACCATGCTGGCGGTCCAGGCCGAGGGCGCCGAGGTCACCACCATCGAGGGGCTGGCCACCAACGGCACGCTGCACCCGGTGCAGGAAGCCTTCCATCAGGAACACGGGCTGCAGTGCGGCTTCTGCACCCCGGGCATGGTGATGAGTTCGGTCGACCTGCTGAAGAACAACCCGAACCCGACCGAAGCCGAGATCCGCAAGCACCTGGAAGGCAATATCTGCCGCTGCACCGGCTATCACAACATCGTCAAGGCCGTGCAGTCCGCCGCGGAGACGATGCGCGGCTGACCGCCGCCATCCGCCAGGACAGACCCGGCGGGCGAAGATCCTGCCGGGCGACGGGAGGAGTGAGGACGAGATGACCGAACAGGTGATCGGCAAGCCGGTGAAGCGGACCGAGGACCGGCGCTTCCTGACCGGCCGCGGCCGTTATACCGACGACATCCAGCTGGCGCGGCAGACCTATGCCTATATCATCCGCAGCCCGCACGCCCATGCGAAGATCCTGAACATCGACCCTTCGGCCGCACTGGCGCGGCCGGGCGTGGTGGCGGTGTTCACCGGCAAGGACATGGCGGCCGACGGCATCGGCGGTCTGCCCTGCGGCTGGCTGGTCCATTCCAAGGACGGCTCGCCGATGAAGGAGCCGCCGCATGCGCCGCTGGTGCCCGACCGGGTGCGCCATGTCGGCGACAATGTGGCCGTGGTGATCGCCACCTCGAAGGAACTGGCCAAGGACGCCGCCGAAGACGTCGCCATCGACTATGAGGAACTGCCCGCAGTTGCCGATGCCCGCCGGGCGCTGGCCGATGGCGCCGCCTCGGTCTGGGACGATCAGGCCCCGGGCAATCTCTGCTACGACTGGGAACTGGGCGACCGGGCCGCGACCGAGGCCGCCTTCACCAATGCCCACCGGGTGGTGGAGCTGGAGCTGATCAACAACCGCCTGATCCCCAACGCCATGGAGCCGCGCGCGGCGATCGGCGATTACGATCCGGCGAGCGGCCAGTACACGCTCTACACCACCAGCCAGAACCCCCATGTCATCCGCCTGCTGATGGGCGCCTATGTGCTGCAGATCCCCGAGCACAAGCTGCGCGTGGTGGCACCGGATGTCGGCGGCGGCTTCGGCTCCAAGATCTATCACTATGCCGAAGAGGCCATCGTCACCTGGGCGGCGAAAAAGCTGGAACGCCCGGTCCGCTGGACGGCCGAGCGCACCGAAAGCTTCATGACCGACGCCCATGGCCGCGATCACTGGAGCCGCGCCCGGCTGGCGATGGATGCCGACGGCAATTTCCTGGGCCTGCATGTCGAGACGGTCGCCAATCTGGGCGCCTATCTTTCGACCTTCGCGCCCTCGATCCCGACCTATCTCTACGGCACGCTGCTCGCCGGGCTCTACAAGACGCCGGCGATCTATTGCGAGGTGAAATCGGCCTTCACCCACACCACGCCGGTCGACGCCTATCGCGGCGCGGGCCGGCCCGAGGCCTGCTATCTGCTGGAACGCCTGGTCGACAAGGCCGCGGCCGAAAGCGGCATCGACCGGATCGAGCTGCGCAAGAAGAACTTCATCACCGCCGACATGATGCCCTATCAGACCCCGGTGGCGGTGCAGTACGACAGCGGCGAGTTCCACAGGAATCTCGACGACGCCATGCGGCTGATCGACTATGCCGGCCTCGACGCCCGCAAGGCCGAGGCGCGGTCGCGCGGCAGGTATCTGGGGCTGGGTGTCTCGACCTATATCGAGGCCTGCGGTCTGGCGCCCTCGGCGCTGGCCGGCCAGCTCGGCGCCCGTGCCGGCCTCTACGAGGCGGCGGAAGTCCGGCTGCACCCGACCGGATCGGTCACCGTGTTCACCGGCGCCCACAGCCACGGCCAGGGCCACGAGACCACTTTCGCGCAGGTGGTGGCCGACCGTCTGGGCGTGCCGCTTTCGCAGGTCGAGATCGTCCATGGCGACACCGACCGCATCCCCTTCGGCATGGGCACCTATGGCTCGCGCTCGCTGCCGGTCGGCGGCTCGGCGCTGGTCAAGGCCATCGACAAGGTGATCGACAAGAGCCGCAAGATCGCCGCCCATCTGCTGGAAGCCGCAGAAGGCGATATCGAGTTCCAGAACGGCCGGTTCTCGGTCAAGGGCACCGACAAGGGGGTCGGCATCGGCGAGGTGGCGCTGGCGGCCTATGTGCCGCACAACTACCCGCACGAGAAGCTGGAGCCGGGCCTGGACGAAAGCGCCTATTACGATCCCGTGAACTTCACCTATCCCAATGGCTGCCATCTCTGCGAGGTGGAGGTCGATCCCGATACCGGCGTGGTCGAAATCAAGCGCTTCGTGGCGGTGGACGATTTCGGCCGGGTGGTGAACCCGATGATCGTGGAAGGCCAGGTCCATGGCGGCATCGCCCAGGGCATCGGCCAGGCGCTGCTGGAAGCGGCGATCTACGATCAGGACAGCGGCCAGCTGATGTCGGGCTCGTTCATGGACTATTGCATGCCGCGCGCCGACGACCTGCCCAGCTTCACCGTCGCCCATAACGAGGTGCCCTGCACCACCAACCCGTTGGGGGTGAAGGGCTGCGGCGAGGCCGGCGCCATCGGCTCGCCGCCCGCGATCATCAATGCCGTGATCGACGCGCTCCGGCCGCTGGGCGTGACCGACATGGACATGCCGGCGACGCCGCATCGGGTGTGGTCGACCATCCAGGCGGCGCGCATGCCCGCCGCTGCCGAGTGAACACCTCCTGACCCGGCGCCTGCCGCCGGGTCGCCGGGACGTCATCGGGGAAGACACCGATATGTACGCATTCGAATATCACCGTCCCTCGTCGGTCGCCGACGCCGCCCAGGCGCTGGGTGCCAACGAGGACGCCAAGCTGGTGGCGGGGGGCATGACCCTGCTGCCGACCATGAAACAGCGTCTGGCGGCACCGTCGGACATCATCGACCTGAACGGCATCGCCGAGCTGGCCGGCATCAGCCGCGACGGCGACACCCTGGTCATCGGCGCCATGACCCGCCATGCCGCCGTCGGCCGCTCCGACGAGGTGAAGGCGGCGATCCCGGCGCTGGCGCATCTGGCCTCGCATATCGGCGATGCCCAGGTCCGCAACCGCGGCACCATCGGCGGCTCGCTGGCCAACAACGACCCGGCGGCCGATTATCCGGCGGCAGCGCTGGCGCTCGGCGCCGACATCGTCACCGACCAGCGCAGCATCCCGGCGGACGACTATTTCGTCGGCATGTTCGAAACCGCGCTGGAACCGGCCGAGATCATCCGCGAGGTCCGCTTCCCGATCCCCGAGAAGGCCGGCTATGTGAAGTTCCCGAATCCGGCCTCGCGCTACGCCCTGGTCGGCGTGTTCGTGGCCCGGGCGAAGGACGGCTCGGTCCGCGTCGCGGTCACCGGCGCCGGTCCCTCGGTCTTCCGGGTGGAGGCGATGGAAGCCGCCCTTGCCGCCGATTTCCGCCCCGAAGCGCTGGACGGCATCACAGTGCCGGCCGACGGGCTGAATTCGGACATGCATGCCGGTGCCGAATATCGCGCCCATCTGATCGGCGTGATCGCAAAGCGCGCGGTGGCGGCCGCCCTCGGCTGAGCCGGGCGGCTCCACGGCCCGCCGTGATGGATGCGGGCCAGGGCGGGTGCGGGCGCGGATCACGTGCCCGCACCGCCGTCTTCGCATGTCGTGACGGCTTGCCTGCGGCTGTCCCGCGCGCCAGATTTACGATGCATGCCGATCCATTCCATCCCTCGAGGAGCCGGTCTTGACGCTCTTCCCCTCCCCCGTCCCGCTGCCTGCCTCGGTCGCCGACACGCTGGCCCTGCTCGATCAGGGCGATTATGTGGCCGACGAGGCGCTCGCGACGGTGCTGTTCCTGGCCATGCGTCTCGGCCGGCCGCTGCTGCTTGAAGGCGAGGCCGGCGTCGGCAAGACCGAAATCGCCAAGGTGCTGGCCAAAACCCTCGGCCGGCGGCTGATCCGCCTGCAATGCTATGAAGGCCTGGATCAGGCCCAGGCGCTCTACGACTGGAACTATGCCCGCCAGATGCTGGAAATCCGGCTGGCCGAAGCCTCGGGCGAGGCGGGAGAGGCCGGCGCGCGCGAGCGCCTGTCGGAGGATCTGTTCTCGGAACGCTTCCTGCTCCGCCGCCCGCTGCTGGATGCGATCAGCCCTGACCCTGCCGGCGCGCCGGTGCTGCTGATCGACGAGATCGACCGCGCCGACGAGCCCTTCGAGGCCTTTCTGCTGGAGCTTCTGGCCGATTTCCAGGTCACCATCCCCGAGATCGGCACCATTCGTGCCGAGACCCCGCCGATCGTGATCGTGACCTCGAACCGGACGCGCGAGATCCATGATGCGCTGAAGCGCCGCTGCCTCTATCGCTGGATCGACTATCCGGATGCCGCGCGGGAAGTGGCGATCATCCGCCGCAAGACGCCCGCGGTCGCCGAGGCGATGGCCGCCCAGATCGTCGGCTTCGTGCAGCGGCTGCGCGCCCAGGATCTGTTCAAGGCACCGGGCGTGGCCGAAACCCTCGACTGGGCCAATGCCCTGGTCCAGCTGGATGCCGTCGACCTCGACCCCGGCCTGATCGACGGCAGCATGGGCGTGCTGCTGAAATACCAGGACGACATCGCCCGCATGACCGGCGCCGAAACCGCCCGCCTGCTGGCCGAGACCCGCGCCGACATGGCGGCGCGCAGCCATGAGACGAGACCGGCTTGATTCAGGACGGCACCAGCGGCCGCCTGCCGGCCAATATCGGCCGCTTCGCGCGGCTGCTGCGCCGGGCCGGCATCGCCATCGGTCCGGGCGACGTGCTGGTCGCGGCCGCGGCGGTGGCCGCCGTCGACATGGCCTCGCGCACCCAGGTGCATGCGGCGCTCAAGGCGACGCTGGTCAAGCGGCGGGAGCATCTGCCGCTGTTCGAACAGGCTTTCGACGTGTTCTGGCGCGATCCGCAGCTGCGCGAGCGCCTGCTGTCGCTGCTGCTGCCGCAGGTGGAAAGCGAGCGCACCCCCGACGGCCGCAAACTGGCCCGCCGTCTGGCCGATGCCTTTGCCGGCGATGCTCCGCCGCCGCCCCCGCCGCCGGAAGAGAAGCTGCGCGAAGAGACCCGGATCGATGCCAGCCTGACCTGGGATGCGACCGAGCGGCTGAAGACCCGCGACTTCGAACAGATGAGCGCCGACGAGGCGGCCGAGGCGCGCCGGGCGATCCGCCTGCTGCGCACCCGCCTGCCCGAACGGCCGGTCCGGCGGCTGAAGGCCGCGCCGCGCGGCCCGCGCATCGATCTGCGCCGCAGCCTGCGCGGCCAGATCCGCACCGGCGGCGAGGCGGTGACGCTGGCCCGCCGCCACCATCGCCGCGCCCGGCCGCCGCTGGTCGCGATCGTCGACGTCTCGGGCTCGATGGATGCCTATGCCCGGATGATGCTGCATCTGCTGCACGCGATGATGCAGGATGCCGGGCAGCGGGTGAGCGTGTTTCTGTTCGGCACCAGGTTGAGCGAGGTGACCCGCGAACTGGCGCGCCGCGACCCGGACGAGGCGCTGGAGGCGATCGGGCGCAAGGTGAAGGACTGGTCGGGCGGCACCCGGATCGGGCCGGCGCTTGCCGCCTTCAACCGCCGCTACGCCCGCCGGGTGCTGACCCGCAATGCCGTGGTGCTGCTGGTGACCGACGGGCTGGACCGGGCCGAAGACGACAGTCTGAGCCGGGCGGTAGAGCGGCTGGCGCATCTGACCCCGCGGCTGATCTGGCTGAACCCGCTGCTGCGCTTCGACGGCTTTCAGCCGGCGGCGCGTGGCGTGCGGGCGATTTTGCCTCATGTCCACGAGTTCCGGGCGGTGCATAATCTCACCGGGCTCGAAGCGCTCGCAGCCGCGCTCACCCGGACGAAGGCCGAGGCGGATCCGCGGCTTGAAGCCTGGCGGCGTGGCCTGCGGACCGACGATGCCGCCGTTCCGATCAGGAGGTGACAGAGATGACCACCAGATCAGATACCGCCACCGGCGACGACGTTCTGGGTGCCGCACTCGACTGGCGCGGCCAGGGTGTGGGCGTGGCGCTCGCCACCGTCGTCTCCACCTGGGGCAGCGCGCCGCGCCTGCCCGGATCGCAGATGGCGGTGGCGGCCGACGGCCGGTTCGCCGGCTCGGTCTCGGGCGGCTGCGTGGAAGGTGCGGTGATCGAGGCGGCCCAGGCCTGCATCGCGGGTGCCCCGCCGAAGCTGATGGATTTTTCGGTCGGCGACGATCAGGCCTGGGCAGTCGGCCTCGCCTGCGGTGGCCGGCTGGAAGTCTGGGTCGAACGGCTGGATTGACGGGAGCGGCAGCCTGATGGACGCGACACTGATCCGCCGCATCGCCGAAGACCGCGCCGCACGCCGTGGCGTGGCGCTGGTCACCGCCCTGGATGATGCCGCAACCACCGCCCTGGTGGCGACCGACGGCGGCGACATGGGCGCCGCCCTGCCGGCGCCCGTACGCGATGCCGCGCTTGACGCGATCCGCCAGGACCAGGCGACCAATGTCGAGGCCGAGGGCCGGCGCTGGTTCGTGAACGTCTTCGCGCCCCGCCCGCGGCTGATCGTGATCGGCGCGGTGCATATCGCCCAGGCGCTGGCGCCCATGGCGGCGGCGGTCGGTTATGACATGGTCGTGGTCGATCCGCGCGGGGCCTTCCTGACGCCCGACCGCTTCCCCGGCGTCACCGCCCGCATCGCCTGGCCCGAGGATGTGCTGCCCGAGATCGGCCTCGACCCGGCTTCGGCCCTGCTGGCGCTGACCCATGACCCGAAGCTCGACGATCCGGCCCTGACGCTCGCCCTCGACGCGCCGCTGTTCTATATCGGCGCGCTGGGCAGCACCCGCACCCATGCAAAACGCGTCGCCCGGCTGGAAGAGGCCGGGTTCGATGCCGGCCGCATCACCCGCATCCATGCGCCCATAGGCCTCGCCATCGGCGCGCGCACGGCGCCGGAAATCGCCCTCTCGATCCTGTCGGAAGTGGTGGCCGTCCGCCGCCTCGGCAGTGCCGAGGCGCTGCGGCGGCGGCCGCCCAAGGGCTGATGTCCGGGCCTTTCACCCCATCCCGTCCCCCCTCCAGCATGTGAACCGATCGCCCCCATGGATTTCTCCGAACATCCGCTCGACGACGCAGACGGCGTTCTGCTGGCCCACGCGATCGCGGTCGAAGGCCGCGTGCTGAAGAAGGGGCACCGGCTGGATCCGGAGACCATCGAGCTGATCCGCAAAGAGGGCCGCACATCCGTGCTCGGCGCCCGTCTGGGGGCCGATGACGTGCACGAGGACGAAGCGGCGCGCCTGGTCGCCCAGGCGGTGGCCGGGCCCAATGCCCGCATCGCCCGGGCCTTCACCGGCCGGGTCAATCTCTATGCCGCCACCCGCGGCCTCTGCCGGATCGACGAGGCACTGGTGAAGGCGATCAACCGGGTCGACGAGGCCATCACCATCGCGACACTCGCCGACGACACCGCCTGCGAAAGCGGCGAAATGCTGGCGACGATCAAGATCATCCCCTTCGCGGCCCCCAAGGCCGCCCTCGACCGGGTGCTGGCGGTGATTGCGAAGGCCGGCCGGCCGGCGATCCGCATCGCCCCCTGGCAGGTGATCCACGCCGCCCTGATCCTGACCGAACTGCCGCATCTGAAGCAGTCGATCTATGAAGAGACCGCCCGCGCCATCGGCAGCCGACTGATGCATCTGGGCGCGCGCACCCCGGTGATCGAACGCGTGCCCCACGACCGCACCCGGCTTGCCCGGGCGCTGGCCGATATCGCGCGGGAGCCGATGGATCTGATCGTCGTGGCCGGCGCCTCGGCGATCGTCGACCGCGCCGATGTGATCCCGGCGGCGCTGACCGATATCGGCGGCACCATCGTGCGCCTGGGCATGCCGGTCGATCCCGGCAATCTGCTGATGCTGGGCCGGCTGGCCGGCCGGCCGGTGATCGGCGCGCCGGGCTGTGCCCGCAGCCCGAAGATCAACGGCTTCGACCGTGTGCTGCAGCGCGCGGCTGCGGGTGAGGCGATCGAGGCGCTGGACATCGCCGATTTCGGCGTCGGCGGCCTGCTGAAGGAAGTGGGCGAACGCCCGCTGCCGCGCGCCGCCGCCTCGCCCGGGCCACGGCGCGGCGCGCCCAAATCGGTGCGCAACGTCGCCTCGGTGGTGCTGGCCGCCGGCCGCGGCACCCGCATGGGCGGGCCGGTGAACAAGCTGGTGCGCGAGATCATGGGCAAGCCGCTGATCGGCCATGTGCTTGATGCTGCCCTCGAAAGCCGGCTGAGGGCGCTCACCGTCGTCACCAACACCGATCCCTCGGTGCGCCTTGCGATCGGCGGCCGGCCGGTGCCGGTGGTGGTGAATGAAGAGCCGGAAGCCGGCATGTCGCGCTCGCTCGCGATCGGCCTCGCCGACGTGCCCGATGGGGCCGAGGCGGCGCTGGTGCTGCTCGCCGACATGCCCGGCATCACGCCCCGCCATATCGACATGCTGATCGATGCCTATGACCCGGACGAGGGCCGGCTGATCGTGGTGCCGGTCTGGCAGGGCAAGCGCGGCAATCCGGTGCTGTTCGACCGCCGCTTCTTCACCGAGATGATGGCCCAGACCGGCGATCGCGGCGCCCGCGACGTGATCCGCGCCCACGAGGACGTGGTGGTCGAGGTGGACATGCCCGATGCCGCCTGCCTGGGCGATATCGACACGCCCGAGGCGCTGGCAGCCGCCGAAGCCGCCGCCCGTGCCCAGGGCCTGCCGCCGGCGAGCGGCGCGCCCCTTCCCGCCGCAGGCGGGTGATCTCTGGTATAATCCCGCCGCATCCCTGATAGCGAGGCCGGCCAACCGGCCCGAGAGACCTGTCCCATTTCCGAGAGACCTGTCCCATTTCCCGAGGAACACGCCCCGTGACCACCCTTCCCCCCCATGCCGAACGCACCCGCCAGCAGAGCGATCTCTGGTCGTCGAAGGCCCGGACCTGGAGCCGCTGGGCCCGGCCGCTCGAGGCGATGGCGACCCGCTTCAACGAGATCCTGACCGAGGCGGCGGGCGTCACCCCCGGCGCACGGGTGCTGGATCTGGCGGGCGGTGCCGGGGAGCCGGCGATGACGCTGGCCCGCAAGGTGGGTGACGACGGTTTCGTGGTCTCGACCGATCTGGTGCCGGCCATGCTGCCCACCATCCGCGAGCGCGGCCGGGAAGCCGGGCTTGGCGGCGTGCTGACGGTCGCCGCCGCAGACATGGAACATCTGCCCTTCGCCCCGGCCAGTTTCGATGCCGTGGTCAGCCGCTTCGGCGTGATGTTCGCCCCCCACACCCAGGCGGTCGCCGACGGCATCCGCCGGGTGCTGCGCCCGGGCGGCCGCACCGCGCTGATGATCTGGACCACGCGTGAAGCCAGCACCATGCTGGAGGTGCTGGGCACCGCGGTCGAAGCCGAACTTGGCGTGGAGCCCGCCCATCCGGACGCCCTCGGCCCCTTCCGTTTCGGCAGCTGCACCCGCCTGCCCGACGCGCTGACCCGCGCCGGCCTGACCGGGGTTACCGCCGAAACCCACGTCTTCTCGCCACGCCCGCGCCTCGCCGACGATTTCTGGCGCCCGCAGCTGGATATGAGCTGGGGCCACCGCCTGGACGCCCGCCCCGAGGCCCGCCCGGCCATCGAAACCCGCATCCGCACCGCCTTCGCCGCCCTCGCCGATGCCGAAGGCCGGGTGCCGCTCCGGGCCGAGATGCGGGTGGTGTCGGGGGTGGCGCCGGGGTGAGCCGGCAAATTCATGGCATGGCAAGAAAGGTGGATCCCCGCCTTCGCGGGGATGACGGTTTTATCAGGATAAAGAATGCGCGCCCATCGATCACGCAATGGAGCCTGCCGTGAGTGATCGTCGCCCATGCATCTACATACTTGCCAATGGCCCTAACGGCACCCTGTACATTGGCGTCACGACCAATCTCGCTCGTCGCCTGCATGAACATCGTGACGTGGCGAACGGTTTCGTATCCCGATATGGCATCAGCCAACTGGTCTATGTCGAATTTTATGATCGGATCGAAGATGCCATCCAACGGGAGAGGCGGCTCAAGAAATGGGAACGCGCCTGGAAAATCCGCCTGATCGAGGAGCAGAACCCGTACTGGCGGGATATGTATGATGACCTGGCCGGCGGCACCTGATCCACGCCACGCCCACAGGATTGACGGTATCGCCTTGCTTCAAAAATAAAATGCCGTCATCCCCGCGAAGGCGGGGATCCACCTTTGCAGCCACGTGACGGGTGCCCCCGCCCCGACCGAAATCCCCTCACCTGTGACACATCTCACATAGCGCACCACCGCCCGTCATGGCACAGTGCGGCGGGGTTATATCGGATCGATATCACGGGACGATCCACCAGGGAGACGGGACGGGCCCACGCCATGGACGTGCGGACGTTGTGCCTGGGCGTGCTGACGCTCGGCGAGGCCACGGGTTACGAGATCAAGCAGGTTTTCGAGGGGGCCTTCGCGCATTTCCACGCGGCGGGCTTCGGCTCGATCTATCCCGCCCTGGCCGATCTGGCAGCCGAAGGGCTGGTGACGGTCACCGAGGTGGAGCAGGAAGGCCGGCCCGACAAGAAGATCTACAGGATCACGCCCCAAGGCCTGACCCGCTTCACCGAGGCGCTGTGCCGCACGCGCCCGCGGGAGCGGGTGCGCTCGGAATTCATGATCCAGATGTTCTTCGCCGCCCTGCTGCCGCCGGCGCGGATCGAGGACGCGCTCAAGATCAAGGCCGGGGAATATCGCGAGATCCTGGCCGATCTGGACCGGCGCGAGGCAGAGGCAGAGGGCGAGATCCCGCCCGGGCCGCGTTTCACCCTTGAATTCGGTCGCGCCGTCTATGGCGCCGCCCTCGCCCATGTCGAAACCCGGGGCCCTGCCCTGGTCGAAGCTCTTGCCGCAACCGCCGCCCGGAACGACGGGGATCCTTCATGAACCGCTCCATCCTGCTCGCCCTGATTCTGGCCGCCGCCCTTGGTGCCTGGATGTATACCGGCCGCATCGAATACGGTTTCGACGCTGATGCCGCCACCGATCCGGCGGCGGATGCAGCGGCCGGGACGGCGCCGGCCGCCGGGGAGGCGGCCCCCGCGGCAGCGGCGGAGCCGTTCACGGTCAGGGTGGCCGAACTGACGCTGACCGCCCAGGTCCGGGATCTGGTGGTCAGCGGCCGCACCGAGATGCGCCGGGTGGTGGATGTGGCTGCCGAAAGCGCCGGCCGGGTCATCGAACTGCCCGTCTCCCAGGGCAGCCGGGTCAAGGCCGGTGCCGAGATCGCGAAACTCGACACCCGCGATCTGGAACCTCGGCGCGCCCGCGCCCAGGCCCTGGTCGAACAGCGCCGGGCGGAGCTGAAGGCCGCCTCGTCGCTCAGCGCCAAGGGCTTCCAGACCGAGCTGCGCCTGGCCGAGGCCAAGGCCGAGTTCGAGGCCGCCCGCGCCGAACTCGCCCAGATCGAGCAGCAGATCGACGACACCATCGTCCGTGCGCCCTTTGCCGGCATCGTCGATCGCCGCCATGTCGAAATCGGCGACTATGTCTCGCCCGGCACCCAGGTCGCCCGGGTGCTGGCGCCCGAGCCCTATCTGATCGTCGCCGACATCGCCGAACGCGATATCGGCGCCATCAGGGTGGGCCAGCAGGCCCGCGCCCGGCTGGCCGACGGCAGCCTGGTGACCGGCTCGGTCGCCTATATCAGCCGTCAGGCCGATGCCCAGACCCGCACCTTCCGGGTGGAGATCGAGGTCGGCAATCCCGACGGCCTGCTCCCCGGCGGGGTGACCGCCGAGGTGTCGGTGCCGCTGGATCGCAACCCGGCCGTGCTGCTCACCCCCGCCCTCCTGTCGCTCGACGAGCGCGGCCGGGTGGGTGTCAAGGTGGTGGACGGCGACGACCGGGTCGCCTTCGACGTGGTCTCGATCCTCTCGGCCAGCGATGCCGGGGTCTGGGTCACCGGCCTTGCCGAACATGCGCGCGTGATCGTGGTCGGCCAGGGCTATGTCGCCCCCGGCGACAAGGTCATTGCGGTCGAGGTGCAGCCGCAGGAGCTGCGCGGCCTGGTGCCGCTGCCGCCCGAGGTGGAGCGCATGCTCGACCAGCTCGATCTGTCGGCGGCCGGCGCCACCAAGGCCCCGGCGCGTGAAGGGGCCGGCTCGTGAAGACGCTGATCAATGCCTGTCTTGCACGCAGCCGCACGGTGCTCAGCCTGCTGCTGCTGCTGCTGATCACCGGTTCGGTCGCCTATAACGACATCCCCAAGGAAAGCGACCCCGATGTCGCGATCCCGATCCTCTACATCACCATGCGCCATGACGGCATCTCGCCCGAGGATGCCGAGCGGCTGCTGATCCGCCCGATGGAGCAGGAACTGCGCTCCGTCGAGGGGCTGAAGGAGATGCGCGCCACCGCCGAGGAAGGCTATGCCACGGTGGTGCTGGAATTCGAGGCCGGTTTCGACATCGAAAAGGCCAAGCGCGATGTCCGCGAACAGATGGACATCGCCAAGGCCGACCTGCCCGGCGAGACCGAGGAGCCGGAACTGCACGAGGTCAATGTCGCGCTGTTCCCGATCCTGGTGGTGACGCTGTCGGGCGATGTCGACCAGCGCCTGCTGATCCGCCTCGCCCGCGATCTGCAGGACAAGATCGAGGGCCTCTCGGGCGTTCTCGAGGTCGACATCGCCGGCGATCGCGAGGATCTGGCCGAGATCGTGGTCGATCCGCGCGCGCTCGACAGCTATGGTATTTCGCAGGACGAACTGGTCCAGCTGGTCGGCCGTAACAACCAGCTGGTGCCGGCCGGCGCGCTCGACAGCGAGGCGGGCCGGGTCTCGGTCAAGGTGCCGGGGCTGATCCAGTCGATCGACGACATCCTCGACATGCCGATCAAGGCCATCGACGGCCGGGTCGTCACCTTCCGCGATGTCGCGGTCGGCCAGCGCAGTTTCAAAGACCCCGAATCGCTCGCCCGCGTCGACGGCAAGCCGGCGATCGCGCTGGAGGTGACCAAGCGGATCGGCGTCAACATCATCGACACGATCAACGAGGTCCGCGCGGTCGCCGATGCCGAGGCCGCCCTCTTCCCCGAAGGCGTGAAAATCTCGTACAGCCAGGACAAGTCGCAGCAGATCGAACTGATGCTGTCGGACCTGTCGAGCAATGTGGCGAGCGCGATCATCCTGGTGATGATCGTGGTGCTGGCGGCGCTGGGGCTGCGCTCGTCGATCCTGGTCGGCATCGCCATTCCGGGCTCGTTCCTGACCGGCATCCTGGTGCTGCACGCCATGGGGCTGACGGTCAACATCGTGGTGCTGTTCTCGCTGATCCTGGCCGTGGGCATGCTGGTCGACGGGGCGATCGTGGTCAGCGAATATGCCGACCGCCGCATGCTGGAGGGTGCGCATCGCATCCAGGCCTACCGCGAGGCCTCCACCCGCATGGCCTGGCCGATCATCTCGTCCACCGCCACCACGCTGGCCGCCTTCCTGCCGCTGCTGTTCTGGCCGGGCATCGTCGGCGAGTTCATGAAATTCCTGCCGATCACCCTGATCGTCACGCTGTCCGCCTCGCTCGCCATGGCGCTGATCTTCCTGCCGGTGCTGGGCAGCATCATCGGCAAGCCGGCGAAATCGAGCGGCCGGGTGGTGGAGATGCTGCGCGCGGCCGAAGACGGCGACATCCGCTCGGTCGGCGGGCCCGCCGGGCTTTATGTCCGCACCCTCGACAAGGCCGTCCGCTACCCCTGGGTGGTGGTGGCGATTGCGCTGGTCACGGCGGTGGTCACCCTGCAGGCTTATGGCATGTTCGGCCGCGGCGTCGAATTCTTCCCCTCGGTCGAACCCGACAACGCCCAGGTCCAGGTCCGCGCCCGCGGCAACATGTCGATCTCGGAAAAGGAGACCCTGGTCCGCGAGGTGGAGGCCGAGGTGCTGAAGCTCGACGGCTTCAAAACCGTCTACACCCGCACCGGCACCATCCGCGGCGAGGATCTGCCCGAGGACGTGATCGGCATCATCAATCTGGAATTCGCCGACTGGCGCACCCGTCCGCATGCGAGTGAAATCCTCGAAACCATCCGCCAGCGCCTGAAGCACCATCCGGGCCTGGTGATCGAGGCCCGCGAGGAAGAGGCCGGCCCCCCGGTCGGCAAGGCCATCCAGATCGAACTGGCCAGCCGTTTCCCCGAAACCCTGCCGGGCGCCGTCGACCATGTGCTCGCCGGCATGCACCAAATCGGCGGCATGATCGACATCGCCGACAGCCGGCCGGTGCCGGGCATCGAATGGGAAATGGTCGTCGACCGCGCCCAGGCGAGCCGCTTCGGCGCCGATGTGCTGGGGGTGGGCAATGCCGTGCGTTTCGTGACCCAGGGCGTCAATGTCGGCACCTATCGCCCGGACGACACCGATGACGAGGTCGAAATCCGGGTCCGCTTCCCTGAAATCGACCGCACCGGTGACCGGCTGGACCAGCTGCGCATCCAGACCGCGATGGGTCAGACGCCGATCAGCAATTTCGTCGAACGCCGCGCCGCCCCCACCCAGGGCATCATCAACCGTACCGATGCCCGCCGGGTGATGACAGTGGATGCCGAAGTGCCGGACGGCGTGCTGGCCGACAACAAGGTGCGTGAGATCCGCGCCTGGCTGGCGGCCAACCCGCTCGATCCCAGGGTGGAGGTCAAGTTCAAGGGCCAGGATGAAGAACAGCGCAAGGCCCAGGAATTTCTGAGCCGCGCCTTCGGCATCGCGCTGTTTCTGATCGCCATCGTGCTGGTCACCCAGTTCAACAGCTTCTATCAGACGGCGCTGATCCTCTCGGCGATCGTGTTCTCGTCGCTGGGCGTGCTGATCGGCATGATGGCCACCGCCCAGCCCTTCGGCATCGTGATGGGCGGCATCGGGCTGATCGCGCTGGCCGGTATCGTCGTCAACAACAACATCGTGCTGATCGACACCTATAACGAGATCCGGGGCAAGGGCGTGGATGCCGTGGAAGCGGCACTCCGCACCGGCGCGCAGCGCCTGCGGCCGGTGATGCTGACCACGGTCACCACCATGCTGGGCCTGGTGCCGATGATGCTGTCAATCAATGTCGACATCCCGAACCGGGTGATCGCTGTCGGTGCCCCCTCCACCCAGTGGTGGACGCAGCTGTCCACCGCCATTGTCTATGGCCTGGGCTTCGCCACCCTGCTGACCCTGATCCTGACCCCGTCGATGCTGGTGCTGGGCGACCGGGTCGGCCGCTGGGTGCGGCGGGTGGCCGGCCGGCTGTCGCAGCGAAAGGCAGATGCCTGATACGAGGAGGCACCGACTACGACACGCGATATGTCTGTCAGGCGGTCTTCGCAGCCCCGTCCCGCTTTTGCACGATCATTGCGACCTCGGCAGTGTGACGGGTTCCCCACTCGCATAGCGGCGCGAGGACCTGTGCCAGGCTTCTGCCAAAACCGGTCAGGTCGTATTCGACATGCGGCGGCACCTTCTGGAAATCGATCCGCCGGATGACGCCGTCCTCCGTCAGCTCCTTGAGGTGCTGGATCAGCATTTTTTCGCTCACGCCGGTCACCAGTCTGCGAAGCTCGCCGGTGCGTCTGGGCCCGCCGTCCAGATGATAAACGATCAGCGGTTTCCACTTGCCGCCGAGAATGGCCAGAACCGCTTCCAGGCCGCATTGGAAATTTGTCCCGGTCATTCTGATCTCCTGTTTCTGACACTTACAAAAAGGTCAGTACTGGATCGAGAGTCTGCCCTGTCTTACCTGGATCGGACGACGATGTCGACGCGCAGGAACACCAGCGCATAAAGGGAACATCATGACCAGGATCCTTGTGACGGGCGCTACCGGCAATATCGGCCGACTGACTCTCGACCATCTTTTGAAGCGCAGACCTGCCGGCGATCTTGTCGGTCTTGCCCGCGATCCCGCCAGGGCGTCGGATCTCACCTCGAAGGGCATCGATATTCGCCAGGGCGACTATTTCGACCAGGCGGGGCTGTTGCGCGCATTCGATGGCGTCGAAAAAGTGATGCTCGTTTCCGCCACGGCCTTTACGGACCGGCGCACCCAGCACGATAACGTCATCGATGCGGCGCGGCATGCGGGCGTCAAGCACATCGTCTACATGCCGATCATCCACAAGGCCGGCTCCGGCTCCAGCCTTCCGCAGGTGACCGAAGAGGACCTTCGCGTCGAGGAAAAGCTGAAGGCCTCCGGTTTGACTTATACGCTGGTGCGTCATCCGCCGTTTCTCGAAAACATTGAACTCTATGCCGGTGGCGACCTTCTGAATGCCGGTATCAATGCCCCGGCCGGCGCCGGCAAGGCGGCCTATGCCTGCCGCGACGACCTGGCAGAAGCGCATGCCGTGGTGCTAAGCGAGGCGGGACATGAAAACAAGGCCTATTCGCTCTACGGCGGTCCGGCCGTGTCCTTCAGGGATATCGCGCAGATTCTGTCTGACATCAGCGGCAGGCCGGTGCCGTTCAATGCCATTTCGGACCAGGACTACATCGCCCGGCTGATGGCGGCAGGGCTGCCCGAGCCGGCTGCCGGTTTCGTGCTGGCCTGGGTACAGGGCGTCAATGCCGGCGAGTGGGACGGCCAGAGCGACGATCTGGAGAAACTTCTCGGCCGCAAGCCGACGACACCGATCGAGTTCCTGCGGGCCAGCCATGGCGGGAAGCGCGGCTGACGGCTCAGGCGATGACCACCTCGCCGACCAGATCGGTCAGCGCGTCCAGCGCCGGCAGATCGCGGGCGCGGGTGTCGGTCACCAGCAGATCGATCCGCTCGGCCGGGCAATAGCCGACCCGGCTGCGCTGGCCGATCTTGGCATGGTCGGCCAGGATCGCAACCCGGTCGGCGCGGGCGGTCATGGCGCGGGCCAGCTCGGCCTCGTCATGATCATGGCTGGTGGCACCCGTACCGGCATCCACCGCAACGGGGGAAAGCAGCGCCCAGTCGGCATGATGGCGCAGGGCTTCCGCAATGGTGGCGGCCCCCAGCGTGGCCCCGGCCCCCGGGACCACGCGGCCGCCCAGCTGAATCACCTCCAGCCCGCGCGTGCCGGCACCAGCCATGGCGATGCGGCCGGCGACCTCGAAGGAATTGGTCACGATCGTCAGCCCGGTCAGGGTGGCGAGCACGGCCGCCAGTTCCGCCACAGTGCTGCCGGCATCCAGGAACAGGGTCTGGCCCGGTTCGATCTTGAGCGCGGCGGCGCGGGCGATCGCCTGCTTCTCACGCGGGCGGATCCGGCTCCGCTCGGCCAGCGGCGGCTCGGCTGCCGGCCGCGGGGCCAGCACGCCGCCATGCACCCGGCAGAGGTCGCCGCGGGCTTCCAGCTCCACCAGATCGCGGCGCACGGTTTCGCGCGACACCCCCAGATCGGCGGCAATGCGATCGGTGGCGACCCGTCCGAGGGTCGCCACCAGGGCGCGGATCCGCTGATGGCGTTCATCCGCAAGCATCGGTCAGTTCCGGGCGGCGGGCTGACGGGCCGGCAGCCGGCGGCCGGTCGCGATCTCGGTCACCGCGCCATCGGTCAGGCTGACGCGATAGATCTCGCGGGTCACATTGCCGGCAAAACCCAGCTCGACGATCGAGACGGTCTTGAAGCTGACCGGGATCGGGTCGGGCAGGATCTGGTTGAAGGCTTCGGCGGTCTGGTTCATCGCCGCCTGCAGCTCGGGCGTGAAGCGGGCCATGCTGTAGACCAGGGTGGTGTGCGGGTTGTGGCTGCGCAGCTCCTTGCCGCCGTCCACCACATTCACGCCGCTGACGCCCACGGTCTGGACCAGCTTCTTGCCGGCATCGCCCATCGCGGCATAGACCGGGCCGGTCACGCGCGGCAGCGGCCCGTCGCGCAGCGGCGCCAGGGCGGCGGTGGCGGTGGTGTTGAAGGCCATCATCGCCTCGAAGCCGTCGCCTTCCTTGGCAAGGCCCAGATCCAGCCACCAGGGGCGGCCGGCGCCCTTGGCCGCCTCGGTGGTGTAGAACCGGCCGAGGGTGACGTTCAGCACCGGCGGCAGCTGGGGCAGCGCCTCCAGCATCCGCGCCGGCGTTGCGGGATCGGCATTGTGGACATGGACCACGGTGACATGGGGGATGTTCGGCTTCACCGCCTCGGCCACCAGGTTCAGCTCCAGCAGCCGTTCCTTCAGCGGGCCACGGATGGTGCGGTCCAGAAGATCATTCACCTCTGCCGGCAGGGTATAGACCAGGCCGAAGGTGCGGACATGGGGGCGGAAATCGGCCTGGGAGAGCGCCGAATTGTCGATATCCGCCGCCCGGGCGGGGGCGGCGAAGGTCATCGGAAGCACCACGGCCGCAGCGGCCGCAAGCGTGGCGAGGCCACCGGAGACGAGCTTGAACATGGCTGTCTGTCCTTGGGAGGGGAAGATCCGTGCGGACGCCGCCGCACGGCCGTCATCCTGCCGCCACTGGTTTGCAGATCGATGTCGCTTGTGTGTATTTCCGTGGACTCGTGCATTTTTGTGGATATATCCCCGTCGTCATCTGAACACGCGCATGCCCTCGGCAATCCGGGTTGCGGTGGTGATCAGGCACAGCCCGCCGAAGATCCAGGCCACCCAGGGAAAGGCCGGCGGCCACAGGCAGATGATCACGAAAACCAGGATGGTCTCGGTGCCCTCGGTCAGCCCGCCCAGATAGTGGATCGCCTTGCCGCGATGGCCCGAGGGCGGCACGCCGCCGCGCCGGGCGGCGATCGCCGCGAAGGCCAGAAAGCTCGATCCCGTGCCGACGAAGGCGAAGATCAGGAAGGCCGCCGGCAGGGCATTCGCCGCCGGATCGGCCAGGGCGAAGCCCAGGGGCACGGCGGCGTAGAACAGAAAGTCGCAGGCGATGTCCAGAAAGCCGCCGCGATCGGTCGGCCCTGCGGCGCGGGCGACCGCGCCATCCAGCCCATCTGCGATGCGGTTAACCAGAATGCAACCAAGCGCAGTCCAGAATGCCCCCAGGGCAAGGGCGGGCACGGCGGCAAGGCCGACCCCGAAACCGGCGAGCGTCAGGGCATCGGCCCGGACACCACGATCGGCGAGGCCGCGGCCGATACGGTCCAGGATCGGGTCGAGACGTCGGCGGACGGGAATGTCAAACATGAGACCTGGCGAAGATGGGGCCCGGAATGCGCGTGGAAGGGAGCCGGCTGCGAAAGATGCGTCCCCCGCATCATGACATGCCTGACAATTCCATGCAGAGCCCCCTATATTCTGAATTGGCGATGCCGGCCGCAGATCACACTGCCGGCATCGCCGCGAGACCGGTATCGCAGCGGGAAACTGACCGACGATGACCCAGAACAACGCCGTCGATCCGATTGCGGATATCGGCCATCAGACCGAAAGCGCCGCGGCGCGCCGCGAGCGGCTGATCCGCTTCATCTCGTCCCAACCGCTGCCGATCATGCCGCTCAGCGTATCGATCGGCGAGGATGGTGAGATCCGTCGCAAGGATGGCACCGATCCGCTGCGCTTCACCTTCCGCTGGCGCGAGATCGCCTATACCGGCACGCTGCGCGCAGCCCCCGAGGGCGTCTTCCTCAGCCTGATCGCCGATCTGGGCGTGCTGCCCTATTCGGCCGAAGCGCCGGAGCGCCGCCAGCGCTTCCTGTCGCTGGTCGGGCGCAGATCCTGGTCGGGGCGGACCGGCATCGGCGTGGAAGTAACGCCGCGCCAGCATATCGTGGTGGTCAATCAGGAACAGCTGATGGAACCGCCCTACTCCGCCAATGCCATCGTCGGCCAGGTCGCCCGGATGGCGCTGACCGCCGCCCCCGTGGTCAACTGGCTGCATGACGAACTGGCCCCGCCGCCAGAGGTGGCCGTGAAGACGGGGCCGCGCCCGCGCTCGGGCCGTCCCTTCACCGCCGACCGCCGCACCCACGCCCCGGTCTGATCGACCGGCGGATCGGAACCCGCATCGCCGACACGGGTTGGTCTCCCTCCCCCCTCTCACGGAAGGAGAGACCTCATGCCCGTGATCGAAAACGCCCGCATCCTGATCCTCGCAACCGACGGCTACGAGCGCGCGGAACTGACCTATCCGCGGGACGAGCTGCTGCGCCGCGGCGCAAAGGTTCAGATCGCCGCCCCCGAAGCCGGCCGCATCCGCAGCTGGGATGAAACCGATTGGGGCGACAGGGCCGATGTCGACCTGAAGGCCGCCGATGTACGGATCGAGGATTTCGACGCCCTGGTCCTGCCCGGTGGCCAGATCAATCCCGACAAGCTGCGCCAGGTGCCCGAAGCGGTGCAGGTGGTGAAGGATTTCGTGGCCTCGGGCAAGCCGGTCGCCGCGATCTGCCACGGCCCCTGGATGCTCGTCGAAGCCGATGCGCTGCGCGGCCGCACCGTCACCTCCTACCCCTCGATCGCGACCGACGTCCGCAATGCCGGCGCCACCTGGATCGATGAGGAGGTCGTCACCGACCAGGGCATCATCACCTCGCGCAATCCGGGCGACCTGCCGGCCTTCGTCGACAAGATCGTCGAGGAAGTGGCGGAAGGCCCTCATGCCCGCTGAGCGGCCAGATGGGGACTCAGGGTTGGGCTGAGGAAGGGTCAGGGGGCCGTCAGAAAGACCAGCCCCCGCCGGGCGAGTGCCGCCACCGCGGCACGCAAGGTCGCCGGATCCTCGGACGGCAGGCCGGCCAGGATCTCGCCCATCGTCGCGATGTCGCGGTCCAGCAGCATCGCCAGGATCGCGCATTCAGGCGCATTCAGGCGGATCGTCACGCCACCTGCCCTGATGTCAGCCGGCCCCGTCGCCGGCAATACCGGGCGCCGGCGCAGGGCGGGCTGGACCACAACCGCATCTTCCGGTCCGCCGGCCCCGGTGGCCAGCCCCAGGGCCGTGGCCCCGCCCAGCGGGCGCGCCGCGGCCTGTGCCGCCTGAAAGCGGTCCAGATCCAACCCGGCGCTCAGATCGGCCAGAACCGCCTTCAGCTGCGCTTCATACGCACCCCTTGCGGACGGATCCATCGGCACCGGTGCCGCCAGCCGGTCCGCCATCTCGCGCAGCCGCCAGCGCAACACCTCCGCCCCGTCCGGCCGCTGGATCGCCAGCGTCAGATGCAGCGACTGTCCGCCCGCCTCGGCGACCTCGGCGCGGTGGTAGTCGCCCTTGGGCAGGAACAGCAGATCCCCGGGCGCCAGCACCATCTCCGCCTCGGGCGGACCTGGATCGCGGCGGGGATCGACCGTGTCGCCGCCGAAGGGCGGGTCGCTGCGCCGGCCGTGACAGAACCAGCGCTTGTGGCCGGCGATCTGCACCACCAGCACGTCATGGCCGTCGCGATGGATCTGGAAGGCGCCATCCCGGGTAAAGCTGGCATAGGCGTTGATGGTGACCGGCGCCTCGACATGACGTTCGACCATGGCGGCCAGCGCGGCCAGTGCCTGAACATGCCGATGCATGCCGATCAGCACCAGGCTGGCCCCGCCCTGACACAGGGCCTGAAGCTGGGCATCCAGCAGCACCCGCCGGCCGTCGGGGGAAAGCCGGGTCAGCATCTCCAGCGGCACCTCGCGGCCCGCCCGCATCACCGACACCTCGCCCTCGACCAGCGCCTGCGCCGACAGACGGGCATTCACGCCCGCCCATGGCAAAAGACCGGCACAGGCGGCTGCCTGTCCGGTCTTCACATGCAGGCGCTGCCCTGCCTCCATGGCCGCAGACAAAGGGCTGTCCGGGCATCGCCGCAGAAGGTCTCTCAGTGTCGCGATCATGCAGGCCCTCAGGCCTCGCGATCAGGACGTGGTGGGACCTCCATCGGGGTTGACGACGTCCATCAACCGGGTCGCCGGCGCCAATGCCCAGACTTCAAGTGCCGGCCGCAGCCAGAGCGGGCGATCCTGAACCTGCTGCCGGTTTTCGGTGGTGATCTCGTTCCGGGTCATGCCCCACTCCCGATGACAGACGACGGCATCATTGCCATCCTGTTTTCCTGATAACCGATCTGCGGCGAGCTGTCATCAGACGGCGAGATCACCTGGGCAGCATACTCTGCGGTGTCTGATAGACCTCGGCAAAATAGCCACGGAACAGGCGCATCGCGGGGCTGAGATCAACGCCCTGGCGCCAGGCCAGGCCGACATTCATCGGCGGCACCTCTTCGGCCATCACCACCGTTTCGATGCGCTTGCCTTCCAGCGACCAGGGCCGGTAGACCATGTCCGACAGGATCGAGATCCCCTGGCCGTTGGCCACGATCGATCGTACCGCCTCGATCGACGAGGTGCGCAGGCGGATATTCGGCTGGTGCTGGGTGCGGTTCCAGTATTTCAGCGCCGAATGGGCGGCCTCGTCGACGGTCAGCATGATATAGGGCTCCTCCGCGATGTCGCCGAAACGCACCCGGTCGCGGCCGAGCAACGGGTGCCCGGCCGGCAGCCATAGCCGCCGCTGGCTCGACATCAGGGTCTCGGTGACCAGTTCCGGATTGTTGACGTTGGACGTCAGCACCACCGCCATGTCGAAGCGGTTGGTGACCAGCCCGTCCTCGATCATCTCGCGGCTGAGTTCATAAAGCTGAATGCGCAGATTGGGATAGCGCCGCTCCAGCCGTTCCAGATGCTGGGGCAGGAAATAGCCGAGCACGGTATAGCTCGCCGCCACCGACAGCGTGCCCGAGAAGGCATCATCGGCGGTGCCCGGCTGCAGCGCTTCCTCGATGCTGGCCAGGATCCTGTAGCCCGCCGCCAGGAAACGGCGGCCGGCATCGGTCAGCTCCATGCCATGGGCAGTGCGGTCGAACAGCCGGCTGCCGGTCTCGGCCTCCAGCTCCTTGATCGCCGCGGTGATCGCCGATTGCGAGATCGACAATTCCTTGGCCGCCCGGGACACCTGCCCGAGCGTGGCAGTGGCCACGAAGTACTTCACGTGGCGGAAGTTGAGCGACATCCGCGACACCTTCTGATTTTCAGATAATGCCTCACCGCATTTTCGGAACAGATGCCTGAACGGGGGTCAGCGCCCTCGATGATATGCATGAGAATGAAGGATTTGAAAGAGCCGTTGAAGATTCAAGCGTTCGATTTTTTCGATAATGCATTCTCATAATTTAGAAATTGCCGAGGGGTTAAATCATGGATCACCATATTGTCATGAAGACGTGAACAAGCGCGTTCCGGTATCACGCCACCGCGTCGGATCGCATGCAGCAGGAGAGAGACGCTTGGCTAAAAGACTGGTCGATCTCAATTGTGATCTCGGTGAGAGCTTCGGCCACTGGACGATCAGTGAAGCTCCGGACGATGTCCTGCTCGACCTGATCAGCTCGGCCAATGTCGCCACCGGCTTTCATGCCGGCGACCCCAACCTGATGGACCGGGTGGTGCGGCTGGCGGCCGAACGCGGTGTGGCGCTGGGGGCCCATCCGGGCTTTCGCGACCTGCAGGGTTTCGGCCGGCGGGTGATCCAGGCCCGGCCGGAAGAGCTGGTGAACGACATCATCTATCAGCTGGGGGCGCTGCGCGAATTCGCCCGCCGTCATGGCGTTCGCCTTCAGCACGTCAAGCCGCATGGCGCACTCTATATGGAAGTCGCCCGCGACGAGACCCTGTCGCAGCTGCTGGTCGAGGCTCTGCTGAAGTCCAGTCCCGAAACCTATCTCTACTGCATGGACGTGTCGGTGACCTGCGCGGTCGCCCGCGCCGCGGGGCTGCCGGTGATCCGCGAATTCTATGCCGACCGCGACTACGACAACTCCGGATCGATCGTCTTCGCCCGCCGGATGCGCGCGCTGGACCCCGAGGAGGTGGCCCGCAAATGCGTCCGGGCCTGCCTGGAGGGCCGCGTCCGTACCGTCGAGGGCGACGATATCGAGATCGAGTTCGAATCGATCTGCTTCCATTCCGACACGCCGGGCGCGCTCAAGATCGGCACTGCCATCCGCGCCGGGCTGATCGACGCCGGCATCCGCATCGCCAATGCCGCCGAAGTTTCCGCCGCGGCCTGAAGACGACTGCCCTCCCCCCCCCCGCCAGCGCCGCCTTCCTCCCCCGCATCTCCACGGTCTCAAGCCCCCGCACCACACCCGCATTCCTGCCAGCCGGAAGGACCCTCATCGATGGCCGAAATCCGCTCGCCGCTTCCCGGTACCTTCTATCGCCGCCCGGCCCCGGACCAGCCGCCCTTCAAATCCGATGGCGACACGGTCGCGCCGGGCGAGGTGATCGGGCTGATCGAGGTGATGAAGTCGTTCATCGAGGTGAAGGCAGAGGTCGCGGGCACCATCACCCGCTTCCTGGCCGAGAACGAGACCCCGGTGATGGCGGGCGCGGTGCTCGCCGAGCTTGAAGGCTGAGGGCGCGATGGCGATCCGCAAGCTCTTCATCGCCAATCGGGGGGAGATTGCGGTGCGCATCGTCCGCGCCGCACAATCCCTCGGCATCGCCACGGTGCAGGGCCATTCCGAAGCCGATGCCGACATGCTGGCGGTGCGGCTGGCCGATCAGGCGGTGTGCATCGGCCCGGCCCCGGCGAAAGCCTCTTATCTGAACGCCGCCCGGATCATCGACGCCGCAAAGGCCAGCGGCGCCGACGCGATCCACCCGGGCTACGGCTTCCTGGCGGAAAACGCCGCCTTCGCCGACGCCGTCGAGGCGGCGGGGCTGATCTTCGTCGGCCCCTCGGCCGACACCATCCGGGTGATGGGCGACAAGGCCGCCGCCCGTGCCGCCGCCATCGCCGCCGGCGTGCCGGTGGTGCCCGGCTCGGACGGCCGGCTCGCCGATGTCGAGGCCGCGGTCGCCGCGGCGGAAGCCGTCGGCTATCCGGTGATGATCAAGGCGACCGCCGGTGGCGGCGGCCGCGGCATCCGCATCGCCGAAAACGAGGCGGAGCTGCGCAAGCTGGCCCCGCAGGCGGCATCCGAGGCCGAGGCGGCCTTCGGCGATGGCGGGCTTTATCTGGAGCGGGTCATCCGCGATGCCCGGCATATCGAGGTCCAGATCCTGGGCGACGGCCGCCATGCCATCCATTGCTTCGAGCGCGAATGCTCCCTGCAGCGCCGACGCCAGAAGGTCTGGGAGGAAGCCCCCGCCGCCTGCCTGGACGAGGCCACCCGCGCCGAGCTTTGCGCGTCGGCGGTCGCACTTGCCCGGTCCGTCAGCTACCGCGGTGCCGGCACGCTCGAATACCTCTATGACGACGCCGCCAACCGCTTCTACTTCATCGAGATGAACACCCGCATTCAGGTGGAGCATCCGGTGACCGAAATGGTGACCGGCATCGATCTGGTCGCCTGGATGATCCGCATCGCCGGCGGCGAGTCGCTCACGATCGCACAACAGGATGTCCGCCTCCACGGCCATGCGATCGAGGTCAGGATCAATGCCGAGGATCCCGCCAACAGCTTCATGCCTTTCCCCGGGCTGGTGGGCGCGATGTCGGTGCCCGAGGCCCCGCATATCCGCTTCGACGGCATGATCTACGAAGGCTATCAGATCCCGCCCTTCTACGACTCGCTGCTGGCCAAGCTGATCGTCACCGGCGAGGACCGCGGGGCGGCGATCGACGCGATGGCGGCGGCGCTGGAGGCCATCCGGATCGACGGGCTCAAGACCACCATTCCGCTGCATGCGGCCCTCGCCGCATCGCCCGAGGTGCGCGAGAACCGCACCCATACCCAGTTCCTCGAAGCCTGGCTGGCCGCCGGCGGCCTCGCCACCCGATAGGAGGACCGGATGAAGACGCGCTATTCCTTCGGGGGTGACGAGCACATCTTCGTCGAAATGGACGAAGAGATGTCGCTCGACGCCTTCTTCAAGGCGCTCACCATGAGCAACGCGGTCAAGGCCGCGGCGATTGCCGGGGTGACCGAGGTCTGCCCCGCCAATGCCAGTTTCCAGGTCAGGTTCGACCCCGACGTCATCGCGCCCGACGAGATGATGGCGAAGCTGAAGGCGCTGGAAGCTGCGGCCGAAGAGGGGCCGAAGCGCCTCGATACCCGGATCATCGAAATTCCGGTCTACTACCAGGATCCCTGGACCCACGAGACCCTGATGCGCTTCCGCGAGCGCCACCAGGACCCGAGCGGCACCGATCTGGACTATGCCGCCCGGATCAACGGGTTCGACGATGCCGCGGGCTTCATCCGCGCCCATCATTCCGCGCCCTGGTTCGTGTCGATGGTGGGTTTCGTGGCCGGCCTGCCCTTCCTCTACCAGCTGGTGGAGCGCGACCGGCAATTGCAGGTGCCGAAATATCTGCGCCCCCGCACCGATACGCCCAAGCTGACGGTGGGATATGGCGGGTGTTTCTCGTGCATCTATTCGGTGCGGGGGGCCGGCGGCTATCAGATGTTCGGCATCACGCCGATGCCGATCTACGACCCCGAACAGTCGATCTCCTACCTTCAGGACTTCATGGTCTTCTTCCGCCCGGGCGACATCGTGAAGTGGAAGCCGATCGACCGCGCCGAATACGACGCCATCACGGCCCGGGTTGCGGCGAACACCTATGTCCCGCGCATCCGCCCGGTTTCCTTCGATCTCGATGCCTTCAAGGCGGATATCGACGGCACCAACGCCCGGCTGATGGAGGCCCTCGATGGCGATTAAGGTTCTGAACCCCGGCCTCGCCACCACCGTCCAGGATCTGGGCCGGCCCGGCTATTTCCATCTGGGCATCCCCGTCTCGGGCGCGATGGACACCCTCTCGCTCATCGCCGCCAATCTGCTGGTCGGCAACCCGGCAAATGCGGCCGGGCTGGAGGCGGTGTTCCTGGGCCCGCAGCTCGAATTCCAGCGCGACGCCACGGTCGCCGTCACCGGCGCCGATCTGCCGCCGAAGCTCGACGGCGAGCCGAAACCCGGCTGGACCGCCTTCAAGGTCAAGGCCGGCCAGGTGCTGAGCTTCGACTATCTGCAGGCCGGTGCCCGCGCCTATGTCGCGGTCTCGGGCGGCATCGACGTGCCCGAGGCGCTGGGCAGCCGCTCGACCTATGCGCTCGGCGCCCTCGGCGGCTTCCAGGGCCGGGCGCTCGCCGCGGGGGATCTTCTGCCGCTGGGCGAGGGGCCGGGGGCCGATGAAGGCCGCTCGGTTGCCCCCAGCCTGCGCCGCCTGCCCCGCACGCCGGCCGAAATCCGGGTGCTGCCCGGCCTCTACTGGCGTCTGATCACCGAAGAGGCCGGCCGCAACTTCTTCGAGGATGACTGGAAGGTGGCGCCCGAGGCCGACCGCATCGGCTACCGCTTCCGCGGCGGCCGGCCGTTCAGCTTCGAGCCGCGCGAGCAGCCCTTCGGCGCCGGCTCCGACCCCTCCAACATCGTCGACGGCTGCTATCAGTACGGTTCGATCCAGGTGCCCGGCGGCTCCGAGCCGATCGTGCTGCATCGCGATGCGGTCTCGGGCGGCGGCTATTTCACCCTGGGCGCCGTCATCTCGGCCGATATGGACCTGATCGGCCAGTTGCAGCCGCACACCCCCACCCGCTTCGTGAAGGTCGACATGGCGACCGCGCTCACCGCCCGCCGGGATCGCGCCTCGCTGATCGCCCGCCTGCACGATGCCCTGGTCTGACCGATGACCGGTCCTCCGGGCGGGGGAGACCGCCCGGAGGACCAGACCACCTGCCTACCCGCCTGAGCAAGAAGAAGACAGCCGAAAACAAGAACAAACACGAAACAACGTGAACGTTCAAAGACGACATCAGAGGCTCACGTCATGAAAAAGCTCGCGATCGCTCTTCTGGCCGGCACGCTCTTCACAGGCGCTGCCCAGGCCGCGGACTGGTTTCCCTATCCCGCCGCCGAGGTGACCCCGGCCTTCTCGGCCGACGGCACGTCGAAGGACATCGACTATGTGCCGCTCGACAAGGCGTCCAAGCCGTGGAACGTCTGCGTGTCCTTCCCGCACATGAAGGATGCCTACTGGCTGGGCGTCGACTATGGCGTCACCGAAGAGGCGAAGCGCCTGGGCGTGAAGCTGAACGTGGTCGAGGCCGGCGGCTATACCGAACTGCCCAAGCAGATCAGCCAGATCGAGGATTGCGTCGCCTCGGGCGCCCAGGCCGTGGTAATCGGCGCGATCTCGTATGACGGGCTCAACAATCTGGTCAAGGAACTGGCGGAAAAGAAGATCCCGGTGATCGACGTGATCAACGGCATCTCCTCGCCCGAACTGGCCGCCAAGTCGCTGGTGTCGTTCTACACCATGGGCAGCGAGACCGGTAAGTATCTGGCGGCCAAGCATCCGGCCGGCTCCGCCCCGGTCAAGGTCGGCTGGTTCCCGGGGCCCGCGGGCGCCGGCTGGGTGGAAGCCGCCCATAAGGGCTTCATGGACGCGGTCAAGGGCTCGGCGGTTCAGGTGCTGGAACCGCGTTATGGCGATACCGGCAAGGAAGCCCAGCTGCGCCTGGTGGAAGACGTGCTCCAGGCCACGCCCGACGTCGCCTATATCGCCGGCACCGCGGTGACCGCCGAGGCCGCCCAGGGCCTGCTGCGGGAACGCGGCCTCACCGACAAGGTCGGCATCCTCGCCTTCTACATGACCCCCGGCGTCTATCAGGGCATCAGGCGCGGCTTCATCGAAGCGGCACCGGCCGACAGCATGGTCATTCAGGGCCGCATCGCCGTCGATCAGGCGGTGCGCATCCTGGAAGGCAAGGACTATGTGAAGCATGTCGGCCCGAAGATCTTCGTGGTCGACCAGAAGAATATCGGCAAGGTGGCGCGCGAAAGCATCCTGCCGCCCGAGAACTTCTCGCCGGTCTTCTCGGTGAACTGATACCGGGCCGATCCCGAACCGCTCCACCGGTGGGGTGCCGGATCCGTCCGCACCCTGCCGGTCTGCGCACCCCCGCAGTCAACGAGCAGGCAGCCCGAGACCATGGCCCAGACATCAGACACCAGCCCGCCGCCCCTGATCGAAACCCGGGGGCTGACCAAACGCTATCCGGGCGTCACGGCGCTGAACGCGGTCGATTTCGACCTCCGGCGCGGCGAGGTCCATGTGCTGTTCGGCGAGAACGGCGCCGGCAAATCCACACTCATCTCCATGCTCGCCGGCGCCTCGACGCCGAGCGAGGGCGAGATCCGCCTCGACGGCCGACCGGTCGCCTTCCACTCGGTCGCCGATGCCCGCATGGCCGGGATTTCGGCGGTCTTTCAGGAATTCTCCCTGGTCCCGACCCTGTCGGTGGCCGAGAACATCTTCCTCGGCAACGAGTTGAAGGCCGGGCCGTTCATCGACCGGCCGGCCATGCGCCGGGCCGCCGATGCGCTGTTCGCCCGGCTCGATTTCCGCATCGATCCGCGCCGCAGGGTGTCGGATCTCAGCCGTGCCGAACAGCAGATGGTCGAGATCGCCAAGGCGCTGCAGGGCAAGGTTTCGCTGCTGATCCTGGACGAGCCCACCGCCTCTCTGACCGATCGCGAGGTCGACCATCTGTTCAAGGTGGTGACGGCGATGAAGGCCCAGGGTGTCGGCATCATCTACATCTCGCATCGCATCCAGGAATTCGCCCGCATCGCCGACCGGATCACCGTGCTGCGCGACGGCACGAAGATCGGCACCTATCCGATGCAGAGCACCGACGAGGCGACGCTGGTCGAGTTGATGGCCGGCCGCGCGATCACCGAAATCTACCCCGCCATCGCCCATGCCCCGCAAGTGCCGCTGGTCACGATCCGCGGGCTGAAGGCCTGGGGTGTCGACGGCATCGATCTCGACATCCGCCCGGGCGAGGTGCTAGGGGTGGCGGGGCTGGTCGGCTCGGGCAAATCACGCGCCTTCCGCGCCATGATGGGTCTGTTGCCGGTGGAAGCAGGCCGGGTGATCTGGCATGACCGGGAAGCGGCGCAGGATGTCACGGGCCGCTCCACCCGCGCCATGATGGCGGCGGGCGCGTACTATCTGCCGCCGGATCGCAAGACCGAGGGGCTGCAGCTTGCCTTCACGGTGCGCGACAACCTGGCCCAGGGGGTGCTGCCCGGTCTGCCCGGCCGGGGTCTGCTGCCCTGGCCGCGCATCCGCAAGACCTGCGAGCAGGTGGCGGAGCGGGTGGAACTGCCGCCCGCCTATCGCGGCCGGCCGGCCGCCCAGCTCTCGGGCGGCAACCAGCAGAAAACGCTGTTCGGCCGAGGGCTTGGCCGCGATTACGCGCTCTACGTCTTCGACGAGCCGACGGTCGGCGTCGACATGGGCGCCCGCGCCGCGATCTACCGGCTGATCCGGGATCTGGCCGAGGCCGGCAAGGCGGTGGTGGTGATCTCGTCGGATCTGCCCGAGGCGATGAACCTCGCCCACCGGCTGGTGGTCTTCTCCCGCGGCCGCATCGCCGCCGAACTCGGCCGCGACGGCATCTCGGAAGCGGCCGTCCTGGCGCATTTCTTCGCGGAAGAGGAGGAGGTCGCATGACCGACACGCCCGCACCCGCCACCGGCATGACCAAGGGACCCGCCCCCATGACCGATACCGCCCGGGGCGCCGCCGCCAACCCGCTGCGCCGCCTGTTCGTCCGTCTGGGTGTCCTGCCCTTCTTCCTGGCCGGGGCGCTGATCGTGTTCACGATCCTCTCCGACCGCTTTCTCACCGTCGACAATCTGGTCAATGTCGCCCGGCAGTCGGTCTATCTGATGCTGGTCTCTCTGGGTCAGATGCTGGTGCTGATCACCGGCGGCTTCGACCTGTCGGTGGGGGCCGCGGTCGCGGTCACCTCGGTGGTCTCGGCGCTGGTGATGACGGCGCTGGGTCAGCTCTTCCCCGATGCCGTCTGGCTGGTGATCGTGGCCGGCGCCGCCGCCGGCTTCTGCGCCGCCATGCTGATCGGCCTGGTCAACGGCATCGGCGTCGCCGCCTTCGGCGTCTCGCCCTTCATCATGACCCTGGGCGTCAGCTCGGTCGCGGCCGGCATTTCGCTGTTCCTGACCGGCGGCGTGCCGGTTTCCGGCCTGCCCTTCGAATTCGCCGACCTCTTCGGCTTCGGCCGGCTGTTCGGCGTGCCGGTGCCGGTGCTGGTGGCGGCGGTGGCGGCGCTGGCCATGTGGGTGGTGATGAGCCGCACCCGCATCGGCATGCATGTCTATGCCATCGGCGGCAACATGAAGGCGGCGCATCTGTCGGCGATCGACACGAAGAAGGTACTGGTCTTCGCCTATGTGATCTGCGCGCTGATCGCCTCGCTGACCGGGCTTCTGCTCACCGCCCGGGTGGAAAGCGGCGAGGCCAATCTGGGCGGCACCATCGCGCTTGAGAGCATCGCCGCCTGCGTCATCGCCGGCGTGTCGCTGCGCGGCGGCATCGGGCGGGTCGAAAACGTCGTGCTCGGCGCCTTCTTCATCGTTCTGGTCCAGAACGGCATGAACCTGGCCCAGATCAGTTCCTATATGCAGATGGTGCTGCTCGGCGCCCTGCTGATCCTGGCCGTGGTCTTCGACCAGATCCGCTACCGCATGCTGATGGGGCGGGGTTGACCCCCGCCCCCGTCACCGGGATCAGCTGCCGCTGCCGCCTGTAGACGCCGCCGTCTGACCGAAGAGCAGCTTCTTGCCCTCTTCGGTCACGGTCGGCCGCGACATGTAGGGCTCACCCTTTTCATAGGCGCGGACCGTGGCCGGCCGGGCGCGGATGTCGTCGAACCAGCGGCGCAGATCGGGGAAATCGTCCAGGGTCTGCTGCTGGCGCTTCCACGGCACCACCCAGGGATAGCTCGCCAGATCGGCGATGGAATAGTCGTCGCCCGCAATATAGCGCCGGCCCTTCAGCCGCCGGTCGAGCACGCCGTAAAGCCGGTTGGTCTCGTTCACATAGCGTGTGATGGCATAGGGCAGCTTCTCGGGCGCATAGAGCCCGAAATGATGGTTCTGCCCGGCCATGGGGCCAAGCCCGCCCACCTGCCAGAACAGCCATTCGGTGACGGTCTTGCGGGCGCGCAGTTCCGTGGGCAGCAGCCGGCCGGTCTTCTCGGCCAGATAGAGCAGGATCGCGCCCGATTCGAACACGCTGATCGGCGCGCCGCCATCGGCCGGCGCATGATCGACGATCGCCGGCATGCGGTTGTTGGGCGAGATCGCCAGAAACGCCGGCTTGAACTGGTCGCCGGCGCTGATGTCGACCGGATGGATCCGATAATCCAGCCCGGTCTCTTCCAGGAACATGGTGATCTTGTGGCCATTGGGGGTCGGCCAGTAATAGAGGTCGATCATGGGCATCCTCACCCGGCTTTGGGATAGTTGGACGGGAAGAGCGCGCGTTGCGCCTGTTCGTCGATCACGGTCTTGAACTCGTGATCGCTGCCCGCCCTGCGGGCCCGCTCTGCCGCCGGCCGGGCATCGACCGCCTGGAAGAGACGCTTCAGATTGGGATAGTCGGCCAGCGGATCGGTCTTGCCCTTCAGCACCCGCTCGGCACGTTCCAGCCAGCCCCAGGCCGAGATGTCGGCGATGGTATAGCTGTCGCCCGCGATCCAGTCGCGCCCGTCCAGATGCCGGTCCAGCACCTCGTAATGCCGCTCGGCCTCGCGGCGGTAGCGGTTGCGGGCATAGTCCAGCCCCTCGGGGGCGGCGTGCTGGAAATGCACCGCCTGGCCCGAGAACGGCCCCAGCCCCGAGGCGATGAACATCAGCCAGGACAGCAGCTCCGGCCGGTCCTGGGGCGCGCCCAGAAAGCCATTAGCCTTTTCGGCTATATAAATCAGAATCGCAGTCGAATCGAATACGCGCGCCGGCTTGCCGCCGGGCCCGTCGAGATCGACGATGGCCGGCACCTTGGCGTTGGGATTGATCGCCAGGAAGGCCGGATCGTGCTGCTCACCCTTGCGGGTATCGACCGGCACCAGCTCGTAGGGCAGACCGGTTTCCTCCAGCAGCAGCGCCACCTTCGCCGGGTTCGGGGTCGGGTGATAATAGAAGCGGATCACGAGGGCTACCCTCTCTGTTTTCGGGGGGGAGGAACTCAGGATCGGGCCGGTCGCCGCACCGGGCGTGCCACCAGCAGCACGCCGGCTGCGATCGCCAGGATGGCGAGGGCCTCGGCCGGGGCGGGCAGTTCGCCCAGCACCGGGATGGCAAGGGTCGAGGCGACCACCGGCACCAGGGCGATGATGCCGGTCGCGGCCGCAGGCCCCAGCAGGCCGACCGCACGGTTGAAGGTGATCACCGCCACCGCGCTCATCAGCACGCCCTGATACAGGCCCTGCACGACGATTTCGCCCGTGGTGGCGGTGCCCAGACTGGACAGGCCGGCCGCCAGATAGACCGGCAGGAACAGCAGCGCCGACCAGAAGCAGATCAACGCCGCCGACTGGATGGGGGTGATCAGGCTGCCGCGGAAGCGCAGCGTATAGACCGCCCAGAGTGCGGCAGCCCCCAGCAGGGCCAGGATGCCGCCGGGATCGGGCAGACCGTGGATGGCGGTGCCGATCAGGATCAGGGCCACCTGTCCCGCGACGATGGCGCCATAGCCTGCCCAGCGCCGCAGGCCGTGGCGTTCCCCCAGGAAGATGGCCCCGAGCAGGCCCGCGAACAGCGGCATAGCGGTGGGGGCGATCGAAGCGGCCTGGGCCGCAGATGTCAGTTGCAGCCCCGCCGCGACCAGCAGCACGAAGGGCACCCCCCAGAGCAGCGAGAAGACCAGCCCCTCTTTCCACGCCCGGGCCGGCAGCGGCCGGCCGCGCGGGAACAGGGCCGGCAGCAGCAGCACCGCGCCGATGCCGAAGCGCAGGGCGGTGATGTCCCAGACCTCCAGGCTGTGGACCACCGCAAGCCGTGTGACCACGAACCAGCCCGAAAAGATCGAGACCGCAAGCGCCGCCCAGGCGAAGCCCTCGATCCCGCGCCCTTTTGGGGCCGTCTGCTGCATGGCCATCGCCCATCCATCCATTCTGTTCCCGGAGCGCCGTCTTGTGTTTTATGACGCTTGTTTTATAATGCACGTTAGAAAACGGTTGGCAAGATGCCGATCGCATGCATCAGGACGATTGGGGGACGGAGCTTCGCCATGGCGCGCCCGCGGGAATTCGACGAAGAGCAGGTGCTGGATGCCGCCACCCGGTGCTTCTGGGCGCGGGGCTATGAACTGACCTCGGTCCGCGATCTGGTCCAGCATACCGGGATCACCAGCGCCAGCCTGTACAACGCCTTCGGGGACAAGCGTGCCCTCTATGGCCGCGCGCTGAATCACTACATCGAAAGTGGCATCGCCGAACGCATCCGGCGCTGTTCGGCCATGGCGCCGCGCGCAGGTCTCGCCGCCTTTTTCGACGAACCGCTGGAGCGATCGATCTCAGATCCCGATCACAAGGGCTGCATGCTGATCAACGCCTCGCTGGAGGTGGCCCCGCATGATTCCGGCTTCCGCGAGGTGGTCGCCGAAGCGCTGCGGCGGATCGAGGCCTTCTTTCTGGACCGGATCACCGCCGGTCAGGCCGATGGCAGCGTGACCAGGCGTCTGGCCCCGCAGGATCTGGCCGCCCATCTGCTGGGCACGCTGATGGGGCTGCGCACCCTGTCGCGCGTGCGGCCCGAACCGGCGCTGCTGACCGCGCTGGTGCAGACGGCGCTGGCGCTGCTCGACGATCCGGCGACCGCTGAAACCTCTGCCGGCTGAACGCTCCCGCAAAGATTGTATTGCCGATTGGTCACATCTCTCTTGTTTGCGGCAAAGCTTCGCGAATAAGATGGAGTGCTCAATGCATCGGAAACCTGCCCGTTGGACCGCCCTCACCCTCGATCGCGGCCTGTCTCACCTGCCTCACCCCGGTGTATTGCAAAATGCAACATATTTGACAGAAGGGATCGGCAGGATGGCGTCCATCACCCTCACCGTCACCAACAATTCGGGCACGCCGGACACGGATGTCTATCTGGGCTTCTGGGGCAGTTCGCTGAGCGCGACCATCAACGGCGCCGCGATGACCGCCCAGACCTGGTATGCGCTGTCCACGATCACCAGCTTCACCATCGAAGACACCACCAGCGGCCGGATCTATGTGGCCTATAGTGCCCCCTCGTGCACCATCGATCCGAACGCCTCCATCCTGACCGGCAATGACGATATCTTCGACAAGTTCGAGCTGACTTTCGACGGCACGCCGACCGGCTGCGCCGATCTGACGGCGATCGATTTCTGGAGCATTCCGATGAGCCTGGAAGCCTCGTTCCAGGGCACATCCACCGGCAGTCTGGCGGGGCTGACCGGCAGCACCACCGCCGCCGACGTCTACACGGCACTCGCGGCCCTCAGCGATCCCGTGCAGTCGACGCCGGCTGCGAAAGCGGTGATCGCGGCCTTCGCGGCCGACGGCAATCCCCTGCCGGCCGGCGTGTCGCAGCAGCTGCTCAACCCCGCCTCGGGCGTGGTCACCGACGGCTCGGGCAATTTCGTCCGGATCATCGGCCCCAACAGCTATCCGCCCTTCGGCAGCCCGTCGACCGACGCCATGCCCGGCCTGCCGGCCACGCCCTATGACACCTTCCTGTCCTATTACGATGCGCTGATCGAAACCTTCGGCCCGAAGACGACGGCGCCGGTCCCGGGCTTCACCAGCCTCGGCGGCGGCACCATCGCCCTGATCAAGGGCAATTTCGCCGGCAACGACAAGGAAACCGGCCCGATCTACGAGGCCCAGACCTACGATCTGACCGCGTCGATCGATGCAGCCGGCACCATCACGCTCTCGGGCAGCACCGGCCAGTTTTCCACCGTCACCATCACCATCGACCGCTGGAACCTGCTGAACCCGGCCGCAAGCTATGGCGCGAACCCGGCCTTTTCGCTGAATGGCGGCGCGCTTCAGACCCCGGGCAACGACGTCTGGGGCTGGGTGCTGGGCGATCTCTTCGCCGGGCTGAACATCGGTGCCATCGGCTCGGCGGTCACCGTCCAGGGCTCGGGCGGCACGATTGCCGTTGGTGACATGGCAAGTTCCGACTGGTTCTCCACCCTGCCCGGCCAGGGCCTGCTGTTCGCGGCGCTGTGGCCCACCGGCATCACCAATCACTGGAACCAGTGGGCGGCCGCCCTGAACCCGTGTTCCCAGGCATACAACTTCGCCTTCGCCGAACGTTTCTCGGCACCGCAGCTGAACCTGAACCCGGCCAGCGTCGACACGCTGACCGTCACCCTGCTCGACCGGACCGTCACCTCGGGCTGAACGCGCGCTTCCCTCTTCCGCCGAACGCGCGTTCGGCTATTCTGCGCCGCGATCCCTCCCCCGGATGCGTGGTGCCCCCGATGTCCAGTTCCTGCTCGCCATCGCCCTCCCCCGCCCTTGCGGCCGACATGCCGGCCGGCCTGCCCGGCTGGGCGGTGGCGGCGCTGATCGCGGCGGTGGCCGGCATCGGCACCGAGGCCTTTGCGGTGGCGCCGCTGCTGATCGATATCGCCCGCGATTTCGACATGGCCGCCACCGATGCCGCCTTCGCGATCAGCGCCTATGGGCTGGCGGTCGCGGTCTCGGCACCGCTGTTCGGCCTGTTCGCCGGGCATCTGCCCCGGCGGCGGCTGATCGCAGCCGGCATGGTCATCGCCACCATCGCCGGCATCGTCGCCGCCACCGCGCAGAGTTTCGGCATGCTGCTGGCGGCCCGCATGCTCTCGGGCCTGGCCTGCGGTGCGGTGCTGCCCACCATCTATGCCTATGTCGGCGACATGGTGCCCTTCGCCGCCCGCGGCCGGGTGATGGGCCGGGTGATGTTCGGCTGGGCGATCACCATGGTCACCGGCGTGCCGCTGGCCGGCATCGCCGCCGAACATCTGGGCTGGCGCGGCACGCTGACCGCGGCGGCGCTGATCATCCTGGTTCTGGCGGTTGCCGTGCTGCGCCTGCCGCAGCCGCCCGCGCGCAATGCCGCCGGCCCCGCTACCGGCAGCGGCCCCGACGCCGCCGGGTTCCTGGCGCGGCTGCGCCATGCGGTCACCCGGCCGGGGGTGGCGGCGCTGCTCGCAACCAACCTCGCCAATATGGTGTCGTTTTACGGCATCTATGCCTATGTCGGCACGGCGCTGCGCAATCTGGAGGGCAGCGGTGCCGCGGCGGCCGGCGCCATCGTGCTCTGGTATGGCGTTGGCCTGGCGGGCTCCACGCTCAACGCCCGGCTGGTCGACCGCGTCGGCAAGGATCGCGCCCTCACCGTGGCGCTGGCGGTTCTGGCCGTCGACATGGTCGCCATGTCGCAGAGCCTGGGCCGGCCGGTCGCCTTCGAGGCGACGCTGATCCTCTGGGGCCTGGCCCAGGGCACGGTGGTCACCGCGCTCAACACGCTGGCCACCGAACGTGCCGGCACCGCCCGCGGGCTGGTGATGGCGCTGATGAGCGCCGTCACCTATCTGGGCATCAGCACCGGCACCGCGGTTCTGGGGCTGGTGATGGCCGCCCACGGCTTCGCGGCGGTCGGGCTGGCTGCGGCGACCATCAGCCTGGCCGGGGTCGCCGCCGCCCGGATCTCGGCCCGCCAGGGGCGGATCGGCGGCTGATCAGCCGTCATGCCCGGGCAGGACGAAGACCTGGCCCGGATAGATCAGGTCCGGGTTGCGGATCTGGTCGCGATTGGCTTCGAAAATGGTGGTGTAGCGGATGCCCTGGCCATAGGTGGCGCGGGCGATGCGCCACAGATAGTCGCCGGGCTGGATGACGACATAGGTCTGGCCCTCGGGCAGCATCATCGGCGAGGCCGCGCGCGAGAACGGGGTTTCCAGCCGCGCCAGCACCTTGCCGCCTTCGTCGACCAGGTCCACCCGCAGGGTCGCCTTGCCTTCCGGGATCCGGCCTTCGGGCGTCACCACCCAGATGCCGCCGCGATCGGGGTCGGGCCGGGCGGTGGCGATCAGGTCGTTGTCGAGATAGATCCGCACTTCCTTGCCGGCCCGGGCCCGCCCCGACAGGCTGACCCGGCCCTGATCGTCGTAATCGATCACTTCCAGGCTGAGCGGGCCTTCCGACACGCCGGTCGGGTCGCTGCGCTGAAGCAGACGGCCGGTGCCGTCGCCGTCACGCGGCATCAGCACCGCCATCGGCTGATCCGGCTGGGGCTTCGCATCCCCCGCCGCCGCCGAGGCCTGGGGGGCCGTGTCGGGCACGGCCAGCACCACGACATCCTTCGATTTCACCTTCGCGCCCCCGGGCAGGGTCGCTTCCAGGTCGAGTTCGCGATTGCCGCGGTTGAGCGGCTTTTCGGGCAGGATCACCCATTCGCCCCGCTCGTCGGCCCGGGCGCGGCCGATTTCGGTGCCGCCGTCGCGCAGCACCACTTCGGCATTGGGCTCGGCGCGGCCGGCGACCACGGTGTCACCGCGCGGATTGACCCGCACGATGTCGAAACTGGGCGCTGCCGGTTCGGCGACGGCCCCGGGGGCAGGCGCCGGTGCGGCGGGTTCAGGCGTGGCGGGCTTCACCAGCACGTCGCGGCCGGTGGCCTCGGCGACTGGCGCGGGTGCCGGTGCGGAGGCCGCCGTCTCGGGCGCGGATGCCTGCGGAGCCGCGGCCTCGGGCGCCGCGGCCTCGGGCGCCGCGGCCTCGGGCGCCGCGGTCTGAGGCGCCGTGGTCTGAGGTGCCGCGGTCTGAGGCGCCGGGGCCTGCGGCGCTGAAGCTGCAGGGGCCGGTGTCGCGGGTGCCGGGGCCGTCGGCACCGGTGCGGTGGCCACGGCCTTGTCCTCCGCGTCCCCACCCCAGATCAGCCATCCGGCGATGGCGGCGATGATCGCGGCCAGAACCGCGATGATGGCGATATTCCGTGACGTCACCTGCGCCTCCCCTTGCGGACCACACGTCGTGCGTGGTCACGCATTCCCGTCCGCAGGAACATTAAACGTCATCCCGGAATGCTTCAACGCCGGCTGAGGCCCCCGACCGCTCAGGACGGCAGGCCCGCCCCCACCAGGATGGCGATCGCCACCGCAATCGCCGCCGGCACGGCGGCGACCAGCCCCAGCACCACCAGTCGGGCCGGCTTTCCGAACCGCCCCTGGCCGATGCCCAAACGGTTGGACAGCCGCGCCGCGGGCCCGTCGGCGAAGGGCACCAGCAGCAGGATGGCGAGGCAGGCCACGACCAGACCGCTTGGCCGCGACAGCACCAGATGGGCGGCCAGCAGCGCCAGCGAACCGCCGGCGGCAACGACACCGGCCTGCCCGAAGGCGGCCCGGCCGGGCAGAAGCAGCCAGGGCAGGAAGCCCGCCCCGGCGGCTGCGGCCATGAACCCCGCCTGCCCCACCGAGGCACTGCCGCCATTGATCGCCACGAAGCCCAGGCCCAGCGCCGCCAGGATCACCAGCAGCTGGCGCCCGGCGCCGTCGGTTTCGGCCTTCTGGCTCAACCGGCCGAGCAGGGCGGCAAAGCCCAGGCCCAGCCCGCCCAGCAGCAGCACCAGATCGATGGTTTCGTACCGGCCAAGCCGGGCGCCGGCCATCCAGAGCGTGCCGCCGCCCACCACCAGAAGAGCGGCGGGGATGGCGGCGATCCGGGCGGGCCTGGGGTCGAGCAGCCCCAGCATGGCCGCCGCTGCGGCGGCGGCCGTCAGCAGATAGGGCAGTTTCTGGGTGCTGGATGGGGGCGGCAGCGCCGGCCGGCCCAGCATCAGCACCAGCCCGGCCAGCAGCCCCAGCGGCACCGCCACCACCGCGATCCGCCAGCCGGTGGCGCCGCCCGCCAGCCAGCGCAGCACCGGCGGCAGCAACAGCCCCAGTGCGAACGGCCAGATCAGGGTCACCGCCAGCGGGTGCTCGACAAGGCTGAACAGGTCGGTCAACGGAGAGGGCCTTCCAGTGGTGAAGCGGCTGTGCCGAAGACCGTGGTCCGAACCGCGCCCCGGGTCAAGCCGGTGCGGTGCACGCGCAATCTTCGGTATCTGCGGAAGCTGTTTGCGGCCGGTTTGCAACGGCCGCGCACGATGCTATGTTGCGCGCCGATCGCGACCGGCGTTTGCCGCCCCGGACCGTCCCGGCCCGGGAGCCGCCCCGGTCGCAACGGCGCCCCCGGGGTGCCGCGCATCGCCGAGGAGATCGTCCGCATGACCAAGATCAAGGTCGCCAATCCTGTCGTCGAACTGGACGGTGACGAGATGACCCGCATCATCTGGCGGTTCATCAAGGACAAGCTGATCCTGCCCTATCTCGACGTCGACCTTCTCTATTACGATCTCGGCGTCGAGCATCGCGACGCGACCAACGACAAGGTGACGGTGGACGCCGCCGAGGCGATCGCCAGGCACGGCGTCGGCGTGAAGTGCGCGACCATCACCCCCGACGAGGCCCGCGTCGAGGAGTTCAAGCTGAAGCAGATGTGGAAGTCGCCGAACGGCACCATCCGCAACATCCTGGGTGGCACCGTCTTCCGCGAGCCGATCATCTGCCGCAACGTGCCGCGCCTGGTGCCGGGCTGGACCCAGCCGATCGTGATCGGCCGTCATGCCTTTGGCGACCAGTATCGCGCGACCGACTTCAAGGTGCCGGGCAAGGGCACCCTGACCGTCCGCTTCCAGCCGGAAGACGGCGGCGAAGCGATCGAGTACGAGGTGTTCAAGTTCCCGGGCTCGGGCGTCGCCATGGCGATGTACAACCTGGACGAGTCGATCCGCGGCTTCGCGCGCGCCTGCATGAATTACGGCCTGCAGCGCGGCTATCCGGTGTATCTGTCGACCAAGAACACGATCCTGAAGGCCTATGACGGCCGCTTCAAGGACCTGTTCCAGGAGGTCTTCGACGCCGAGTTCGCCGACCAGTTCAAGGCCGCCGGCATCGTCTACGAGCATCGCCTGATCGACGACATGGTCGCCTCGGCCCTGAAGTGGGACGGCGGTTTCGTCTGGGCCTGCAAGAACTATGACGGTGACGTGCAGTCCGACACCGTCGCCCAGGGCTTCGGCTCGCTGGGTCTGATGACCTCGGTGCTGATGACGCCGGACGGAAAGACCGTGGAGGCCGAGGCCGCCCATGGCACCGTCACCCGTCATTTCCGCGAGCACCAGAAGGGCCGCGAGACCTCGACCAACCCGATCGCCTCGATCTTCGCCTGGACCCGGGGCCTCGGCTATCGCGGCAAGTTCGACGGCAACGACGCCCTGATCGGCTTCGCCGAGACCCTGGAGCGGGTCTGCGTCGAGACCGTCGAGGCCGGCCACATGACCAAGGATCTGGCGATCCTGGTCGGCAAGGATCAGGCGTGGCTGAACACCAACGCCTTCCTCGACAAGATCGACGAGAACCTCAAGAAGGCCATGGCTTCCTGAGGACCTGCCGTCAAGGCAGAGGGCTGACGATCGCGGGCGCGGCAGGGTTTCCTGCCGCGCCCGTCGTCTTTTCAGGATCAGTGTTCAGGAGGAGGGCGTCGTCCTGCTCCCCCGCGCCAGCAGATAGGCCAGGATCAGCCGGTCGCGCTCGGCCGCCAGTTCCTCGATCGGGCGGGCATCACGGCCGGCCGCCACGCCCTCGGCCAGCATGTCGACCACCTCGGGCGTCATCATCGGCGTGCCCAGATCCTGCCACCAGCTCTGGAAGGCGCCGCCCAGATGGTCGCAGAAGGCGCGGATGCCGCCCGGGCCTCCGCCCAGATGGAACAGGCTGACCGGCCCCATCGCCGCCCAGCGCAGCCCCGGCCCATAGGCGACGGCCCTGTCGATATCCTCGACACTCGCCACGCCTTCGGCCGCAAGATGGATGGCCTCGCGCCAGATCGCCGCCTGAAGGCGGTTGGCGATATGGCCCGGCACCTCCTTGTGCAGCCGCACGCAGACTTTGCCGAGGCCGGTATAGAAAGCATCGGCGGTGTCGATCACATCTGCATCTGTCAGGCCGTTGCCCATCAGCTCGACCAGCGGGATCAGATGCGGCGGGTTGAAGGGATGCGCGATGATCAGCCGCCCGGGCGCCGCACATCCGGCCTGAAGCTGGCCGAGGGTGAGCCCCGAGGTGGAACTGCCGATGATCGCCTGCGGTGCCAGCCGATCCGCGATCCGGGCATAGAGCGCGTGCTTGACCTCGACCCGCTCGGGCACGCTTTCCTGCACGAAACCGGCGCCGTCCACCGCCTCGGCGGGGTCGGTGGTGAAGCGCATCCGGCTGTCGTCGCCGGCCTGGGGCTGGCCCAGCGCGCTCAGCGCCTCGGTACTGGCCGCCACCAGCCGGCGGCAGCGCGCTTCCGTATCCGGGGCGGGGTCATAGACGACCACCTCGCGGCCACTGGCGGCGAACAGCGCCGCCCAGCTCATCCCGATCGTCCCCGCCCCGAGGACGGCAATTCTGTCGAACATCGTCATCTCCAACCCGTGCAGCCCCAGGGGCCGTGGCCCCAACACTACGGCGCCGCCCGCCATCTGAAAACACGGCCATTCTCCCAGGCGGTCACGTCTCGACGACGGTTGCGGGCCTGCCTATGCTGGTGCCCCCTTCCCGATGAGGCGCGCCATGACCGAACGCCGCATTCCCGTGCTGGTGATCACCGGCTTCCTCGGTGCCGGCAAGACCAGTCTGATCGCCGGGATCTTCCGCCGCCGGCCCGAGATCGCGCCGGCGACGGCATTGATCGTGAACGAATACGGCGAGACGGGCATCGACCATGAATTGCTGCGCATGGCCGGCGAACGGCAGGTGGCGATCGATGCCGGCTGCATCTGCTGCACCCTCAGATCCGATCTCACCGACACGCTGATGCGGCTGCATCTGGATCATGCCCGCGGGCAGATCGACCGGCTGGACCGGGTGATCATCGAGACCACCGGCCTGGCCGATCCGGCGCCGATCATCCACACGCTGGCCGCCCATCCGCTGACCGCGGCGCGGTTCGCGCTGGCGGGCGTCGTCGCCTGTGTCGATGCCGAACATGGTGCCGGCCAGCGCGACACCCATGAAGAGGCGCTGCGTCAGGCGGTTCTGGCCGACCGGATCGTGATCACCAAGGCGGATCTCGCCGGGGCCGCCGCCACGGCGGCACTGACGGCACGGCTGCAGGCGCTGAACCCGGGCGCCCTGATCCTGCCGCGAGAGGCGGCGCTGGCCGATCCCGACCGGCTGATCGCCCCCCTGCCCTATGCGCCCGAAGCCCGGGGCGACAGCGCCCGCGCCTGGCTTGCCGCCGAAGCGGCGGCCGATCGCCGGATCTGTGCCGACGGCGCCTGTTCGATTCCGGGGAATGGGCATCATCACCATGATCACGGGCACGATCACGACCATGGGCACGATCATCATCACGGCCACCACCACACCGCCGATGCCCGCATCGCCACCGCCACCCGGCGGCTGCCGGCCGGCACCTCGCAGGCGCGGGTGATCCGCGCCGCAGAGCGCCTGGCCGCCCGGATGGGGCCGTCGCTGCTGCGGCTGAAAGGTCTGCTGCCGCCCGAGGGCGACCGCCCGGGCGCCGCCCTGCATGGCGTGCAGCACCGGCTCTACCCGGCCATGCCGCTCGGCCGCGATGCCGATCTGCCGGGGGAACCGACGCTGGTCGCCATCACCCTGGATGCCGACCCCGCCGCGGCGCTGGATCAACTGGCGGCCGAGGCGGCGGCATGACCGGCAGTCGGGTGGTCTTCAGCTGGTTCGGCACGGATCAGCCGCCGCCCGGCCCGCCCCGGCCGCAGCCGGCCGACCTGCACCTGATGCAGGCCGATGGCGACATCGAAACCTATCTTGCCGCCTATCGCGCCGTGGGCGGCCCCCATGGCTGGTCGCGCCGCCTGAGCCTGACGCATGACGCGCTGCAGGCGATCCTGGACCGCCCGGGCCGGCGGGTGCTGATCGCACGGGATGCCGCCGGCACGGTTCTGGGGTTCGTGGAACTGGACCTCGCCCATGGCACGCCCGCGGCCCCGGCTGCCGAGATCGTGCATTTCGGCCTGGCCCCCGCCGCCCAGGGCCGCGGCTGGGGCGGCTTCCTGCTCGACCATGCGCTTCGCACGGCGTTCGATGCCGGCGCGGCCCGCGTCGTGCTCCATACCGACACCACCGACCATGCCCGCGCCTTCGGGGCCTATCTGAAGGCCGGCTTTCGCCTGCTCAGGGTCACGACGGCAGAGCCCGACGACTGGAACTGACGATGCGCGCTGACGATACGGGCCCCCTGACGAAAACGGGCGGCAGGTGATGACCTGCCGCCCGTTCGGAACCAGGACCCGTCGACCGGTCAGCCGGCGAGCGCCGCCGCGACCGCCTTCACCGCATCGGCCGCCTTGTCGGCCTCGGGGCCGCCGGCCTGGGCCAGGTCGGGACGGCCGCCGCCGCCCTTGCCGCCCATGGCCTCGGCCGCGGCGCGGACCAGATCCACGGCGCTGAACCGGCCGGTCAGGTCTTCGGTGACGCCGACCACGACGCCGGCCTTGCCCTCGTGGACGCCCACGATCGCAATCACGCCCGAGCCGACCTGCTTCTTCAGCGCATCGGCAACCCCACGGAGTTCCTTGGCCGGCACGCCGTCGAGCACGCGGCCGGCGAAGCGCACATCGCCGATCTGCTCGATCTGCTCGCCGCCGCCGGCACCGCCGGTCGCGATGTCGCGGCGCAGCTTCGCCACCTCGGCTTCCAGCTTCTTGCGCTCGTCGAGCAGGCCCTGAATGCGGTCGACCAGTTCGGCCGCCGGCGCCTTCAGCACCGAGGACGCCTCGGCCAGACGGTCCTGCTGCAGCTCCACATAGGCCAGCGCCGCATCGCCCGCCACCGCCTCGATCCGGCGGACGCCGGCAGCGACGCCGCTTTCCGAGACGATCTTGAACAGGCCGATATCGCCGGTGCGGGTGACATGGGTACCGCCGCACAGCTCGACCGAATAGGCCGAATTGCGGCCGTCTTCGCCGAGCAGGCTGCCCATGTCGACCACCCGGACCTCGTCGCCGTACTTCTCGCCGAACAGCGCCATGGCCCCCTGGGCGATGGCCTCGTCGGGCGTCATCAGCCGGGTGCCGACCTCGCCATTGGCGCGGATCAGCCGGTTGACGTCGGCCTCGATCGCCTTCAGATCCTCACGCGCGATCGGGGTCGGCTGCGAGAAGTCGAAGCGCAGCCGGTCGGGCGCGACCAGAGAGCCCTTCTGGGTGACGTGATCGCCCAGACGGCGGCGCAGGGCCGCATGCAGCAGATGGGTGGCCGAGTGATGGGCGCGCAGGGCATCGCGCCGGGCGGTATCGACGGTCAGCCGCACCGCGGCACCCTTCGCCACCCGGCCCGCAACCACGCGGCCCATATGGATGATCAGATCACCCAGCTTCTTCGCCGTATCCGTGACCTCGATCTCGAGCCCGCCCTCGCCGGTGATCCGGCCGGTATCGCCCATCTGGCCGCCGCTCTCGCCATAGAACGGCGTCTGGTTGACCACCAGGGCGATCTGGCTGCCGGCTTCCGCGGCATCGACCGGGGCGCCATCGACCAGCACCGCCTGCACCACGCCATCGGCCGCCGTGGCGCCATAGCCAAGGAATTCGGTGGCGCCCGCGGCGTCACGCACCTCGAACCACACCCGGTCGGTAGCGGCTTCGCCCGAGCCCGACCACGAGGCACGGGCCTTGGCGCGGGCTTCCGCGAGCGAGGTTTCGAAACCGGCGGTATCCACCCCGCGGCCCTCGGCACGCAGCACGTCCTGGGTCAGGTCGAGCGGGAAGCCATAGGTGTCGTAAAGGCGGAAGGCCACCTCGCCCGGCAGCTTCTCGTCGGCACCCAGCGTCTGGGTGGTCTCTTCCAGCAGGCGCATGCCGCGGTCGAGGGTCTGACGGAAGCGGGTCTCTTCCAGCTTCAGCGTCTCGGTGATCAGGGCCTGGGCGCGGCGCAGCTCGTGATAATGGTCGCCCATGGTCTCGATCAGCGCCGGCACCAGCCGGTACATCAGCGGCTCGGCCACGCCCATCTTATGGGCATGGCGCATGGCACGGCGCATGATCCGGCGCAGCACATAGCCGCGGCCCTCGTTCGACGGCAGCACGCCGTCGGCGATCAGGAAGCCCGACGAGCGCAGATGATCGGCGATCACCCGGTGCGACATCTTGAACGGGCCGTCGGGCTCGGTACCGCTGGCGGTGGCCGAGGCCGAGATCAGCCGGCGGAAGATATCGATGTCGTAATTGTCGTGCTGGCCCTGCAGGATGGCCGCAATCCGCTCCAGCCCCATGCCGGTGTCGATCGACGGCTTGGGCAGGTCGAGCCGGTTGCCCGGCGCGATCTGCTCGTACTGCATGAAAACCAGATTCCAGATCTCGATGAAGCGGTCGCCATCCTCGTCCGGGCTGCCGGGAGGGCCGCCGGGGATGCCTTCGCCATGGTCGAAGAAGATCTCGGAACACGGGCCGCAGGGGCCGGTATCGCCCATCGCCCAGAAATTGTCGCTGGTCGCGATGCGGATGATCCGATCGTCGGAGAGACCCGCGATCTTCTTCCAGTAGCCCGCCGCCTCGTCATCGGTGTGATAGACGGTGACCAGCAGCCGGTCCTTGGGCAGGCCGAATTCGCGCGTGACCAGGTTCCAGGCCAGATCGATCGCCTGTTCCTTGAAATAGTCGCCGAACGAGAAATTGCCCAGCATCTCGAAGAAGGTGTGGTGCCGGGCAGTATAGCCGACATTGTCCAGATCGTTGTGCTTGCCGCCCGCGCGCACGCATTTCTGCGAGGTCGCCGCCCGGTCATAGGGCCGCTTCTCGGCGCCGGTGAACACGTTCTTGAACTGGACCATGCCGGCGTTGGTGAACAGCAGGGTCGGGTCGTTCTGCGGGACCAGCGGGCTCGACGCGACCACCTCGTGGCCGTTCTTCGCGAAGAAGTCGAGGAAGGTCCGGCGGATCTCGGTCGCGCTGGTCATGGTGGAAAACGCCATCCCGTGTTGCAAACGCAGGTGAAGATCGACGGAACGGGGGGCCGGGCCGGATTGTTTCCGGCCATCTGCGCCCCTGGCTTCAACAGCCCCTTCGGCCTTAACGGCAACGAGCCCCGCAGGCGGTGCCGGCGACCCCGGGGATCCCAGGATCCCCATGCGTCGCCGCCCCACCCGGAGGCCCGGCCATTCAGGTTCAGCCGCTCCCAGGGTTCGGACGTTTTACCCGCGCCGCCCGCCATTGTCCACGCGGGCGTTCAGGGCGTGACCACCCGTGGTGATCACGCCGTCCCCCAGAGGGTTCAGTCCTCGTCGTCGGACGCCATGAAGGCCGTGCCGCCGACCACCGAGAGCGGGGTCTTGTTGGCACCCAGGCCATAGGCCTCGCGCACCCGGTTTTCGACCTCGCGGGCGATTTCGGGGTTGTCGCGCAGGAAGGTCTTGGCGTTCTCACGCCCCTGGCCGATGCGCTGGTCGCCATAGGAATACCAGGAGCCCGACTTCTCGACGATGCCCTGCTTGACGCCCATGTCGATCAGCTCGCCGGTCTTCGACACGCCCTCGCCGTACATGATGTCGAACTCGACCTGCCGGAAAGGCGGCGCGACCTTGTTCTTCACCACCTTGACGCGGGTCTGGCTGCCGACGACCTCGTCACGCTCCTTCACCGCGCCGATGCGGCGGATGTCGAGGCGCACCGAGGCGTAGAACTTGAGCGCATTGCCGCCCGCGGTCGTCTCGGGGCTGCCATACATCACACCGATCTTCATGCGGATCTGGTTGATGAACATCACAACGCAGCGCGAGCGCGAAATGGAGCCGGTGAGCTTGCGCAGCGCCTGGCTCATCAGCCGGGCCTGCAGGCCGACATGGCTGTCGCCCATCTCGCCCTCAAGCTCGGCCTTCGGCGTCAGCGCCGCGACACTGTCCACCACCAGCACGTCGATCGCGCCCGAGCGGACCAGCGTGTCGGCGATTTCCAGCGCCTGTTCGCCGGTGTCGGGCTGGCTGATCACCAGTTCGTCGATGTTCACGCCCAGCTTGCGCGCATAGGACGGGTCCAGCGCGTGCTCGGCATCGACGAAGGCGCAGGTGCCGCCGCCGCGCTGTGCCTCGGCGATCGCGTGCAGCGCGAGCGTGGTCTTGCCCGAGCTTTCCGGGCCGTAGATCTCGATCACGCGGCCGCGAGGATAGCCCCCCACGCCGAGAGCGATGTCAAGGGCGAGAGAGCCCGTCGGCACGACATCCACATCGACCTTTTCCTGCTGGCCGAGCTTCATCACCGAGCCCTTGCCGAACGCGCGCTCGATCTGACCGAGCGCGGCTTCGAGTGCCTTCTGCTTGTCCATCTCGTCCTTGCCTGTCAGGCGCAGTTCGGTTTGAACCATGGGCACCATGGCCACGCCCCTCTTGTTCCACAGGCGGTCACCCGATGCAAGCACCGCCGCCTGCAATCACTATGTACTCTTTTTGTTCCAGCTTGCAAGCCCCCATCGGCGTGCGCCACCGGCCTCATGAAGGAATCCCAGGTCACAGCGTGACAAGGTACCGCCCCGCTTCTGTCACAGCTTTGTCCGTGTCCGCCCGCCCCACCCTGCAGGCATCATCCGAAGCGAGGGGTGGTTCGCCGTGGCGCCAGCAGAGGATCGGTGCCGGTCGAGGGACCGCGAACTGCCCCGACGCAACAGTTTTGGCTATCCCGCGCCTCAGTCCGGAGGCCGGACCTCGTCACGGAGGGTCGTGTAATGACCGACAGCACCATCAAGCGGATGGACAGCCTGCTCGCCATGGCGCTTGCGATCGCCTGCGCCGGCGCGGTCGCGACCATGACACCCGCCTTCGGCCAGGAATTGATGGATCGACCGGACCCGATCGATTCGCAGACGCTGGAAGCGACACCCGATACCGATCCGCTTGCCGGCCAGTCGGCCCCGCTCAGCCGCGACCTGCCGAGCGATGCGCAGGAGCGTATCCGGTTCGAACAGGCCGCCAGCGCCGAAATCCAGCGCTGGGACGCCGAGGTGGCGATGCGCGTCCGCGAGCTTCAGCTTCAGGACGATTACGGCGCCAACCGGGCCCGGACGGATCTGTCCAAGTCGTGGCAGCGGGTCACCGAAAGCTATCAGAGGCTTCAGGCGGCCCCCGACCGCCAGTTCGAGGACCGGAAGGAGCAGTTCCTGACCGCCTGGAACGGCTTCGAAGAGACCTGGCGGCGCACGCGCGCGACGTGACGTCGCTCCCTGCCGTCAGCAGGCGCCGGGGCCCGATGCGCCGCGCATCCCGTCCCCTCCCCGCGGCCCCGTCCAGGCCCCGGCGTCGCATCCACCGGTCGATGCCCCGCCCTGCCCTCCCCAGGCAGGGCGGGGCATCGCCGTTCAGGAAGGTTCACCCCGCGGCTTCGTCCATGGCGTCGCGCACCGTCTGAACCAGCTGCTTCAGGTTGAAGGGCTTCGGCAGGAAGCGGACATTCGGATCGTCGCCGAGTTTGCGGCGGAAGGTGTCTTCGGCATAGCCCGAGATGAAGACGATCGAGACCCCCGGCACCCTCTCGCGCACCTTCTCGGCCAGTGCCGGGCCATCCATGCCCGGCATCACCACGTCGGTGACCAGCACGTCGATGCCGGCCTCGACCAGTTCGTCCAGCCGGGCCGCCGCCACATCGGCACTTTCGGCCTCTTCCACCGTAAAGCCCCGCTGACGCAGGGCGCGGGCGGCAAAGGCGCGCACCGGATCTTCGTCTTCCACGAACAGCACCCGGCCGCCGGAACCCGCGATCTCGGATTTGCGCGGTGGCGCGGCTTCGGGGGCGAGATCGATTTCGAGCCCGCTGGTTTCCACCTCGGTGTGACGGGGCAACAGGATGCGGAAGGCGGTGCCGCGGCCGGGCTCGCTGCGCACGAACAGGAAGCCGCCGGTCTGGCGGATGATACCATAGGCGGTGGCGAGGCCGAGCCCCGTGCCCTGCCCGGCCGCCTTGGTGGTGAAGAACGGCTCGAAAATCTTGGGCAGGATGTCGCGCGGAATGCCCGAGCCGGTATCGCGCAGTTCGACCATCACGTAATCACCGGTCGGCACGCGCTCGCGCCCGCCGGCCATCATCCAGTCGCGAGCCATCGCCAGCGTGTCTTCGCTCGCGAAATTGCGGGTCGCGATCGACAGCTGCCCGCCGCTCGGCATCGCGTCTCGGGCATTGACCGCCAGATTGATGATCACCTGTTCCAGCTGCCCCTGATCCACCCTGACCGGCGCCAGATCGCGACCGTGATGGACGTCGAGCACGATCGCCTCGCCCAGCAGCCGGCGGAGGAGATGGGTAAGCTCGGCCAGGACATCGGTGATGTCCAGCACCCGCGGCTGCAGGGTCTGCTGGCGCGAGAAGGCAAGCAGCTGGCGGACCAGATTGGCCGCGCGATTGGCATTCTGCTTGATCTGCATGACGTCGGCAAAGGACGCATCGCCCGGCGGATGGCGCATCAGCAGCAGGTCGCAGAAGCCGATCATCGCCGTCAGCAGATTGTTGAAGTCATGCGCGACGCCGCCGGCCAGCTGTCCCACCGCCTGCATCTTCTGCGACTGGGCGAACTGAACCTCCAGCTCCTTGCGCTCGGTGACGTCGATGACATGGATCAGGGCCGCCGCCAGATGATCTTCATCGGCCCGGCGCAACAGCAGAGAGGCGACCCGGTCGGGGCGCTGGCGGAACGAGACCTCGATCGGCGCGGTGATCCGCTCGGCGCCGCCGAAGACCGCATCGAAGGCATCGGACAGGGCAAAGCGCCGGTCGTGGACCACCAGATCGGTGAAGGCATATCCGGGCTCCAGCCCGTCCTCGCCGGTCAGGCGGATCAGCGCGGCATTCGACGCCAGCACCCCGCCGCGATCGTCGACAAGGGCGATGCCGATCGGCGCCAGATCGAACAGCCGCCGGAAACGTCCCTCCGCCGGCTCGATCGGCACGATGTCGAGATCGAGCCCGCCGCCACGGCCGGCGGGCAGCTGCGGGGGCGGCGGCGGCAATTGCAGCGGCTCTTCCACCTCGGGCACCACCTCGGGCAGATCGTCCGGCACGGCGGTCACCGCCGAGGGCGTGTCGATGGCGGCAGCCCGCAGCACCGCCGCCCGCGCAAGCCCGGCACCCGCAAAGATGATCAGGATCAGGCCGGCGACATCGACCAGCGTGGTCATACCCCCTTCCGGCATGCCACCCAGTTCGAGCCCGGTACTGCCCGCCAGAAGGGCGATGCCGGTGATGCCGATCACCAGATCGCGCATCACCGCCTGGGTCGCGCCCTTCAATGCCTCGATGCTCATGCCGTCCTGCTCGCCCGTCATGGTCTCCGGCGGGATGCCGTTCGGGCATCATGCCACAGCACGGGTCATCCGCGCACGCGCCGCCCTTTGGCCCGGAAGACATAGCCGATCACCTCGGCCACGGCCTGATAATGCTCGACCGGAATTTCCCGGTCGATCTGGGCCGTATCCCAGAGCGCGCGGGCGAGCGGCGGGTTCTCCACCACGGCCACATCGTTCTGCAGCGCCAGATCGCGGATGCGGAAGGCGACCGCATCCACGCCCATCGCCACCACCATCGGCGCATGCATCTTGGGTGGGTCGTATTTCAGGGCGACGGCGTAATGGGTCGGGTTGGTGACCACCACATCGGCGGTCGGCACCGCCGCCATCATGCGCTTGCGGGCGCGTTCCATGCGGATCTGGCGCAGGCGGGCCTTGATGATCGGGTCGCCTTCGCTCTGCTTCATCTCGTCGCGAACCTCGCGCTGCGACATCCGCATCTGCTGCATGAAGGTATAGCGCTGGAAGGCATAGTCGGCCGCGGCGATCACGGTCATCACGCAGGCCGCCGCCAGGACGATGACGAAGGCATCATCGGCCAGCCGTTCCATCAATGCCACCGGCGCTTCGCGCGGCACCAGATCCAGATCTTCCAGCCGCGGCCGGGCCACCAGCCACGACACGCCGGCGACCACCAGGATCTTCAGCAGCCCCTTCACGAATTCGACCAGCGCCTTGGCCGAGAACTGACGCTTCAGCCCGGCGATCAGCGAAATCTTGTCGAGGCTGGGCTTCAGCGACTCGGCCGACACATTGCCACCCCGCTGCACGAAGCCCGAGGCAAGGGCCGCGATGATGAACACCAGCACCGGCAGCGCCAGCCAGGTCAGCATCTGAATGGCCAGTGCCCTGAGCAGATGGCCGACGGCGCTCGGGTCCATCAGAAAGGTGTCGGCGCTGGCGATCAGCCCGCGCAGGCCCAGCCCGACATCGCGGACCATGCCGGGAAGTACGGCCACGATCGCGATCGAAACCGCAACCAGCATAAGCCAGTGATTGATCTCCTGGCTGGACGGCAGCTGACCCTTCTTGCGCGCCTCTTCGAGCTTTTTTGGCGTGGGGTCTTCAGTTTTTTGGCTGTCGTCTTCGCTCTGCTCGCTCATGGCTCAGGATCCCGGCTTCAGGGCAGGAGCATGTCGAGACGCTGGCCGACCCGATCGAGCCAGACCAGCATCGCGGCAGACAGGGTGATCGCCATGACGGACAGCCCGATCAGCATCTGGACCGGAATGGCGATGAAGAACACCTGGATGGTGGGCATCAGCCGCGCCAGCAGGCCAAGCGCCACCTGGAACAAGGTGCCGACCAGCAGCAGGGGCGCTGCGACCTGGGTCGCGAGCACGAAGGCCTGGTCCAGCAGCCGCCCCATCATCTCGGCCGCATCGCCGAAAGGCAGCGGCTCGCCCACCGGGAAGGTCTGATAGCTGTGGATGATTGCTCCCAGCATCATCAGATGCATGCCGCTGGTGAAGATCAGCACCAGCGACAGCGCGGTCAGGAAATTGCCCGGCAAGGCGCCCTGGGCCTGCTGGGTGGGGTCGTACATCATGGCGGTCGCAAGACCGCTCTGCATCGAGATGACCACACCCGCCGTGTGCAGGGCCGCCACCAGAAGCCGCAGCATCAGGCCGAGCAGGATGCCGACGGCGGCTTCGAGAAAGGCGAGCCGCAGAATCTCTGCCGGCTGGTCGGGCGTAACAGGCAGATCGGCCTCGATCACGGGCGCGAGTGCCACCGACAGCAGCAGGGCCAGGATCAGCCGGGCCCGGGCCGAGACATTGGTCTCACCGATGCCGGGCATCAGCATCAGGGCGGCGCCGAGCCTCAGGAACACCAGCAGGACCGAGAAGACCTCTACCCCAAGGAGGTCGGTCATGCCCCAGGCCCTCCGGGCGTCATGGCGCCGCGCCGATGGCGGGGATGCGCTCGTAAAGCAGGCGGGTGTAGTCGGACATGCCCGTCCACATGAACGGCAGGAAGATCACCAGCGCCACGACGATGGCGATGATCTTCGGCACGAAGGACAGGGTCATTTCCTGGATCTGGGTCAGCGCCTGGACCAGCGAAATGGCAAGGCCCACGGTCAACGCGACCAGCATGACCGGCGCGCCCAGTTTGAGCATCGTCCACAGCGCCTCGCGCCCGATATCGATTGCCTCGTTGGGCGTCATGGCCGGCCGGTCCGGAACTGGGGAAGACGAAGCGGAAGAGAGAGGAACGGAACGCAGGCCACGGCTGCGCTCAGATCGGCATGCGCATGATTTCCTGATAGGCGCCGATCACCCGGTCGCGGATCGCCACCACGGTCTGCAGCGAGGTTTCGGCGGCAGCAACCGAGGTCACCACGTCCTGAAGGCTGGCGGTGCCCGAAACCGCCTGCATCGCCGCCCGTTCCGACGCCTGACCGGCCTTCACGCTCTGGCCGATGACGTCACTCACCATGTCTGCGAAGGCGCCGGAAGCACCGGCCCGGTCGCCGCCCTCGGTGCCCGGCGCCTTGATGCCGCGGGCGGCATTGGCGTAGGCGGCGGCGGCTGAGGCGAACTTGGCATCCATGGGTCTGATCCGTCCGTGTTCTGGGGCGTAGCGGCCGGGGCCGGCGGCAGGTCAGGTGTCAGCGCAGCAGATCGAGCGCGCGCTGCACCATCGTGCGGGTGGTCTCGATGACGCTGAGATTGGCCTCGTAGCCGCGCTGGGCCTCGCGCATGTCGACCATCTCGACCACCGGATTAACGTTGGGGCGCAACACATAGCCGTTCTCGTCGGCTGCCGGATGGCCCGGATCGTATTCGCGATCGAAAGGCGACTGATCGACGCCGTAACGCGACACCCGAACCGTCGGCAGACCCAGTTCCTTGTTCAGCCCTTCGGCGAAACTGATCGTCCGGCGGCGGTAAGGTTCCGAGCCCGGCGTGGTTCCGGTGCTGTCGGCATTGGCGAGATTCTCGGCGACGACCCGCAGGCGTTCCGACTGTACCTGCATGCCGGCCGCGGAGATCCGCGTGATCTTCATCAGGTCCATGAGGCAAGCCTCCCCTGGCCGATGTCAGCGGGATGATCCGTCATGGCCTTACCCCGCCCCGCCACCGCGCCCGAGCGCCGTGCGGATCATGTCCATATGCTTCTTGTAGAGGGCGGATGCAAGCGTGAACTGGCTGGCATTGCCGGCAAGCTTCACCGCCTGATCCTCGATGTTGATCTTGTTCTCGTCGATCGTGACCTCGAGCGGCTTGCGGTCTTCAGCCGCACGGTAGCCGCCATCCGCCACGGCCGGCGCCATATGGCCGGTTTTCGTCGCGGCCATCTGCAGCTCGCCGCCGGCCGCCATGCTGCTGCCGCCGCCCGTCGAGGCGCCGGTCATCCGCAACCCCGAGGCCCGTTCGGCCATGGCACCGAAATCGACGGGCTTCAGATCGCGTGCCTTGTAGCCCGGCGTGTTGACGTTCGCTATGTTCTGGGCCAGCACCGCCTGACGTTCGGTCAGCCAGCCCATCCGCTTCTTCAGGGAAGAGAACAGCGGTATGCGCGTTATGTCCATCGTCGGGCCCGGTCCGATCGGATATCTTCAGGAAGCGCGCGAGGCGGGCCGGCAGGGCCGGCAACAGGATCCGCTTCCGGATGCCTGTCCCGCATCGTGGCAGGAAGGTCGCCGCAGGATCAACAGGATATGCCGGCGGCCTTAAGGAAACGTAAAACCGCGGCGCCCGCGGATCAAGAGAAGGACGTGCGCGACAGATGCGCGCGCCGGCTGCAGAGGGCGGCGAGACCGCGGAAATCGACGGTTCGGAACCGGCGCCCCGATCCGGAAGGCCAAGGCCTGCCGGAGACGGGCCCCGGACATGGAAGGGGCGAGCATGCTCTATCTGACCCGCAAGGTCGGTGAAGCGGTGGTGATCAACGACGAGATCGAGGTGACCGTGATCGAGGTGCGCGGCAAGACCGTGCGGCTCGGCCTCACCTTCCCCGCCGATGCGACCGTACTCAGGCGCGAGGTCTATGACCGGGTCCAGGCGGAAAACCGCGCGGCGCTGGGCCTGGACGAAGCCGGGCAGACCGGCGCGCCGGAAGACGTGCCGGCCTTCGTGACCCGCGGCCCCGCCCCCGACGAAGCCGGCTGAGCGAAGGTCTGTCGCGATCCCGGCGCCCGGCCAGGCTCTTTGACCGGCTCTCTGAGTTGCTTATGGGCCTGGAAGGGATCATCATGAAATCTGTTGCCAGACGACGGCCCCGGTCTGCCAGACGAAGGGCCGTGTCAGCCCGACGGGATGATCCGAGATGACCCAGAAGCAGCCACGCCAGGTGGCGGTGGCCCTTGGCTTCGATCCCACCGGCGACGACGTGCCCAAAGTGCTGGCGGCCGGCCACGGCGCCCTTGCCGAAAAGATCCTCGCCATGGCCTTCGCCTCGGGGATCCCCGTCCGGCGGGATGCCGACCTGGCCGCGATCCTTGAGGCGCTGGAGCCGGAAAGCCCGATCCCGCCGGCGGCCTTTGCGGCGGTGGCGGAGATTCTGGCCCATCTCTACCGCCTGAACGGCAGTCTGGGCGGCGGCGACCGCTGATCGAGGGCGACGCGGAACGATGGGGACGCTGCACGATGGGGACGCTGCACGTGGACACCGACGGAGGATGACGGGTGATGACGCCTGATCAGGGCGACGACGATCGCAGAACCGGCCTTGGGGACATCCAGGACCCGGTGGCGGCGCTGGATGCCATCGCCGCGGAAATTTCCGTCGCCCGCGAGATGCTGGCCCGCGGCGATGCCGTGGACCTGCACGGTATGGAAGTGCGGGTCACCCGGTTCTGCGAACAGCTGGCGAGCCTGCCGCCCGGCAGCGGCCAGTCCGTCCGTCCGCGCATGCTGGGGTTGATCGATGCGCTGAACGTTCTGGAGCGCGAGATGCGCCAGGTTTTTGATGAAACCGCCCGCGAGATGGGCGGGTTCTCCGCCCGCCAGCGCGCCACAGCCGCCTATGGCCGCACAGGCAATCGCTGACTGCGACGAGGCACCACGACCCCTGCCCCAGCCTTCCCGCGCCCCAGCCTTCCCGCGCCCCTGTACTTCCGGACCGCTTGCATGACCTTCAACGATATTCTCCAGATGATTGCCGGGCTGGCGCTCGTGGCCGGGCTGATCGGGCTTGTCGCCCTGGCGATCCGCCGCTGGGGCGACCGGGCCGGCGCCCCCGCCCGCGGCCGCCGGCTTGCCCTGGTCGAAAGCCGCCAGATCGACCCCAAGCGGCGGCTGGTGCTGATCCGCCGCGACGATGTGGAACATCTGCTGCTGATCGGCGGCGACGGTGATCTGGTGATCGAGCGGGCCATCGAGGCGCCCGATATGGCCGCCGCACCCGCGCCCATGCGGGGGACTGAGCCAGGCTTCCGCCCCGCAGCCGCCCCCGTCGCTGCGCGCGACTATGCCGATGACGACGACGAGGACGAGCCGGTGCTGCGCGTCGACCGGCGCGGAACCGAGCGGCGGCGCGGCTTTCCGCCTCAGCCCGGACGGCGGATCCCGCCGGAGTTCGACCGGTGAATCAGGTCGTGCGGCACAAGACCGCACAGCTTGCCGGCCTTCTGATCCTGGTTCTGCTGGCGGCCCTGGCCGGCAGTCATCCGGCCTTTGCCCAGTCGGTCACCGTCGATCTGGGGGCCGAGGATCCGGGCGGCTTCACCGGCCGGATCGTTCAGCTCGTCACCCTGGTCACCGTGCTGTCTCTGGCACCGGGGCTGCTGGTGGCCGTGACGTCTTTCACCCGGATCGTGGTGGTGCTGTCGCTTCTGCGCAGCGCGCTGGGCGTGCAGCAGACACCGCCCAATGCGGTGCTGATCGGCCTTGCCATGTTCCTGACCGGCTTCGTGATGACGCCCACTTTCGAGCGCGCCTGGACCGAGGGCGTGGCGCCGCTGGTGGCCGAAGACATCACCGAAGAGGAAGCCTTCGACCGGATTTCCGCCCCCTTCCGCGACTTCATGACCGCCCATGTCGGCGAACGCGAGCTGACGGCCTTCGTGGATATGGCGGCGCTCGATCCCGAGCCCGCATCGGTGGAAGACGTTCCCCTTCAGGTGCTGGTGCCGGCCTTCATGGTCAGCGAGCTGCGCCGTGCTTTCGAGATCGGCTTCCTGGTCTTCCTGCCCTTCCTGATCATCGACATGCTGGTGGCATCGCTGCTGATGTCCATGGGTATGATGATGCTGCCGCCGGTGATGATCTCGTTGCCGTTCAAGCTGATCTTCTTCGTTCTGATCGACGGCTGGTCGCTGATCGCCGGCAGTCTGGTCCGCAGTTTCGCCGCCTGAGGTGTCCCGCCACCTGATCTGCGCCAGATCCCCCAAACGGGGATGGGCGCCATGGTTTTTTTTCGCGTAGACTATCCGCATTGCGCGACAGAATCCGGCCACACCGAAGCATGACGGGCGGGACGTATGATCAGGTGGAAGCTTGCCGTATCAGCCATGGCACTGTTCATTGCCGGGCAGGAAGTTGCCGCAGCCTCATCGGCAACCGTGTCGACGCCCGTTTCACGTACCGGGACCAGTGACGGCGGTGCCGAGGTGACCCTCGCCGCCGGCGCAGATGGTGGAGCGCTCCTGCAATTCCGATCATGGGCAGCCCCCCAGCTGATCGGAGATCACGCACAGTCCAACGCCGTTGCCCTGATCAGCGACGCAGAGGGACATGTGCTCCGGCGCGCGGTCTTCAGATGCCATCGGGCGATAACCCGGCTTGCCCAGAACCTCAATCGCCAGTGCGAACACCAGTTCAGCATGCCTGCCGAGGTCATGAGACGGGCCGCCTGGCTGTTCGCCTTCAATCGCCTGTGCGTCTGGCAGGAACACGACAACGCAGCGAGCCATCGCCAGACGGGGTGCATCCGCGACGGAGACACCATCCAGGCTGTCGATGCCTTCGCGGGCAGGCTGCCCCAGCTGCTGTCGACCGCCGGTGACGCGGCAGCCATCGATGCCGGGGAATGGCGGGGCGTGCGGTTGCGCTGATCCCGCGGCTCAGCGCCCGGCCGCCAGCCCGGCAAGGGCCGCGACAAGATCGGCACCAAGCCCTGGTGCTGCCACCGGCCGCAGCATCGCCCCCGGCAGGGGCGGCAGGCCAAGCCCGGCCGGGGCATGGGGAATGTCGTCATAGCGCCCGACATCGGGAACGGCGGCAACGCCCAGACCGGCCGACAGTGCCGCCGCCAGGGAACGGGCATCGGTCGCTTCGTGAACCAGGCGCCAGCGCCGCCCGGCACGCCCGAGCGCCATGATCGCCGCCTGCCGGAAGATGCAGGGTGGCCGGAAGGCGATCAGGGGCAGCGCCGTGGTGCCTGCTGCCTCGCTTGTCCCGCGCCAGTCGATCGAAACCGGCAGCGCCCCCTCGTGCCCGGCCCCTCCATCCTGCCCTGCACCATCCATCACGACCGCCAGTGGCAGCGCCAGATCAAGCTCACCTGCGGCAATCTCTGCCGTCAGCTGGGCATTGTGGGTGATGCGCAGGTCCAGACCGGTGCCGGGGCGTAGCCGCGCCACTTCTGCAACCAGCCGTCCCAGGATCTCGTCGCTGGCATGCTGGTGCACGCCCAGCCTGAGCGTGGCCGGCAGTTCCTCCAGCCCCAGCATGTCCGCCACCAGCCCGTCATGCAGCGCAATCAGCCGCCGGGCCTGTTCGGCCAACCGTTCCCCCGCGGCCGTCGGCTGCGGCGGCTGGCTGCGCCCGGGGGAGGCGCGCTGGATCAGCCGGTGGCCCAGCAGATCTTCCAGCCGCCGGATCTGCTGGCTGACCGCCGGCTGGGTCCGGCCGAGCAGGCTGGCCGCGCGGGCGAAACCGCCGGCGTCGAGCACCGTCAGAAAACAGCGCAGCAGGGTGATGTCGAGATCGGGGCGGATCATCCGGCGGCCTGTCGCTTGGAATACCTATAACAGAGCGTGATAGGGTGGATCACGCCATTCGATTTTACAAGCGCTTACCTTGGGAACCACACTGCGCGTGTTCTCCATCGGGCGGTGCCGCACGACCGGCCCTGCCCCGCCCTCCCGAGGATGCGCCATGATCCGCACCGCATCGCATACCCAGGCCCCCACCCCCGTCCCGGTCGCCCCCACCCCGATCACCCCAACCCCGGTCGCCCCCACCCTGATCGACCGGACGATGCCGGCGGGTTTCGTTCTGCTGTGGAGCACCGGCTATATCGGCGGCGCGATCGCACTCCACGGGCTGGAACCGCTGACGATGAGCGTGATCCGCTTCGCCCTCGCCACCCTGGTGATGGCAGGCATCGTCGCCGCCCTGCGCATCCGGCGGCCGGCACGGCCGATGCTGCTGGTCCATGCCGCCGTCACCGGGCTGCTGATGCACGGCCTGCAGTTCGGCGGGCTGTATGGCGGCATGGCCGCCGGCGTGCCGGCGGGCACGGCGGCGCTGATCATGGGGCTGATGCCGGTGGTGGTGACGGTGGCCGCCGGGCCGTTTCTGGGCGAATGGCCGGGGCGGCGGCATCTGGCGGGGCTGGCGCTCGGGGTGGCCGGTGTCGGTCTGGTGGTGGGGCAGCGCCTGGGGGATCCGGGCCAGGCACCGCTCCACGCCTATCTGCTGGTGGCGGCGGGGCTTGCCGGTCTTTCCTTCGGCTCGCTCTGGCAGAAGCGGTTCTGCGCGGGGCTTGACCTCAGGCTGGCCGGCATGGTGCAGACGGCGGCCGGCGGGCTGGTCCTGGTGCCCGCCGCCCTGCTGCTGGAAACCGGCCACATGGTCTGGACCACCGAGGTGACCGGTGCGGTGGTCTGGCTGGCCCTGGTGAATTCGATCGCCGCGATCGCAATCCTGGGCGCGCTGATGCGGCGTGGTGCGGCTGCCCGCGCGGCCGGGCTGTTCTTCCTGGTGCCCTCTGCCACCGCCATCATGGCCTGGCTGCTGCTGGGTGAGCCGATCACCCCTCTGATGCTGGCCGGCATCGCGCTGTCGGCCGCGGGGGTGCGGCTCGGCCGCAGCTGATCCTTATCAGATCACGGTCATGCCACCATCGACCGTCAGGGCATGGCCCAGAACGAAGGCCGCGTCGTCCGAGGCGAGGAAGACCACCGCATTGGCGATCTCCTCTGCCTCCCCCACCCGGCCGATCGGGTGCATGGCCGCCATCAGCGGCTCGTGATCGGGCCGGCGCTCCACCGCCCGGGCCATCATGTCGGTGCGGATGACCCCGGGGCAGACCGCATTGATGCGGATGCCCTTGCGGCCGTTCTCCACCGCCGCACTCTTGGTCATGCCCAGAACCGCATGCTTGCTGGCGGCATAAAGCGCACGCCCCGGCGCGCCGACCAGCCCGGCCACCGAGGCGGTGTTGATGATCGCCCCGCCGCCCGGACGATCCTGCATATGCGCCAGCTCGTGCTTCATGCACAGCCACACGCCCTTGACGTTCACATCCATCAGGCGTTGATAGATCTCGTCGTCGCCACGCACCAGCGGGCCGGTTTCGATCTCGATGCCGGCATTGTTGAAAGCGATGTCCAGCCGGCCGAAGCGTGCCACCGCCTGCGCCACCATCCGGCTCACCTGATCGCCATGGCGGACATCGGCCGCCAGCCCGAAGGCCTCGCCGCCGCCGGCCGTGATCGCATCCGCCGTCGCCGCGGCGGCATCGGCGTCGATATCGGCGACACAGACCCGCGCCCCCTCGCGGGCAAAAGCGAGTGCGGTGGCACGACCGATCCCGCCACCGCCGCCGGTCACCAGCGCGGCCCTGCCTGACAGGCGCTGCGTCATCCTGTTCCTCCCGTCTTGTCGTTATGGCCGTCTTGTCGTTGTGATGCGTCAGGCGGCCCGATGCGGGTCGGCCTGATGATGGGGCCAGAGCAGCTGCCCCAGCAGCAATGTCATGCTCTGCCGCACCGGCTCCGCCGAGCGTTCCAGCTTCATGCGCAGCAGCGCGCCTTCCCAGGCATCCCAGATCAGCCCCGACAGCAGCCCGGCCGGCAGATCGCGGCGCAGCTCCCCCTTGTCCTGCCCCTCGCGGATCAGCCCGGCCAGACGGCCGCGCCAGGCCAGATGCGCCGCCTGCAGCGCCTCGCGACACAACGCGCTCGACAGCGTGATCTCGGCCGCCAGATTGCCCATCAGGCAGCCGGGTCGGTCGGGCGCGCGCTCGTGCCAGGCGATCATCTCGTTGAAGACATGGGCGATGGTGGCCTGCGCCCCCGGCGGGGCGGCGGCGACCATCGCATCCCACGACCGCTGCAGATGGTCGCCATACTGGCCGATCACCGCGACCGCAAAGGCTTCCTTGCTGGGGAAGTGATTGTAGAACGAGCCCTTGGGCACACCCGCGGTCTCGGTGATCTGCAGGATGCCGGTGGCGTTATAGCCGTCGCGCCAGAACAGATCGCGCCCCGCCTTCAGCAGACGGTTCGGAATATCGGCGCTGTCCTTGGTTCGCGGCATGGCGGTCACCCCGGGGGCGGAAGGATTGATCGAACAATATGACCGGTCGTCTCAAGCCGTCAAGCAGCTGCGGCACGCGGGCCAGTCTGGGGCCTAACCCATTCGCGGGATGGCGAAACCGGGGTCCTGCCCCGCCGTCAGCGGCGCGGTGATCAGATCGGCGAGGTCAAGCAGCACCGCACGCGCCGGCCTGAAGCCGCCGTCTTCCGCCCCGACCAGCAGCCCGGCATCCAGCAGGGCATCCCGCACCGCCGAGGGCCCGAGCGGCCGGCCTTCGGCGGCAGCGGTCAGAAGATCGATCGCCCCGGGCAGGGCCAGGGCCGCAAAGGCGCGGCTGGTGGCGGCCTCGGTCATCTGCTGGTCCTTCCGCTTGCCCGGTCAGCTTTCTGCCAGCGGCTGGCGGCAGCGCACGACCTCGTAAAGCATGATGCCGGTGGACACCGCCAGGTTGAGGCTGTCGGCGCGGCCCAGCATCGGGATCTTCACCGTCCGGTCGCAGGCCTCCACCATCTGGGGCGGCAGGCCCGATTGTTCATTACCCATCATCAGCAGCAGCGGCGGCCGGTAGTCCACCAGGCGGTAATCCACCGCTGCGGTGAGCGCGGTTCCCACCACCGTGCCGGTCCAGCCGCGGCGCCAGTCCAGGAAGGCCGCCATCGGGGCACGCACGATGCGGTTGACGAACAGCGAGCCCATGGTTGCACGAACCGCTTCCACCGACCAGGGGTCGCAGGTGTCGCCGACCAGGATGACCCCGGCCCCCTTCACCGCATCCAGCGTGCGCAGCACCGTGCCCAGATTGCCGGGATCCTTGATCCCTTCCAGCACCACCCACAGCGCACCGGGTTCGGGCCGGACGTCGGCCAGGGTGAATTCCCGGCGGCGGAAGGCGCCGATCACGGTCTGCGGGTTGTCGCGCCGGGCGATCTTGACCAGAACCTCGGGCGTCACCTCCAGCGCGCGGGCGCCGGTGCCGGCGATCAGCTTCGCCAGCCGCCGCCCGGGCGGCAGATCGCGCAGCCGGTCGACGAAGACCACCTCGTCCAGCGTGAAGCCCAGTTCCACGCCTTCGATCACCGCCCGCAGCCCTTCGACCAGGAACAGGCCGGTCGCCTCGCGGTTCTTCTTCAGGTGCAGCCCGGCCAGCCGCTTCACCGCCGGATTGGCGAGGCTGCTCACCGGCCTCGCATCGATTTCCAAGGTCATGTCTCAGGCTCCGCGAAGGGCGGCGGGCTCGGCCGTCAGCGCCGTATCGGACATCCAGCGGGCGAAGAGCGCGGTGGGCAGCACCCGGCCGGCCGAGAGTTCGGCCGTGGCGATCTCGCCGCAGAACACCCGCCCCTGCAGCCGGCCCATGGTTTCGGTCATCAGCCCGGCCAGCGCCGCCGAGGTAAGGCGCGTGGCATAGGCGGTCAGGATCACGAACATGGCATCGGGGGCGGTCACGGCCGCGACATCGGCCAGGATCGGCGGCAGATCGTCGAACAGCTTCCAGACCTCGCCCTTGGGGCCGCGGCCGTATTTGGGCGGATCGAGCAGGATGCCGTCATAGGTGTTGCCGCGACGGACCTCGCGCGCCAGGAAGCGGCGGGCATCCTCTACCAGCCAGCGGATCGGCAGATCGTCGAGGCCGGCTGCGGCCTGATTCTCGCGCGCCTGATGGATCGCCTTTTTCGAGGCGTCGACATGCACGACCTCCGCCCCGGCAGAGGCGGCCAGCAACGAGGCGACACCGGTATAGCCGAACAGGTTCAGCAGCCGTGGCGGCGGGCCGCCGGCTGCGACCCGCGCGCGGATGCGTGGCAGCATCCAGGCCCATTGCGTCGCCTGTTCGGGAAAAAAGCCCAGATGCCGGAAGGGTGTGAACCGGCCGAGGAAGCCGACGCCTTCGAATGTCATCGGCCAGGTCTCGGGCATGTCGCCGCGAGCGAAGCGCCAGCGGCCGCCGTCGTCTTCCGATGTCCGGTCGGCATCGAACATCGCATCCGCCCGTTCCCACGCCGCCTCGTCGAGCGCCGGACTCCACATCGCCTGGGGCTCGGGCCGGATGACGGTCATCCGACCGGCGCGTTCCAGCTTGCGGCCATAACCGCTGTCGAGCAGGGCGTAATCGGCCCAGCCCTCGGTGATCATCAGCTCAGGCAAGGGCCAGGCGGGATTGCGGGACGGATCGGCGGGCGCGGACAAGATGCGGACGAAGCTCCGGCAGGGACAGGACATGCGATCCCGGCGGCAGACGGCCCGGGACCGGAGGCGCGCATCCTAAAGCCTCGCCGCGGCAGACGGAACCGCAAAGCGGCAGCCGGGATCAAGGGGACGTGCCCTGATCAGTTGATCGTGCTGAGGCGCTGGGTCGCGACCTGCTGGCGATAGGCGGCCAGGAAGCTCTCATAGCTGCCAACCTGCGAGAGCGCCGCGCGGAAATCGGCACTTTCCGGCCGTGCGATCGGGTCGGTCACGAAACGGAAGGCGCCGGCGACGGTGGTGCCGGCCATGCGCTGGCCCAGCTTCTGCCGCAGCTCACGGCGCAACTCGTCATTGCCGGCCAGCACGGCCGCAACCGCGGTCTTCAGCGCCTCGCGCGCGGTGACGTCGTCGACCCGGGCGTCGGGGCTGTTCAGCACCGGCTCGATGACATGGCGATAGGCGGTGGCCGCATCGCCCCATTTCTCCTGGGCCCAGTTGAATTCGGCCCGCAGCCGGCGGGCTTCGGCACCGTCATCCCCCTGGATCGCCGCGAAGGCGCCGGGATATTCGCCCAGATCGGCCAGCGCCCGCGCCTCCAGCCGCTGGCGCTGTTCGACCAGCGACGGGGTCATGTCGGCGGTGACACTGTCCTGCAGGGCCTGGCGCGCACCGGCGGGGTCGTTGTCCAGCAGGCGGATCAGCGCCAGCCGGGCGCCCACCCGCGACTTGTCGGCACCGTTCAGCCGGAAGGCGACCTGATGGCGGAGCAGTTCCGAGGCTTCGTCGAGCAGATCGACCGCGGCCAGCTTGTCGGCCATGATCCGGATCATCTCGTCGCCGCGTTCGCCCACCGGGGTCAGCTCGCGATAGTCGTAGAACAGGGCCAGCGCATCCAGCGGTGCCAGTTTCGAGGCGCCACCATCGACGAACAGCCATGAGAAAGTGTCGCTCATGCGCTTGGCCAGCGCCGCCGATTGCGGGGCGTCGGGATAGTAGGTCACGGCCTCTTTCCAGGCGGCGAGCGCATCATGGTAGTTGCCGGCCTTCTCCTGCATCTCGCCCAGAAGCTGCAGCATGTGCAGCTCGATCTCGTCGCCGCGCCAGTCGAAGCGCAGCTTGTCGATCGCGGCCGCGCCGTCGGCCGGGGTGATTGCGCCGGTATCGACCTCGGTCTGGATCTGCGCCAGGCGGGCCAGAACCGAGACCTTGCGGTCGATGCCCTGGTCGGCGATGGCGCGCCAGCGCTGGATGGCAGCCTCCGGATTGCCGGCCGCCTTGTCGGCCAGACCCGACAGATAATCGGTCATCGCCCGATCGGAGGGCGACAGGTTCATCGACGACAGGTTGTCCAGGATCTCGCGGCCGATCTCCAGCCGGCCGCTGGTCAGCGCCGACTGTCCGATCTGGACCAGCATCCGCACCCTGAGTGCTTCGGGGAAATCGGCCGGCACCTTCACGCCGCCCGAGGCATACTCGCCCACCTGCTGATGGCGTTCCCGCCCGGCCGCCACCGCCGCGCGCCACAGCGCATAGCCGGGATCCTGATCGAAGCGCGGATCGTTGAAGGCGGTCTCGGCCTCGTCGTAATGCCCCTGCATATAGGCCGCGGCCCCCTTCAGGGCCACCACATCCACCCGGTCGGCAATGCCCGGCTCCAGGGCGATCGCGGTTTCGATCACCCCCGCCGCCTCGGCCGCAAAGCCGTTGGCCAGCAGGAAACGCGCCAGCGTCAGCCGCGGCCCGGTGCGCAGCGGCGGCGCCACCGACACGATCGCCTGCTGCAGGGCCTGGCGGGTCTCGGTGATCAGATCGGGGGTGCGCACCCAGCGGGCGAAATCGAACGGATCGCGGCCGCCGATCGCCATTTCGGTCATCAGCCGGGCCGCCTCGGTATCGGTCTCCTGCACCGGGGCCGCCGGGGCCGGCGGCAGGGCAGCCGGCGCCAGCGCCTCGGCCGAAATCGGCAGGCCGCCGCCACCGCCGATCTCCACGCCGTCGCGGCGGCTGGCGACCGGCAGGGTATCCGGCCGCGGCCGGATCGCGACGCCCTGCGCGGTTTCAAGCAGCTCGAAGGGCACGAATTTCCGCGCCGGTACCACCCCGCGTGACGACGCGCGTATCGGTACCAGAATCATGTGGATGCCCGAGACCGGGTCGGTGACGTTGAGCGGTGCTGCACCATCGCTGCCATCAACCACCAGCCCGCCGGTCGTGCCGCCGGCCACCGTCAGCGGCTGGTCGGGCAAGGGGGCGTCTCCCAGCAGCCGCACCCGCCAGATCCCCTCGTCGCGGCGGACATGCGGCCTCAGCCCCGGCCGGGTGTCGAGCCGGAGCACCAGCGCCCGGTCGGGATTGTCGACCACCAGCACCCGTTCGATCTGCCCCGCCGACGGCCCGGTCAGGCTTTCGGTGACGACATTGGCCGGCCGGTCGAAGGCGATCCAGATGGCATCATAGGCTTCGAACACCACCGCGGCCGGGGCATTGCCGCCCCAGTCGAAATCGATCACCACGCCGCGATCGGCGGGCGTGGTGATGATCGTGACACCCGAGGCCTCGGTGCTGCCGGTGCCGGCCTGAAAACCGGGCAGCAGGCCAGGCAGGCCACCGGCAGGGGCAGGCGTCGCGGGGGTGGGGGCAGCGGGGGCCGCCGGCGTGGTTCCCGAGATGTCGGCACCGCCCGGCGCCGCACCCGGCGCGGTCTGGATCTGAACCGGCGGCACCGGCCCGTCGGGCACGGCAGGCGTCGGCGTGGGCGTCGCAGGGGTCGGGCTCTCGCCCACCAGCGTCGCGATGTCGGCGATCGGCTCCCGCCCGGCGGCGCGTGCCGCGGCGTCGGCGGGTTCATAGATGTCGATCACCACACGATTGCCGACATAGAAATGGCGGATGCGGGCATCGGCCTTGACGGTGAAACCGGCCGCGGTGCGGCCGTTGCCGGTCTCCACCGCCGCCGCTGCGACATAGCGGCCAAGGCGCACCGGCACGTCGGTCACATCGATCGTCACCGGTTCCTGAAAGACGATGGTGAGGGCATTGCCCTCTACCTTCACCTCATAGCCGACACGGCCGGTCCAGTCGAAGACGATGCGGCCGAAAGTGGGGTGCAGGCCGGTACGCACGCGGATGGACGGCAGGGTCTGCGCGGCAGCCCCGTCCGGCCGGGCCGCGGCGGCAGGCGCCTGCTGGGCGAAGGCACGGGGGGACATCGACGGCAGGCACAACCCTGCCGCCACCGCCAGCGCGACCGTCAGCCGCGTTACGGGCCCGTACCCTCCCTTCAGATCCCTCACGATCCGAAGCCCTCCGCTTCCGGTTCGTCGATCAGCACGTCGACCCGCCGGCTCTTCGCATAGCGTTCGTCCCTGGGCAGGCGGATATCGACATCGTCGAACCGCGAAGACCCGTGACCATAGACCGCTATCGTCTTCGTGTACCCGCTCTGGCGCAAGGCCCGTGCGACCGAAGCGGCACGATCGATCGACAGTTCCCAGTTGGACGGATAGCGGTCGTTCTGGATCTGGATCGGATCGGTGTGGCCCTCGACACTCACCCGGTTGGCGAAAACCGACAGGCTTTCACCCAGCAGGAACAGCACCCGGCGCGCGCCCGGCACCAGTTCGGCACTGCCTGGCTGAAACAGGCTGTCGGCCGGCAGGGACAGCACCACCCGGCCGTTCTCGCGCCGCAGTTCCAGATCCGGGATGCGTTCCGCCATGGGCAGCTGGGCCAGCTTGGCGGTCATGATCCGGCGCAGATAATCCAGATCCACCGCCCGCGGGATCAGCACGCTCGGCATGTCGACCGAGGCCGAGGGCCGCGGGGCCGGCACCGCCTGGGTCAGGTTCAGCCGCGCGCCGAGCGAGCTTGCGATCTCCTGGAAACGGTCGTCCTGAAGGGAGGACATGGCGAACAGCATCACGAAAAAGGTCAGCAGCAGCGAGACCAGATCCGCGAAAGTGTACATCCAGTCGGCCTTGGCCGGCTCGCCATGGACCGGTCCGTCCTCGCCGCCGGCTCCATCGGCGCCCATCGGATCGTCCAGGCCGCTCATTGTGCGGCCCCCCCGCCCTGAGGGTCGATCTGCGGCGGGGACCCGGCGCGGAACTCGATCACCAGTTCGGGGTCCCTGTGGTCGCCGACACCGGTCGCCAGGATCCGTTCGGGCATGCCGAAGGCGACGGCGGTGCGGGCCAGCACCCCGGCGCGGAGCAGGGATTGCCGGTCGACATCACCACCCGGGCCGCGGGGCAGGCCAAAGGTCACCTCGCGCACCTCGGGCCCGCGGGTGGAGAGCAGATCGCTCACCCGGTCGAGCAGGTCCGAAACCCGCGGCCGCACCCGGGGCTCCCCCTCGGTGAAGACCTCGTCCATCGGCACGCGCACCTGCAGCACGTTGCCATTGTCGAAAGCCTGCACCCGGGCACGCGGGATCGCTGCCTGCAGCAGTTCGAACAGGGCGGTGCGGAAGGCTTCCGAGATATTGCCCGGGCCATAGAGGATCGCGATCCGGTCGAGCCGGCCATCGGTGGCGGTCGAAGAGGCGAAGGTCGACTGCAGGCTGTCGACCGTCGACTGAACCTTCTCTTCGCTGACCTTGGAGATCACGTTCAGCATGATGAAGAAGGACAGGAGAATGAGGTAGAGCCCCAGATACAGGGCCACGTTGCCGTCGGCGTGCCGCCGCTTGGGGCGTGGCGCCTCATCCTCCATTCCCCGTCTCCCTCAGCTTCCCGCCGATCGCAGCATCTGAGCCTCTGGTCTCAATCGAACAGCGCGTCGATGTCTTCCTGGCGGATCGCATCGTCGTTCGACGCCGGCCCTTCCAGCGTCTGATCGTCGTCGACGCGCGAGACCACATCCTTCCAGGTCTTGTGCGACGGGTCGGCCGGGGCCTTCTCGGCCTCGCCCATATCGCCGAAGACCGAGATCATGGCGTCGATCTTGATCTCGATATACTTCAGCGTCTTGACGACCTTGCCGATGCGCTGACCGGTCACGTCCTGGAAGTTGCAGGCCTCGTAGATGCGGGTCACCTGATCGCGCATCCGGTCGGCCGCCTCGCCTTCCATACCGTCGAGCGCGGTCTCGATGGTCTCGACCGCATCCAGGATGTTGCTGGTCGCAACCTCGGTCGCGCCCACGATGGCATCCAGCTCGTCGGTGGCCGACGGGATGTGATCGGTCCGGATCTCATGCGGGCTCAGCTCGGCGATTTCGAGCTTGGCGCGCTGGATGTAGGTCGCGAGTTCGTTCAGTTCGCCATAGAGCTGCAGCTCCTGGGCGGTGATATCGCCATCCATCGTGCCGAGCAGCGCCTCGACCACTTCGGTCACTTCCGAGAGCTGCACGTTCTCGCCGCGTTCGGCACGCAGCGTATCGATACGCTGCTGCAGGTCGGCACGCAGATTGCCTTTGACGTTCATAGCACGGTGCTCCCGATGAGCCTGCGAAAGGACCGGAACCCGCCTGAAATCAGAACGGCCCGAGGACCGCAACAAGCTTCGACTTGAGCGTCTCGGCGTTGAACGGCTTCACGATGTAGTTGTTCACGCCGGCTTCCTTGGCCGCCAGCACGTTCTCGGTCTTGCTTTCGGCCGTGATCATGATGAAGGGGGTGTCCTTCAGCTTCACGTCCTTGCGCACTTCCTTGAGCAGCTGGAGACCGGTCATCGGCTCCATGTTCCAGTCGGAGATGACCAGCCCATACTTCTTCTCGCGCAGCTTGCGCAGGGCCATGCCGCCGTCGGTCGCCTCGTCGACGTTCACGAAGTCGAGCTGCTTCAGCAGGTTACGGATGATCCGCAGCATCGTCTTGTAATCGTCGACGATCAGGATCGGCATGTTGAGGTCGACACTCATAAGGGTCCAACTCCGTTCGTTCTTCAGTTGCCGTTTCCGGGAGCAGCCGGGGTTGCGAGCGTCCCGCCCTCCACTGCACCTTCCGCGCCGGGCGGCAGCTTGCGCCGCTCGGCGAGTTCCGTGGTCACCTCACGCGCGCGGACCGGGTCCATCTGGGCCAGGATCGGCGCGGTGCGGCGCTCTTTCATACGTTCCATCACCTGCATCAGTACCGGCAGGTCCAGCCCCTGGAAGATCCGGGCGGCATCTTCGGGCTCCATCGCCTCGTAGATGCGGACCAGGCGCTGATATTCGCTCTCCTGTGCCTCGCTGACCTTGCCGAGCAGGGACTCGATCTCGGTCTGGATGGAACGGAGCTGGGCGATCTTGTCGTCGATGCGGGTCTCCATCGCCGCCAGCAGCCGCTCGCGCTCGTCGACCCGGGACTGACGTTCGTCAAGCTCGCGGCGACGTTCGGACAGGCGCTGCAGCACGGCCACCTCGCCGCGGGTCAGCTTGCTCACGTCGATCGGCTCGGACCCCTCGCTCCCCGACGGGACGTCGGGGGTGCGGAAGGCGTCGGTCGCGATCGGACGGTCGGGTGCCGGTGCAGGCTCGGTCGCGGCAGGCTGGGCCGGCGCGGCAGGCTGGGCCGGCGCGGCCGCAGCCGGTGCAGCGCCCCCCTCGGTGCCGGGCTTGCCTTCGGGCGGGGTCGGCGGCACGGCCTGCGCCTCGGCGGGCGCGCCGCCGACACCGATCTCCACCGCCGGATCCCGGCCGTCGAAGATGTCGACCACGCGCACCGACAGCATCAATGCCGCCACGAAGATCGTCGCCGGCAGCAGGCGCAGGCCCAGCGGGCCCGAGCGGCGCTGCACGGCGGCAACACTCGGCCTCGGGTTCGCGGCAGCGGCTTGTGGTGCAGGCGCCGTCGTCCGCCGCCTGCGGATCAGAGAGGCCATCAGTCACCCCCCTTCAGCATGCGCAGGATCGCGGCCGTGGTTTCGGCGCGGCTGCGCTGGGCGCGCGGCTGTGCGGGTTCGGGTGTCGCCGCCGGCCGCTCCGCGCGCAACGGCCGGTCGTCGTCCTCGTCGTCGAAATCATGGGCCTGGGGCTCGGCGGCGCCGTTGCGCCGGGCGGGCCCACCCCGATCGGCAGGCCCGCCCCGCTCGACAGACTCGGGCCGTGCGGAGGCCAGGGGGGCGGCGGCACGGCTCTGCGCCTCCACCCGCGCCACCCGGACAGCGGCTTCCAGCCGGTCGGCCAGCTTGCCGCCATGGTCGATCATGAAGGCCAGATCCTCACGCAGGACCTGCGCCTCGCCGAGCTTGGGCCCGATCTCGTCGGCGGTGGCGGCGCTCGCCGCCTTCAGCCCGGCGATGCCGGCCTCGGCCCGGCGGGTGGCTTCGATGAAATTGTCGATCAGCTTGGGCAGCTCGCTCTGGGCGGCACGCAGCTCCCCCAGGCGCCGGTGCAGGGCGACGCAATAGCCGATGGTGGCGCCCAGCAGCACCACCAGCGTCACGTCGAGAATCATGCCCAGGCTGAAGCTCATCGTGTCATCTTCGACTTGCGCACGCTGTCCTTGAGCTGGACCGCGATGTTATCCATAACCCGCCCCAGACGGCCGCGCGCCAGCGGCACACTGCCGCAGCGCACCAGCACATCGGAATTCGGCCGTGCATTCAGCTTCAGGGTGGTCCCCACCTTGAACCTCATCACCTCGCCCAGGGTCAGGGTCTGTTCGTCGAGCAGAGCCTCGACGGTCACGTTCGTATACCACAGCTCCTGAGCGAGATGAGTCTCCCAGATCGTATCGCGACCGAACTTCTCACCCATGAACATCTGAAGCAGCAGTTCGCGCACCGGCTCCAGGGTCGCATAGGGTATCAGGATCTCCAGTCGGCCGCCGCGATCCTCCATATCCACCCGGAACCGCGCCACGATCGCGGCATTGGCGCCGCGGGCGATGGTCGCGAAGCGGGGGTTGGTCTCCAGCCGCTCGAACTTCATGTTCACCGGGCTCAACGGATCGAAGGCCGCGGACAGGTCGTTCAGCACCACCCGGATCATCTGTTCGACCAGGTTGCGCTCGATGGTCGTATAGGGCCGGCCCTCGATCCGCATGATCGTGGTGCCGCGCCGGCCACCCAACAGCACGTCGACGATCGAATAGATCAGCGAGCTGTCGACGGTGACCAGGCCGTAATTGTCCCATTCCTCGGCCTTGAACACCGCGATCATCGCCGGCAGCGGGATCGAGTTCAGATAGTCGCCGAAGCGGATCGACGAGGTGCTGTCGAGCGAGACTTCGACGTTGTCCGAGGTGAAGTTACGCATCGAAGTGGTCATCTGCCGTTGCAGGCGGTCGAACACGACCTCCAGCATCGGCAGACGTTCGTAAGAGACCAGCGAGCTGTTGATGATCGCCCGGATGCCCGAACGTTCCTCGTCGCCCTCGTCGCCCTGGTCGAAGCCCAGCAGACTGTCGATTTCGTCCTGGCTGAGCGCACGCGTGCCCTCTTCGGCGAAGAGCGCATCGACATCGCCCTGGTCGCCGCCGCCCTCGCCGGAGCCCTCGGCCGCCATCATCGCTTCCCATTCGGCGGCGATGGCGTCTTCGTCGGGGCTGCCGTCTTCGTCGTTGGGATCGGCCATGGACCTGGTCTCCTTCCGGCAGAGGCGGCGTGGCCGGGGCCCCGCCGCCCGCCGCCTACTGGACGAGCATCTCGCGGAACAGCACGTCGTTCACCACGACGGGCCGGGCCGCCACGTTCACCCGGTCGAGCAGCTCCTCGCGGAGGCGGTAGATGCCGGCAGACCCGCTCAGATCCTCGACGCGCATCTCGCGCAGATAGACCTGAAAGCTGTCGATGATGCGCGGCAGCACTTTTTCGACCAGGGGCGTATCTTCCTGCTTCTGGAGTTCGAGGGAAACCTTCAGCTTGAGGAAACTCACACGTTTGCCGCCGGTGTTCAGGTTCACCAGCATTTCAGGGAGATCGTAATACACCGCGGTCAGCGGATCGCGGGCCTGCTGGCCGGCCGGGGCCGCGCCATGGCCGCCGCCTGCGGCGGCCGCAGCGCCGTGCCCGGCCGCATCGCCTTCCGCATGGGCCGCTTCCTCGCCGCCGCCACCTATCATGCCGGTCAGGAAGGCAGCGGCTCCGCCACCGCCGATCAGCAGAAGGGGGAGCAGGATGAAGAGGATCAGCTTTTTGCCGCCCTTCTTCTTCCCCTCGCCCTCGCCGTCCATACCGACTGCCTCGTCCGCCATCTTCCAAGCTTCCCGCTTCTGTCCGTCCCGTCGGAGATCCGGGCACGTGCCTCTGATATACGAGATCGTCCGCCTCTGACGGAGCTGCAAGCCCCGGTGCCGTCCGATCCGCAGGCGCGGCCGTCCTCTCCACCGTTCAGCCGTACCCTAATCGGAACACGGTTAACAAGCTCTTGCGCTGCACCACGGACCGGCAATTTTTTCCGGACCGACCGGCGGTCGACCCGCAGATCCTGCCGCCCGGCAGGGGCAGAGTCGGCTTTCTGCCGCAGACCCATCCATCAACTTTCATATCTTTCAATATCTTACGAGTTTGGCACGCCATCTGCATAGAGGTTCAGCGACCCCGCCGGGATGCCGGCAGCAGAGCGTTTCGAGGCCGATCCGATGCAGAACACCAGTTATGTCGCCCTGTCGCGTCAGATGACGATGGCCCGCGAGCTGGAGCTGGTGGCGAACAACATCGCCAACGCGGAGACCACGGCCTATCGCGGCGAGCGGATGATGTTCACCGACTTCCTCCACGATCCGTCGGATGCGCCCAAGACCCATTTCGCCCGCGACGTCGCGGTCGTCCGCAACCTGGCCCAGGGCCGGCCGATCCAGACCGGCGCGCCGCTGGACGTGATGATCGAGGGCGACGGCTACTTCCAGGTCGAAACCCCCTTCGGCCCCCGCTACACCCGCAACGGCAAGTTCTCGACCGATGTCGACGGCCGGCTGGTGAGCGTGACCGGCGACCCGGTCACGGCGGCGGGTGGCGGCACCATCACGGTGCCGCTGAACGACGGCCCGATCCGGGTCGGCACCGACGGCACGGTCGCAACCGATGCGGGCCCGGTGGCGCAGATCCGGGTGGTGAATTTCGAAAGCGAATATCTGCTGCGCAAGACCCAGTCGGGCCTCTACGCCACCGATTCGCAGCCGCAGGAGGTCGACCAGCCCAAAGTCGTGCAGGGCATGATCGAAGGCTCCAACGTCCAGCCGGTGGTGGAGATGACCCGGATGATGTCACTGCTGCGCGCCTTCGAGGCCGCCCAGAACGTCATCGACACCGAACACGACAACCAGCGCCGCGCCGTCGAGCGCATTCTCCGTCAGGCCTGAGCCGGCTGACCCCAGGACGTACAGGATCGGAAGAGAGAGGCCAGGCATATGAGATCGCTCAGCATCGCAGCCACCGGCATGGTCGCCCAGCAGACCAATGTCGACGTGATCGCGAACAACATCGCGAACATGAACACCGCCGGCTACAAGGTGCGGCGCCCGGAATTCCAGGATCTGCTCTACCAGAACCAGCGCCGCGTGGGCTCGGCCTCGTCGGATGTGGGCACGATCGTGCCGTCGGGCGTGCAGATCGGCCTGGGCGTGCGAACCGCCTCGGTCTACCGCATCACCCTGCAGGGCCCGCTGGAGGTCACCGACAACCCGCTCGATCTCGCGATCCAGGGTGACGGCTATTTCCGGGTGGCGCTGCCCAATGGCGACGATGCCTATACCCGCGCCGGTTCTTTCCAGCTGTCGCCCCAGGGCGCGATCGTCACCGCCGACGGTTTCACCGTTCAGCCGCAGATCGTGATCCCGGCCGAGGCCACCGAAATCTCGATCAACCCGACGGGCGAGGTTCAGGTGAAGCTGGCCGGCCAGGTGGATCCGCAGAATGTCGGCCAGCTGGAACTGACCATCTTCCCGAACGAAGGCGGCCTGGAAGCGCTGGGCAACAACCTCTTCGCCCAGACCCCGTCTTCGGGCGAGCCCGCCAATGCCGTGCCCGGCACCGCCGGCTACGGCACCCTGCTGCAGGGCTATATCGAGCGCTCGAACGTCGACCCGGTGAAGGAAATCACCAACCTGATCACCGCCCAGCGGGCCTACGAGATGAATTCCAAGGTCATCACCGCCTCGGACGAGATGTACTCCACCGTCACCAAGCTGCGCTGATTGCCTCCCGTCCTCTTCCGTTATCGGAGCCCGGCCGCCATGACCCGCCCCACCGCCCGCCTCACCCGTCATCTCCGCGCCGCCGGCCTTGGCCTGCTGCTTGCCGGCGTTGCCGTGGTCCCGGCCATGGCCGGGGTCGTTCTGCGTGCCGCATCGGATGTCGGCAGCGCCCAGGTCCGCCTGTCCGATCTGTTCGACGGTCTGGCGCCCGAGACCGGCAGCCTGATCGCCTTTCCGGCCCCCGCCCCCGGCGAGAGCATGACCATCAATGCCCGCCAGCTGGACGGCATGGCCCGCCGGGCAGAAATTGCTTGGCAGCCGTCGACCGGCACGGAAGAAGTGACCATCACCCGCCGGGGCCAGCGCATCCCGCGGGAGCAGATCGACGCGCTGATCACCGATGCGCTCGACCGGGCGCCCGGTGCCGGCATGGCCGACGAATACCGGCTGGACTATACCGGCCGCGCCCCCGAGGTCATCGTGGCCGAAGGGCTGGAGGTGATGCCGCGCCTGGCGGATTTCATCTACGACCCGCGCAGCGAGCGCTTCTCGGCCCGGATCGAGGTCGATCAGGGCGAGGGGCTGGCACCGCTGGTGGTGGTGGCGGCCGGGCGCGCGACCGCGGTGGTCTCGGTTCCGGTGCTGCGGGAACGGCTGGCGCGCGGCGCCATCATCGGCCCGGGCGATATCGACCTGATCGAGGTGGAACGCCGCCGGCTGACCAACCAGCAGGTCACCGACCCCAACCAGCTGATCGGCCAGGCCCTGCGCCGCCCGGGCTATCCCGGCCGGCCGCTGATGGCCCGCGACGTCGGCACCCCGCAGCTGATCCGCAAGGGCGAGATGGTCACCATGATCTTCCGCCGCGGCGGTCTGGTGCTCACCGCTCAGGGCCAGGCGCTGGACGATGGCGGCGAAGGCGAGACCGTCCGGGTGCTGAACCCGCGCAGCCGCAACACCGTCTACGGCCGGGTCGCCCCCGACGGCACGCTGGAAGTTGGTGACGCCGGCCCCAGCCTGGCACGCAACTGACCACTGCCGCATCTGCCCGAGCTTTTTCCTTTCCCAAGGCTTCCCGAGATCCGAGGACCGCATCATGACGACGGCCCGCACCCCCCGCACCTCTGCCCCTGCCCGGACCGGTCGCCGCTTCGGTGGCGCCCATGTCGCCGTCCTCGGCCTGGCCCTCGCCCTCGGCGCCTGCAATGCCGGTGAGCGCATTGCAAACATCGGCAAGGCGCCCGACCTGTCGCCGATCAACAACCCGACCCAGACGGAAGGCTACAAGCCGGTCTCGATGCCGATGCCGCCGGTGCGCACCGACAGCCGCGCGCCCAACTCGCTGTGGAAGGCCGGCGCCCGCGCCTTCTTCGACGATCAGCGCGCCAAGCAGGTCGGCGACATCCTGACCGTGAAGGTCACGATCAACGATCGCGCCCAGATCAACAACCGCACCAACCGGTCGCGCACCAACAGCGAGAAGATCGGCCTCGACGGCTTCTTCGGTGTCGAAAACCAGCTGGGCAAGGTGCTGGCCGAGCCGATCGATCCGGGCAGCCTGGTCGATCTGGGTTCGTCGACCAGCAATGTCGGCCAGGGCGGCGTGCAGCGAACCGAGGCGGTCGCCATCTCGATCGCCGCGGTGGTGACCCAGATCCTGCCCAACGGCAATCTGGTCATCAACGGCCGCCAGGAGATGCGGGTGAATTACGAGGTCCGCGAGATCCTGGTGGCGGGCGTGGTCCGGCCGGAAGACATTGCCGGCGACAACAGCATCCCGCACGACAAGATAGCCGAGGCCCGCATCGCCTATGGCGGCCGCGGCCAGATCTCGGACGTGCAGCAGCCGCGCTACGGCACCCAGGTCATGGACATCCTGCTGCCCTTCTGACCCGGGCGGCAGATCAATGCAGACGGCCGGCGGGCCCCGGGGGAAGATCTCCGGGGCTCGTCGGCTTTCTGGCCGCGACCGGCGGCTCGGGTGCGCCGTCCAGGCCCAGCGTGCGCTCTGCCGGCAGGGTCACCCGCACCGTGGTGCCGAGGCCCGGGCGGCTCAAAATCTCCAGCCGGCCGCCATGCAGTTCGGCGATCGCACGGGCAAGCGGCAGGCCGAGCCCCGTGCCGCCGCCCCGGCCGCGCCCCGCCGCCAGCTGCTCGAAAGGTTGCAGGGCGACGGCGATCTGCTCGGGGTCCATCCCGATGCCGTCATCCACGACCTCCAGCATCACACCGCCTTCCTTGCGCCGCACGACCGAGAGCGAGACGGCGCCGCCGGTGTCGCTGAACTTCACCGCATTCGACAGCAGGTTCAGCACCAGCTGGCGGAGCTTCAGCCGGTCGGCCAGCACCACCGGCGCCGGATCGGGCAGGTCGAGAGAAACCTCCACCCCGCGCGTCTCCGCCTGCGGCGTGATCAGCCGTACCGCCTCGCGGCCGATGGCGCCCAGATCGGCATGGCTTTCATCCAGCCGGGCCTTGCCCGCCTCGATCTTCGACAGATCCAGAATGCTCTCGATCACCCCCAGAAGATGCCGGCCGGCCGACAGCACATCGGCCAGATAGCCGCGATGCCGGTCCGACGGCGCGCCGCCCAGCCCGCCGAGCATGGCTTCGGTAAAGCCGATGATCGCATTCAGCGGCGTGCGCAGTTCGTGGCTCATATTGGCCAGGAAGATCGACTTGGCCTCGTTCGCGGCCTCGGCCTGTTCCTTGGCGCGGCGCAGGGTCTGGGCGGCGACCCGGTCGGCGGTTGCGTCCAGCAGGGCGGCCAGCAGCACCCGCCGGCCGCCATCCACCTCCATGGCGCCTTCCACCCGCAGCCAGCGCGGCTCCTCCCCCGGACGGCGGATGCGCAGGTCCATGCGCAGCGGTGCGCCGCTTTCCACCGTATGGGCCAGCGCCCGGTCGAGCAGCGCCATGTCTTCGGCCACGACATATTCCGCCAGCCGTTCGAAGGGCAGCGGGCCGGACGCGGGCGGACGATCGAACAGCCGGTAGGTTTCGGCCGACCACCACACCGTATCCGTCGCCGGATCCCATTCGACGATGCCGAGGCCGGCAACGCGCTGGGCCGAGGCGAGGCTGCGCTCGCTCAGGCTCAGCCGGCGCATCATCACGGTCTGCTCGGTCACGTCGTCGACCACGATGATGACGTGGTTGAGGCGGTCGTCGCCGCCCGCGAGCGTGTCGCGCACCAGGCTTGCCGTCACCCGCAGCCAGATCGCTTCGCCGGCGCGGATCACCCGGCAGTCGGTCGACAGCACATCCGTCTGCCCCGAAAGCAGGGCGGTCACCCCGACCGTCCAGTCCGGGCGGTCGTCGGGATGGACGAAATCATCCACCCGCCGTCCGCGCAGGGTCTGGGTCGACAGGCCGAAAATGGTGGCGAAGCGGCTGTTGCTGCGCTCGATCGTGCCGGCCGGGCTCAGATGGGCGATGCCCACGGCCGCATGATCGAAAGTGCTGCGGAAGCGGCGCTCGCTGATCGCCAGGCGCTCCACCGTCTCCACCAGCCGCCGCTCGGTGTCGTCATGGGCCATGATTTCGGCCTCCAGCTGACGCAGGGTGGCCAGATTGCCCGCCCGCGCGTCTTCCAGCATCGCAGCGCGCCGCTGGGTGCGCCGCAGCAGCCCGGCGGCCATGCCGGTCACGGCAAAGCCGGCCAGCAACACGGCCAGCGCCGGCACTTCGATCGTCCAGCGCCCGGGCATGTCGCTGCCGGCCGCGATCTTGATCCGGAACAGCCGGTCGCCCACCTCTACACCCCGAACCCGGGTCCAGGCCGAGGGATCGGATCCTTCCGGCATGCGGTCATAAATTCTCGGTGACACGGCGGCAGCCGAGGGCAGGCGCTCGATCGGCCGCAGGCTGAGCTTGCCGGCCCGGATCAGATCGTCGGTGCGCCGGCCGACATCGTCGACCAGCCGCATGGCGTCGATCAGGCCGATCACCACGTCCAGCCCGCCGACCCTGCCGCCGGTGCGGACCGGAATCGCGAACAGCAGCCCGGTGACCGGGCCGCTCGCATCCGGATGACCGAAGGGTTCCACCGCCGTCGCCCCCGAAAACAGGGCCCGTTCCACCAGCCGCGTCATGACCGACGGCTCCACGGGCGGGCCGCTCGACAGCTGCCCGGTTTCGTCCTCGGGCCCGGCCACATCCCGCGCCTGGACCAGGACCTGCCGCTCCAGCCGCGCCGCCATCAGATCCACGTCATGAGGCAGCATCTCCCCCGGGGCCGGCGGCACCTCCCGCAGGGGCGAGACGATCTGGCCGCGATACCAGGCCAGAGCGCTGATCGCCGGCGCCCGCCTGCGGGCCGAGACGACATAGCGTTCGAACTCGTCGGCCGAGACGTCGTTGGACGAGGCAAACAGGGCCGCAAGATCGTCGGCCACACCGATATGGCGGTCGATGTCCAGCGCCATGGCGGCCGCGGTGGCCGTCGCGATCTCGGAAAAAGCGTGCCGGCTGGCCTGAAGCCGGTCATGTCGGGCGATCGACCAGACAACGATCGAGAAGACGACGCCGAGCGAGGCCACGACGATCAGCCAGCGGCGCTCACGCCGACGCCGACGCTCCATCGCGATCGTCGGATCGGCCATCGACATCGTCGGATCGGATTCCCCCGTCGGCCCGGTTAAGGCCATGCACGACCGTCCATCGGCAGCCACGTCCCCCACGTGTTCCCGGCACCTGCCCTGCGGGACCATCCCCCTTCCCGCATGCAACCGTTACACGACTATGGCATCACAGCCGTCGCCCGACCACCCTCCAGCAGACATGGTTTCCCGGTCACGCTCAAGAATATCGGGTCACGTTCAGGAATATGGGCCGCGCTCAGAAAAAATAAGGGGCGCACCGATGTTCCCGGCATCGGTGCGCCCCTTACGTTCTGGCGGTTGCAGGGCCACGACATGCCCCGCTTCCGGTGCATGGCCCCGCGGTCAGTCGTCGCGATAGCTGCGCTCGCGGCGCTCGTGGCGTTCCTGGGCATCGATGCTGAGGGTCGCGATCGGCCGTGCGATCAGCCGCTTCAGGCTGATCGGCTCGCTCGTTTCCTCACAATAGCCGTAGGAACCATCCTCGATGCGCTTCAGCGCGGCATCGATCTTGGAAATCAGCTTGCGCTGACGGTCGCGTGTGCGCAGATGGATCGACCAATCGGCCTCTGCCGAGGCACGGTCGGTAATATCCGGCTCCTGCAGGCTGTCTTCCTGCAGGTTGCGCAGCGTTTCCGAAGATTCCCGGAGGATTTCCTCGCGCCATGCCAGAAGGCGACGGCGGAAGAACTCGACCTGCCGATCATTCATGAACGGCTCGTCTTCGGACGGCAAGTAGTCGGGCGGCAGCGTGACAGCCATCCTGGTCTCCCCTCAGAGAGGCCATCCACCCACGATACGGCCGCGGGCAGGTGGTCGCTCGCGTTCCGGTTGGCGGCCGGCCCGCGGGGGAACACGGCGGCCCGTCCGGTCGGGCCTGTAGTTACCCGATACGATCGAGTTTCGCAAGCTCGACGGCAGCACGAACGTCGATCTCGGCCAGAACCTCTGCCAGACGGGGATCGGAGACCTTGCCACGCTCGGCATCGACCAGGCTGCGGAGCTGGCCGAGCGCCGCCTTCGGCACCCGCCCGTCCAGCAGACCCAGGCGGATGTCGTCCAGCAGGTCTAGCATCTGGCCGCCGCGCTCGGCCGCATCACGATCGGCATCCTCGCCGCGGCCCGGCACACCCTGCAATGCCAGCAGGGCGTCCATGGCGGTCAGCGGCCCCGCCTTGGCGGGCGCCGCGGTGGAGCGGGTCTCACCTCCGTCGTCGACGCGGCTCGCGAAATCGTCGGAGCTGCCGCTGCGACCCTGGGTCCGACGGCTCTTGGATGCGGGCGCGCCGGTACCGACGCCTGTGACCTTCATTGCCTCGTCAGCCTCCACTGCCTGAAGCGGTCCCACCGGGGACCGCGGGCTGCATACGACGTTTATAACAACCGGCACCCACATCTGTATATCGGCGTGCATGTGCCGGGTGCCAAGCCCCGGCGGCAAGCGGCCATCAGGCGGCCCGCTGTTGCAGCGGGAACCCGGCAGTTTCTGCCGGGCACCATGCAGCGCTTGCCGCGACCCCTGTGGCCGCTTCTGCCCGCCCTGCCCGGGTCGCACCATAAAAACCACGACACGGCAAAGGCTTCTGTCCTGGCACGGTTCTCGCATCTGCACTGCCGAAGCGAAGCCCCCCGAACCGGAGCAGATCCGCCCATGTCCGCCTCCCGCCATCTGACCCATGACCGCCCGCGCCGCGCCTTCCGCGCGATCCGCGCCGTGTTCGCGGCGTCGCTGGTCGCCGTGGCGGCCATGACCCTGCCGACCGGGGCACTGGCCCAGTCGCGGATCAAGGACATCGCCGATATCGAAGGCGTGCGCGACAACCTGCTGGTCGGCTACGGCCTGGTCGTGGGCCTGAACGGCACGGGCGACAGCCTGAACAACGCCCCCTTCACCGAACAGAGCCTGGTGGCGATGCTGGAACGGCTGGGCGTCAACAGCCGCGGATCGCGCCTGCGCACCGACAATGTGGCGGCGGTGATGGTCACCGCCAACCTGCCGCCCTTCGCCCGCCAGGGCAGCCGGGTCGATGTGCGGGTCTCGGCGATCGGCGATGCCAGCTCGCTTCTGGGCGGCACCCTGCTGGTCACCCCGCTGCTGGGCGCCGATGGCGAGATCTACAGCGTCGCCCAGGGCCAGGTCGCCGTCGGCGGCTTCTCGGCCCAGGGCCAGGGCGCCTCGGTCACCCAGGGCGTGCCGACGGTGGGCCGGATCGCCAGTGGTGCCATCGTCGAGCGCGAGGTGACCTTCGCCTTCGACTCGCTCGACCAGGTGACGATCGCGCTCCGCAACCCCGATTTCACCACCGCCCAGCGCATCGCCTCTGCCGTGAATGCCTATATGGGCGGCGCCATCGCCAAGGCGACCGATCCCGCCAGCGTGCGGGTCCAGGTGCCGGCGCAGTGGCAGGGCGACGTCGCCGGGTTGATGACCCAGATCGAACAGCTGCGCGTCCAGCCCGACCAGGTCGCCAAGGTGGTGATCGACGAGAACAGCGGCATCATCGTGATGGGCGAGAACGTCCGGATCGACACCGTCGCCATCGCCCAGGGCAACCTGACCATCCGGATCACCGAGACCCCGCAGGTCTCGCAGCCCGGCCCCTTCTCCCAGGGCCAGACCGCGGTGGTGCCGCGCACCAACATCCAGGTCGACAAGGGCGACGACCGCAAGCTGGCGGTGCTGCCCAAGGGGGTCACGCTGCAGGAACTGGTCGACGGGCTGAACATGCTCGGCATCAGCCCGCGCGACATGATCTCGATCCTGCAGGCGATCAAGGCTGCAGGCGCCCTCCAGGCCGAAATCGAAGTGATGTGAGGACCGGTCAGATGTCGATCAGCAGCTCCGGCGCCCTTGCCACCCCGCTCATCCCCTCCGCCTTTTCGGGCACGCAGAGCCGCGATGCCGAAGGCCGCGTCGAGACCGGCCGGCTGAACCAGCTGGCCACTGGCCGCAGCATCGACATCGACAAGGCCCGCGACAAGACCGAAGCCCTGGAAGGCGTTTTCCTGTCGCGGCTGATGTCGACCATGCTGGAAGGCATCGATCTGATGCCTGGCATGGGCGACGGCGCCGGCGCCCGGGCGGCGGAAGACTTCCAGAAGTCGATGCTGGCCGAAAAGACCGGCCAGGCCATGGCCCAGGCCGGCGGTATCGGTCTTTCTGCCGAAGTCCTCGACCAGTTGATCCGCATACAGGAAGCCCAGTCCTGAGCTGTCCTGCCGTCCCTTCGGGAGTTTCGTCATGCCCGCACCCACCGACATCATCACCGCCGGCCAGGACGGCCTCGCTGCCGCCATTCGTGCCGCCGCCGGTCGCCAGAATCCCGAAGTCGCCACCCTGGTCGCCGACCTCGCCCATGTGGTCGAGGAACTGACCCGGGTGCTGGAAGAGGAAACCGCGGCGCTGGCGATCAAGGACATGGACCGGATGCGCGCGCTGCAGGGCGACAAGCAGCGCCTGGGCCGCGGCTACGAGCAGCTCTATGCCCTGCTCGGCCGGCAGGATCAGGCGGCGGTGCGGCAGACCCCGGATTTCGCGCGCCTGGGCGAAATCGCCCCGCGCTTCGCCGAGGCGGTGAAGGAAAACCTGCGTCGGATCGGGGCGGCCCGCTCGCTCAACGAACGGATCCTGGGCGCGGTGCGCAGCGCCATCGTCCGGGCCCAGGCCCCCACCACCGTCTATGGCGCCAATGGCCGCACCTGCACCGCAGGCCGCGCCGGCACCATCCGGGCGGGTGCGATCAGCGTGAACACCAGCATCTGATCCAGACCCCGAGCCGCCGGAGCCCTTCGCCATGTCGCTCTCCCTCGACGCCGCCTTCCGCAACGCGACCACCGGCCTGAACGCGGCCCAGGCGGGGCTGTCGGTGACGTCGCAGAACGTCGCCAACGCCAACACGCCGGGCTATACCCGCAAGACGGTCGTCCAGGAATCGGCGACCATCGGCGGCTACGGCATGGGCGTGCGGGTGACCGGCGTCGAGCGCGAGGTCGACAACTATCTGCGGGCCGAGCTGCGCCGCGCCTCTTCCGACGAGGCGCGCGACAGCACCCGTGCTTCGATCCTGGATCAGGTGCAGAGCATGTTCGGCAAGGTCGGCGGCAGCAACTCGATCGCGGCCGATCTGGATGCCTTCCTCACCCAGCTCGAATCGGTCGCCAACGCCACCGAGTCGGGCAGCGAGCGCTACAATCTGGTCTCGTCCGCCAAGGCCCTGACCGACCGGCTGAACACCAATGCCGCCCAGGTCGGCCAGGTGCGTGCCGACACCGATGCGAAGATCGGCGACTCGGTCGAGACCGCAAATGCGGCGCTGCGCCAGATCTATGATCTGAACGCCCGCATCCAGCGCGCCAATGCGCTGGGCGAATCGGCATCCGAGCTGGAAGACAAGCGCGACATCGCGATCGCCAGCCTGTCCGCCGAGATCGACGTCGAAATCGTCAGCGGCAGCAACGGCCGGATCGCGATCTATACCGGCGCCGGCCAGACCCTGCTGGACGAAAGCCTGCGCCAGCTGACCTATACGCCGGTGATGGAGCCGGGCGCCGACGCCGTCTATGGCCCGATCAAGGCGGTGGCGGTCGATCCCGACACGCTGGAAGAGCTGAACGACGGCGATGTGCTGGTGACCGGCGGCACCAGCGATCAGGTCACCTCCACCATCAAGGGCGGCAACCTCGCCGGCCTGCTGCAGGTGCGCGACAAGGATCTGGCGGCGCTCAGCGGCCAGCTCGACACCCTGGCCGACAATCTGGTCGAGCGGATGAACGCCATCCACAACCAGGGCACCGGCTGGCTGGCACCCTCGTCGCTGACCGGCTCGACCGATGTCGCGGCGACCACGCCGCTCTCGGCCACCGGCAATTTCCGCATCGCCGCGGTTGCAGCCGACGGCACGCTGGTGGCCCCCCCGCTCGACATCGATCTCTCCACCGTCACCAGCATCGGCGACCTGCGCGACACCATCAATGCCAGCGCGCTCGGCCCCTATGTCTCGGCCTCGATCGTGGACGGCAAGTTCACGCTGACCGCCACCGGGACCGCCTCGGGCATCGCGCTGTCGGAAAGCACCAGCCAGGTGACCGACACCGACGGCACGGTGCGCGGCCTGTCGCATCATCTGGGGCTGAACAACCTGTTCGACGGCGACGATGCCGCGACGATCGAAGTGTCCAAGGCCGTGGTCGCCGATCCGGGCCGGGTCGCGACCGGGCTGCTGAAAGACACCGCCCTGCTTGCGGGCGACGTCGCCGTCACCTCGGGCGACAACCGCAACGCCCAGGCGCTGGCGGTCGGTGTCAACACCGCCCAGGCGATGCCCGGGGTGGGCTCGCTCGCCCGCGGCAACTACACGCTGACCGGCTATGCCTCGGGCATCATCTCCAACATCGCGAGCGTGTCGGCCGAAGCCTCTACCCGCGCCAGCGACTCGGCCATCCTGAAGGAAGATCTCTCCTATCGCGATGCCTCGGTCACGGGGGTCAACATCGACGAGGAGATGAGCAACCTGATCGTGTTCCAGAACGCCTACACCGCATCGGCCCGCGTGCTCACCACCGCGAAGCAGATGTTCGACGAGCTGCTCAACATCGTCGGCAACTGACCCGGCCGGCCCCTTCATTCAGCATGACGCCCGGCCCCCGCCGGTTCCGCCAGATCCTCTCGATGCAGGTTTCCGATCATGATCCGCGTCACCAACTACGCCCAGATGAACCGCAGCCTGAACAACGTGATGGAGGTTCAGGCGCGGACCTATGCGACCAACACGCAGATCTCCAGCGGCAAGGTCGCCCAGAACTATGCGGGCATCGCGGGGGATTCGGAAAAGACGCTGAACCTGCGCTCCGAGGCGACGCGGATCGACAACTATCTGTCGAATGCCAAGGATGTGGATCGCCGGCTGACCCTGATCGACCAGAGTCTCTCGGCCATCGGTGATGCGGCAAGCAGCCTGCGCACCCTGCTGATGCAGGCGACCACCTCGGGGCTGTCGGATGCGGTGCCACTGGAACAGGAAGCCCAGGGTCTGCTGGACACGGTGACCGGTGCGCTGAACGTGTCGGAGGACGGCCGCTATCTGTTCGGCGGCTCGCGCACCGATACCAAGCCGGTGACCGTCCCGGTGCCCGATCCGGCGATCTGGGGCGACCCGGATGCCAGCTATTACGCGGGCGATGAGGTCGAACTCAGCGCCCGGCTCGACGACCAGATCACCATGGATTACGGCATCAATGCCGACCGGCCAGGCTTTCAGCAGCTGATCGGCTCGCTGAAGGCGGCGATCGAGGCCGGCCAGATCGGATCGACCGCCATGGCGGAAACCGCCTTGACCATGGTCAATGACGCCATCGCCACCCTCGCCGATTATCGCGCCGAGGTGGGCACCAATCAGGCCCGGCTCGACAGCATCATCACCGGCCACGAGGACCGGAAGGTGACGCAGGAAGAAGCCATCTCGGCGATCGAGAATACCGACATCCCCTCGGCCACGATCCGGATGTCCAACGACCAGACCATTCTGGACGCCTCTTACATGATGGTGTCGCAGATCAACCGGATGTCGCTGGCCGACTATCTGAAGTAAGCGCCCCCCGCAGGGCCTGCCCCTGCATCCACCCGATTCTCCCCCGTATCGCGGCACTTGCCCATACGGGGACTGCTCAAGCGAAGGAAAGCGTGTCATGCTGACGGCTGTCGCCCATGCTATCCGGATGTCGCCCGACATGTCCGAAACCACCCCCGATGCCCCGATGACCCCCGACGCGCCGCTGGTGCTCGACACCCGCTTCGGCCGGATCGCGATCGACCCCGATCGCGCCATCGAAATTCCCCGCGGCCTGGTCGGCCTGGGCGGTCGCGGCCGCTTCGCCCTCGCCGAGGTTGCGGACGAGCGCATCGACCATCTGAAGATCCTGGTCTCGATCGACAATCCCAAGGTGTCGATGCTGGTGCTGCCGGTGCCGGTCAAGACCGATGCCATCGATGCCGAGGATCTGGACGAGGCGCTGGCCCATCTGGGCATCGCGCGCACCAATGCCGCCGTACTGCTGGTGGTCGCCAGCCACCGGGTGGAAGGCGGCGTGCTGCTGACCATCAACCGCCGGGCGCCGATCCTGGTGGATGTCGAGGCGCGCCGGGGCTGGCAGCATGTGCTGCACAATCCCAAATATCCGATCCGCCAGCCGCTGATCGCAGGCTGAGCCCAACCCGTCTCGTCCGGACCGCATGGAGCAGGACAGCCCGCGCAACCAACCCGTTCTCGATGCCTTCACCTGCATCGGCCCCGCCTGCGGCGACACCTGCTGCGCCGGCTGGTCGATGCAGGTCGACGACGAGACCTGGGCGCGCTGGCAGGACCTGTTCCCACCGGCGGAACTGGCTTCGCTCACCAGCACCGATGCCGATGCCGGCCGCAGCATGGCCCGCCGCGACGGTGCCTGTGTGGCGCTGGATCAGGGCTGGTGCCGGCTGCACGCAGCCCATGGTCATGACGTGCTCTCCAAAGCCTGTGGCGGCTTCCCGCGCCGGGTGGCGAGCTTCGCCGACGGCAGCCGGCTGCGCATCGCCCAGCTCGCCTGCCCGGAAATCGCCCGGCTGGCGCTCGACCCCACCGCCCGGGACGGTGTCGGCCCCCCTGCCCCTGCCGGCGAGGGGTTGAGGGCGGTGATGGCCCGGCTGGCGGCCGATGCGCCGGCCGATCAGCGCATGCGCGCACTCACCGCGCTCACCGGCTCGGTCGCCCGGTTTGCCGAGGCCGAAAAACCCGCCGCGGCGGCGGCGCTTGCCCGATCGATCCTCGACCGCCTGCCCCAGCCGGCGGGCGACCCGCTCGACGAACCGCGCCTGCTGCTGACCCTGGGCGCCCTGGTCCATGCCACGGGCGGCGTCTGGCGGCCGGCGCTCGACCGGCTGACCGGGCGGCTGGAGGCGGCGCTGGGTGTGACGCTCGATCGCACGACGCTTGCGCTCGATATCCGCGGGCAGGACGATCCCGATGTGTTGAGGGCCGCACGCGACGCGGCCTGGCGGCGCCATGCCGCCCCCTCGGGCCTCGCCCGGATGCTCGATGCCTGGATCGACCATCAGCTTCTGGCTTCTCCCCACGCGCCGGCGGCGGCCCCGCTGCCCACGACCACGCCGGAAACCCTGCCCGGCATCCGGCTGGCCGTCACCTTCGCCATGACGGCACTTGCCGCACGGGTGGCAGCACTCGATCTCGACACCGATGCCGCGCCGGAGGCCGGAGAGGCCCGCGCCGCCTTCGCCGCCGATGCCGCCGTCATCGCCCGCCTGTTCGAGCATCTGAGCCGTCCGGCGCTGATCGATGCGCTTGCCACCGAGTGTGGCTGGAACAGCGCAGGGCGTGTCCATGGTCTGCTGTCTTACGCAATGTTGACTTGACGGGCCCATCGCTCGATGCGTCATCATGCATCGAGGAGCGGTGGGCACGCGGGCATTCAAGAGATTCTTCGGAAAATTTTACTGGCATTTTATGTTTCCAGAGGGTCATATCGAACCATCCCTTGGTCGTCGCACCGGTCAGCCCCCACGTCGCAGCGGAACGTCGACGACGATCCGTGTCCCTGGTATCACCCCGGACCCGGTATGGAATTGACAGGATGGTCGCACAACGCTTCGGGCGCCTCGCGCTCGGTCTGATCTGGATCCTGGCGCTGATCGCGCTGCTGGCGGCCGCGGCGCAACCGGTGAGCCTGCCGGCGCAGATCGTGCTGATGATCCTGCTGCTGGCGGCGATGGCGGTGCTGAAAGGCACCCGGGCGCACGAGGACGCCAGCGTCCGCCGCACCATGCTGGTGATGATCGGCGGCTTCATCGTGGCGCGCTATCTGTGCTGGCGCACGCTGTCCACCCTGCCGCCGCTGGACGACCCCTTCGCCTTCGTGCCCGGCCTGGTGCTCTATGCGGCCGAGGTCTACGCGATCGTCATGTTCTTCGTGAACAACTTCGTCGTGATCGACCCGGTGACGCGGATGAGCCCGCCTTTGCCCGAAAATCCGGCGGAACTGCCGACGGTCGATGTCTTCGTGCCCAGCTTCAACGAGGATGACGGGCTGATCGAGACGACCCTGATCGGCGCAAAGCGGATGTGGTATCCGGCCGACAGGCTGAACGTCTATCTGCTCGACGACGGATCGACCGATGTGAAGCGGATGTCGGCCGACCCGCAGGAGGCACTGAAGGCGCGTGAACGGCACGAGCGCCTGAAGGCGATGTGCGCCCGGCTGGGCGTGCACTATCTGACGCGGGAAACCAACGCCCATGCCAAGGCCGGCAATCTGAATGCCGCACTGCCGGAAACCCATGGCGACCTGATCGCGGTGTTCGACGCCGACCACGTGCCCACCCGCGACTTCCTGCTCGCCACCGTCGGCTTCTTCCGCAAGGATCCGAAGCTGTTCCTGGTGCAGACCCCGCATTTCTTCCTCAGCCCGGATCCGCTGGAGCGCAACCTCAAGACCTTCGAGCGCATGCCCAGCGAGAACGAGATGTTCTACGGCATGATCCAGCGCGGCCTGGACCGCTGGAACGGCGCCTTCTTCTGCGGATCGGCGGCCCTGCTGCGCCGTGCCTGCCTGGAAGAAGTGGGCGGGTTCAGCGGCCTGTCGATCACCGAGGATGCGGAAACCGCGCTCGACCTGCATGCCCGCGGCTATAACAGCGTCTATTACGGCAAGCCGCTGATCGCCGGCCTGCAGCCGGAAAGCTATGCCGCCTTCATCGGCCAGCGCTCGCGCTGGGCCCAGGGCATGACCCAGATCTTCATGATGAAGAACCCGCTGATCAAGCGCGGCCTGCGGCTGCCCCAGCGGCTGTGCTATCTCGCGAGCAGCATGTTCTGGCTGTTCCCGTTCTCGCGGCTGATGTTCCTGGTCGCGCCGCTGTTCTATCTGTTCTTCGGGCTGGAAATCTATCGGGCGACGGCGGCGGAGTTTGCCGGCTATACGCTGACCTATCTCGTCGCCTCGCTGATGATCCAGAACGCACTCAACGGCCGGTTCCGCTGGCCGCTGATTTCGGAACTCTACGAACTCAGCCAGTCGCTGCATACCTCGGTCGCGATCGTCAAGACGATGATCGACCCACGCAAGCCGACCTTCCAGGTTACCGCCAAGGGTGCGACCCTGGCCCATGACCACGTTTCGCCGCTGGCGAAGCCGCTGGTGGTGGTGGTCGGCCTGCTGGTTCTGGGAACGGTTGCCGCGCTCTGGCGCTGGTGGATGGAACCGGCCACCCGCGACGTGCTGCTGGTGGTGACCTTCTGGAACACCTTCAACCTGCTGCTCGCCTCGGCGGCATTGGGGGTGGTCTGCGAGCACGCCCAGCATCGCGCGGCCCCACGGGTCACGGTGAAGCGCCCGGCCCGGATCCTGATCGACGGCACGCTCTATGAAGGCGCGCTGCTGGACCTGTCGCAGGGCGGTGCCCGGCTCGCCATTCCGGCGCGCCAGGCGCCCAAGGGTCGCCTGACCGGCCGCTTTGCCGAGCTTCTGGTCGACGAGCTGACGGCACCCGCCCATATGGCCACCGGCGAGGCCCGCCCGGTGCCGGTCGAAATGCGCTATGGCCGGCCCGACGATGCCGGCAACATCCAGATCGGCCTGCGCTTCATGCCGGAAACCGACGCCGCCAAAGAAGCCATCGTGGATCTGGTCTACGGCTCCAGCGCGCTTTGGGCCGAACTGCTCTCGCGCCGTCACAGGCGGCCGGGCGTGGTGCGCGGCGTTGCCCATTTCATCCGTCTGAGCGCCGCCTACGGCTTCCGGTCTCTCGGCTTCGTGCTGGGCGGATCGCGCTTCCGCACCAACCCGGCGCCGCCCCCGCCGCCGCGGCTGCAGATCGAGCCGGCCGGCGCCGAAGACGGCGTGCCGCCGGACGGAAATTTCACGCCGCCCGCCGGCTGGAGCGGCAGCGCACCCGCCCCGCGCACCAGCTGAGCCGGAGGACGACGCAGATGGCCATCCATCCATCATTCCGTGTACCGCTCGCCACCCGCGGCCGTCTCCGGTTTCTGGCGCTGGGCGTGCTTGCCCTGCAGCTGGGCGCCGCCCCCGCCATGGCCCAGTCGCAGGGGCCGGTGGATCTGAAGCTCTGGGGGCAGACCCCGGCCGATGCCGGTGGCGCCTATCGCGGGGTCATCGCCCCGGCGCCGGCGCCGGCGGAACCCGCACCGGCACCGCGGGCGGTGGAACAGCCGCGGCGTGCATCGCCGCCGGCCCCCCGCCCGGCATCACAGCCACGCCCGGCACCGGAACCGGCGGCCCCCAGGCCGCAGGCACCGCGGGTGACCGTGCCGCCGACACCGCTGCCGGCGGCGTCGGCCCCGGCACCCACCCCCGCCCCCCAGCCGGTGCCGGACGACATGCTCGGCTACGCCCTGGTGCCGCTGGACCCGACCGGCAGCCGCGGCACGCTGCTTTCGGGCGAGTATGCGGTCGGCCGCTTCTCGGTTCTGTTGCCCGATGCGGTGGCGGTCGATCACGCGGTGCTGAAGCTGGTCTACAGCAATTCGGTCGAGACCTCGCCCGAGGCTTCGGCGCTGGATGTCTGGATCAACGGCCAGCCGGTGGCCCGCCTGCCGCTGGATGCCCATCGCGGCCCGGTCACCGCGCGGATCGAACTGCCGGTCGAGATGCTGACGGTCGGCCAGAACCGGGTGGATATCATCGCCCGACAGCGCCATCGGCTGCTCTGCGACATCCCGTCCACCTATGAACTCTGGGCGCGGCTCGACAATCAGGCCTCGCGTCTGATGCTCGCCGTCGCCGATGACGGCCCGGGCCTGGCCGATTTCGACAGCCTGATCACCGATCCGGCCCTGGCGGACGATCCGGTCGCGATCGTGGTCGCCGACGGCTTCCGGTCGGATGGCGGGATGACGGCGGCTGCGATCGCCGCCCAGGCGCTGGCGATCCGCGCCGGGGTGTCGATGCCGTCCTTCGAGATGATCGACGCCACCGACGATACCCGGCTGGCCCGCCAGCTGTCGGATCCCGGCTCTGCCGACGGCCCCCGGCGGGTGATCGTGGTGGGCTCGGCACCGGCCATTGCCGGGCTGGTGGGCGAGGATCCGGGCGATGCCGGCGACGGCGTGCTGCGCCTGATCCGCAGCACCGGCGGCCGCAGCATCCTGGTGCTGACCGGCCGCGACACCCGCGAGGCCCAGCTGGCGGCCCGCCGCTTCGCCGACCAGACCCGGCCCCTGCCCGGCAGCGACCGGCTGGTGGCGGACCTCTATGACATCGAAACCCGCGTGCCCGCCCGCCCCACCCCCAGGATCGACGGCGACGCAAGCTACAGCCTTGCCCAGCTGGGTTATCACACCGATCCCTTCGACGGTCTGCGCCAGCGCATCGACCTGCCGGTCGACATGCCGATGGATCTGTATGTCGGCGACAATTCGCGGGTCCGGATCCGTCTGGATGCCGCCTATGGCGCGAATGTCGGCCCGCGGGCCGAAGTGGCGGTGCTGATCAACGGCAATTTCGCCACCGCCCTGCAGCTGGACGCCCCCGGCGGCGCCCTGATCGAAAATGCCGAGCTGCTGGCACCGCTGTCGATGTTCCAGCCCGGCCGCAACGTGATCTCGTTCGAGACCCGCCTGCCCGGCACACCCGCCTTCTGCGGCCCCGACGGCGTTCTGGCCGGCCCCGGGGGCGGGGGCACGGCGGGCGGCGGCGCACCGCGCTTCACCCTGTTCGACACCACGGCGATCGAGGTGCCGCCGGTCGCCCATCTGGCCAGCCTGCCCGATCTGCGGGTCATGGCCGGGACCGGCTTTCCCTATAACCGCCCCGGCCACGACATCAGCGCCTTCCATGTGGTGACCCCGCTGGACCAGCCGCTGGGGGTGACGGCGGCGGCCACGGTCATTGCCCGCATGGCCCGGGCGGCCGGCGTGCCGATGGAACCGCATTTCTACGACCAGATGCCGCGGCTGCGCGCCCGCGACACGCTGATCGTGGCGCCGATCGCGCGGCTGGGCCTGGATCTGGTCGCGGCGGCACCGGTCGGGCCCGAACTGCTGGGCGATCTGAACCGCGGCCGTCTGCCCGAGACGATCGTCGAGGGCGACGACGCCGCGGCCCCCGGGGGTGATGCCGAATCCGGCCCGCAGCTGCTGCAGGCACAGACGGCCCGGCGGCTGGAAGCCCGAGCCGCCGCAACCAGTCGCTGGTCCGAGGGGCTGCGCGAGGAATGGCAGCGCCGGCTGGGGGAAAATGCCGAAGACCGGGGCGACGGCATGATCGGCTGGGCCAGCCGCAGCTGGGGCTGGCTGCGCACCCAGACCCGCTGGATTCTGGACGAGACCCTGCCCGACCGGCGCAGCCCGGAAACGCTGTTCACCGAGGGCAGCCGGCCCTTGCTGGCGGTGATGCAGTATGCCGCCCCCCAGGATGTCGGCACCACCTGGACGCTGGTGACCGCGGCCGATGATCAGCGCCTGCTGGGCGGCGTGCGGCTGCTGGCCGCCGACGAGGCCTGGGACGCGCTCAAGGGCGGTGTCGCCACGCTGGCCAGCGACGGGCGCACGGTGGCGACGGCCGATGGCGGCCCGTCTTATCACGTGCTGACCGGAGAGGTGGGGCCCTTCGGCGTGCTGTCGATCACCGCCAGCTGGTTCTCGCGCAATGTGCTGATCTGGACCGCGGTGATCGCCCTGCTGATCGGTACGCTGGGCGTCGCCACCCATATTCTTGTTCGCCATTCCCCCCGGAGACCCGTATGAGCAGCCGTTCCCGCGTGATCAGCCTGGCGGTGATCGCCGCGATTGCGTTTGCAGTCTGGGCGACCACCAAAAGCCGCACGCCGGACGGCACCGCCGAGGCCGGGACGGCACCGGCCGCACCGGCCCAGCCGGCCCCGCGTGCCCTGGCTGCGGCGGCGACGCCGGTGGTCGTGCCCGTCTCGTCAGAGGCCGTCTCGTCAGAGGGACAAGCCATAGCGAAAGACCGGACACAGCTGCCGCCCCCCGCCCCTGCCGATACCCCGCCGGTTCAGACGGCGCGCGCCGACACCCCGCGGCCCGAGGCCGACCGCAAGGCGGGGCTGGATGCGGGCACCGTGGCCCTGTGGGAAGACTGGCGGCAGCGTTTTCTCACCCCCGAAGGCCGGGTGATCGACACCGGCAATGGCGGCATCAGCCATTCGGAAGGCCAGGGCTATGGCCTGCTGCTGTCGGTGCTGATGGGCGACCGGGCCAGTTTCGCGCGGATCTGGTCGTGGACCTATACCACGCTGTTCGTGCGCGATGACGGCATGATGGCCTGGCGCTACGACCCCAAGGCCGACCCGGCGGTGACCGATCGCAACAGCGCGTCGGACGGCGACATCCTGGCGGCCTGGGCGCTGGCCGAAGCGGGGCGGCGCTGGAGCGACGATCGCTATCGCGAGGCGGCGGCAGAACTTGCCGCCGCGATCCGCCGCACCGTGATCGTGGAACATGCCGGGCGGCTGATGGTCCTGCCCGGCCAGGAAGGCTTCCGCCGCGACCCGTCGGTGGTCGTGAACCCGGCCTATTGGGTGCTGCCGGCCTTCCCGGTTCTGGCCGACATCGATCCGGACGGCGCCGCGGTCTGGAACCGGCTTGCCGCCGAAACCCCGGCGGTCATGGCCGCCGTGCGCTTCGGCACCCCGGCCCTGCCGCCCGAATGGGTGGTGGCGGAGCCTGACGGCGCCTTCACCCTGCCGCAGGATCCGAATTTCCCCGCCGCCTTCGGCTACAACGCCGTGCGGGTGCCGCTGTATCTGGCCTGGGCCGGGGTGCTGGACCCTGCCCTGCCGATCTATGTCGATCTCGACCGGCTCTGGCCGGCCGGGGCCGCCCGCATCACCGACCGGCCGCAGGTGGTGGCCCTGCCCGACGGCAGGGTCACCGAGCGCGGCAGCGATGCCGGTTTCCGCGCCGTGGCCGGCCTGGTCGCCTGTATCGTTCACGACAGGCCGATGCCGGCCGATGTCACCGCCGTCGACGACGACGCCTCGTATTACGCGGCCAGCCTGACCCTGATGGTCCGCCTTGCCGCCGCCGGGAGGAAGCCTGCATGCCTGTGACCCTGAGACCGCTTCTCCGCGCCTCGGCGCCGGCGATGGTGTCGGTGATCGCCCTGCTCGCCGGCACCGGCATGGCCGCGGCGCAGGGCACGGCCACCCCGCGATCCGGCGCCGAAAGCCTGGCCCCCGGCGTGCGGGTCGAGGTTCAGCCGAGCACGCCGGCCACCGGCACCGTCGACGAAACGGCGCTGCGCTATTACGCCCGCATCCGCGACATGGAGAAGCTGGAGGCCGAAATCCGCCGGCTGAAGGCGCTCCATCCCGACTGGCAGACGCCGACCGACCTGTTCAGCCGCACGCCCGACAGCCCGGTGGACGAACGCCCGATCTGGGATCTGATCGGCGATGGCCGCTTTGCCGAGGCACGGGCACGGGTGGCGGAGCTGCGCGGCCGCTATCCCGGCTGGTCACCGTCGCAGGCCATGCTCGACACCCTGGCCATGGGCGAAGACCGCACCCGGCTGGTCTCGGCCAGCGATGCGAAGCAGTGGCGGACCGTGGTGGAGATCGCCGACCGCCATCCGGCGCTGATCAGCTGCTCCAGCGTCGACAGCATGTGGCGCCTGGCCGAAGCGCGGGCCGAACTCGGCGATCCGGATGCGGCCTTCGGCCTCTACCGGACCATCGTGTCCACCTGCGACAATGCGCAGGAGCGGCGCGCCACCTTGCAGAAGGCCGGCACCATCCTGCCATCCGATCAGGTGGAACAGCTGGTGGCGATCGAACGCGGCCGGGTCGGCACCGATCCGGCGGCGCTGCAGCAGGTGGTCGGCGGGCTGCGCCGCGGCGAGCTGGCCGCGGCGATGTCGCCCGAGGCCCGCAAATCCGGCACCCGGCCGCAAGTGACCGCCGAAACGCTGGACGCGGTGAAGGCCGATGTCGAGGCGGGCCGCGATGCCGACGGCGCAATGCTGGTCGCCTGGTATCTGATGGAACAGGGCCAGGCCGGCGAGGCCGAAGCCTGGTTCCGCAAGGCCGAAGGCTGGGGTGCGAAGGAGGCCGGGCTGCGCGGCCGGATTCAGGCCCTCACCCGCCAGGGCAAGACCGCCGAGGCGGCGCGCCTCGCCCGCTCGTCGGGGCTTGGCCGCGACTATGTCGACAGCATGAGCGCCATGCTCGGCCGCCAGACCAACGCGCCGCGCGCAATGGTGGTGGATTTCGCGACCTGGGCCGAAGAAAAGCACGATGCCCGCGCCGCCATAGCGCTCGGCTGGTGGCACAGCCGGCGCGAGGATCCCGCCACGGCGGCGCTCTGGTTCGAAAATGCGCTGGCCTGGGGCGGCGGAGACGAGGCGGTCGAAGGCCTTGCCCTCGGCCTGCAGGGCAGTGGCCAGACCGCCCGGTTCCAGGCACTGGAACAGCAATATGCCGGCCGCTCGGCGCGGCTGACGAAGTTCTTCAGCGGTCTGCGCGGCAGCGGTGGCGGTGGCGGCGGCCCCGCGACCGAAGCCTATGCCCGCGGCGACAATGCCGGCTGCCTGCTGGTGCTGGATGGCCGGTTGGCCCCGGATCCGCGGGGCGGGGCGGCCGGATATGCCGCACAAATGCCCACCGACGCCACCCGCGCCCTGGCCGGGCGCCTGCCACCGGTGCTGCCCCCCGACGCCGTGCCCACCGCCTATACCGGATATGGCACCGGCCGGGCGGGTGTGTCCTGGTCGGCGGGCGAGCCGGTCTATCGGGCGGGCCTGCCGGCCGCGGCCGGCTATGCGCCGACCACAGGCTATACCGGGGGCGACGTCTATGGCCGCTCCTACGGCTATACCCCCGATGCCGTGGCGAGCCGTGGCGCCACCAGTGCACAGACGGGTGTGCCGGCAGGGGTGTCGACCACGGCAGGGCGGGCCACAGCAGGGGGCATCGTCCCCGGCGGCGTGAGCGCAGGATCGCGCGCCACCGCCGTTGCCGCACCGGCAGCCACGACGCTTTCAGGCGCCGCCGCCCTGCCGCCGGTGCCGGTAGAGGCGCCCGGCACCGCCATGCAGCGCGCCTGGTGTCTGCTGGGCCTCGGCCGGCCCGCAGAAGCCCAATACGCCTTTGCCCAGGCCCGCGCGGCCGGCGGCGAGATGGGGGCGGATGCCGTCTATGGCGAAATCCTGACCCTGATGCAGATGGGGCTGGTCAGCGAGGCGCAGCGGATGATCGAAACCCAGCCGATCACCCCGGAACGCCGTACCGATCTGCAGGCGGAACTGCTTGCCGCCCGTGCCCAGGCCGCCTATGACGACGAGGATTATCTGCTGGCGATGCGCCTGCTCGACACCCGCCGCCAGATCGCCCCCGAACGGCGGGATCTGGCCCTGATGCGGGCCTGGTCGCTCTATCATACCCGCAAGCTCGATCAATCACGCGATCTGTTCCAGCGGCTCGATACCGAACTCAGCACGCCCGAATCGCGCGAGGGCCTGCGCGTCGTCACCTTCTATCCGGAGTGATCCCGATGACCCGGATGCGCAAGCCTGCTCTCCCCGGCCTCGTCGCGGCTGTCCTGGGCCTTCTGGCCCTTGCCGGCTGCACCTATGAAGGTGCGGGCCCCGAGCCGACGGCGCTGGCGGAAGAGGCCGGCGCCACCCGTCTCGGCCCGCTGGAGGCGCTGGCCCGGCTGGCGGCGGCCCCCGATCCGCTGATCGTCACCCAGACGAAATCGAACAACGGTTCGGAGCTGAAGCAGGTGTCGATCCTGCCCAACCGTTCGGTCGAAGCCGGACAGAACCGGCTGGAGGCCGATCTCTGGCTGGTGCGCACCGACAGCCTGTGGTCTTTCGCCGATCTGCCGGTGAACGCGCCCCGCGACCGGTTCACCCAGGAAAAGCTGCGGCTGCTGCTGGCCAAGGAGTTCCCGGGGCTGGAGCCGCAGATCTCGGCCGTGCCGCGCCGCAACGCCTATGGCCGCTACGGTTTTGCCGTCGCCCGCCGGCCGCTGGGCGTCACCTGCGTGCTCGCCTGGCAGCGGCTGCAGGATGAGCCGGATATGCTGCCGCGCCATATCGAGGGCTTCGACATCATCTTCCGGGCCTGCGACCCGGTTCTCGGCCCCGAGGCGCTGCTCGACGGCTACGACACCCTGCAGATCCGCCCCGAGACCGGTGTGGTGGGATACGGCTACCGCTGATCGCGCCCCGCCCGACGCGCCCTGACCTGAGCTGACCGCGGCCGACGCTTCGAAGCGTCGGCCGCATCCGTTTCGGCGGCGGTGGCAGGCGGCTCGTCCATCGGCACCTGATAGCCGAAGACCAGGCGGTTGGTCTCGTTGGCCATGCCGACCACGGCCAGCATCTCGCGGATCATCTCGGGGCTGGCGCCGGCCTTCGCCGCCGCGCCGCCATGGCTGGTGACGCAATAGGCGCAGCCATTGGTGGCGCTGACGGCGGTGAAGATCAGCTCCTTCACCATCGGGTCCAGCGCGCCCGGGGCCATCACCTCCTTCAGACTTTCCCAGGTCCGCTTCAGGGTCGGCGGGTGGACCGCGATCACCTTCCAGAAATTGTTCAGCCGGTCGACGCGACGGGTCTGCATGATGTCGTCGAAGACCGCCCGCACCTCGGGCGATGCATCCTCGTATTCGACCATCTCGGGTCCGGCCATGGGGCTCCTCCGGCTCGGCAGATATTGACGGGGTCGCGACGAGATTACCGCCGTGCCTCGGGTGATGCGAGCCTGCCGATCGGCAGTTTCTGCCGCCCGCCCTGGCGGAAACTGCCGGGTCGGAATCTCCGCACGGTCTGCAGATGCGGCGGATCGAACATTATAACTTATTGAATTTTATAATTTTTCAGACTTGGCACACCCCGTGCAATAAGCGTCCCCGATCAGATCGTGCCGTGCGGGCCGGGCCAGGGTTGGCCGCTCGAAGTGGCGCGATGGAACGCTCCAAAGCCACCGGAAGCGCAAGTATCGGAGAGACCAAGTCATGGCGCTGACGATCAATTCGAACTACGCCGCGAACGTCGCGCACCGCCATTTGCGCGAGAGCGACAGCGACGCCACCCGTTCACTCGCCAAGCTCTCGGCCGGCACGCGCGTGCTGTCGGGCCGTGACGATGCCGCCTCGCTCGCCATCGGCAAGCGGCTGGAAGCCGAAACAGCAGCCCTGCGTCAGGCCAGCGTCAATGCCGGCCAGGCGGGCTCCATGCTCCAGATCGCCGACGGTGCGCTCTCCAGCATCAGCGACATCCTGACCCGGATGAAGACGCTGGCCACCCAGTCGGCCTCGGATCAGGTGTCGGATGCCGAGCGTGTCTACCTGAACGACGAGTTCACCCAGCTGCGGTCGGAAATCGACCGGATCGCGGCCGACACCGACTTCAACGGCCAGAAGCTGATCAACGGGTCGCAGACCGTGACCGCGGGCACGATCGGCACCGATATCGAATCGGCCGACGGCTTCGGCGCGATCACCTTCGACGCCAATGCCGCCGGCGTGTCGAACGCCGATCAGTTCAGCGTTGCATACGACACCACCACCAACCGCTTCACGGTCACCAACACCACCACCGGTGTTGCCCAGACCTCGGCTCAGGTGACCGCGGCTCCGGCGGCCGGCGCCACGCAGGATGTCAGGTTTGACGAATTCGGCCTGACCCTGACGCTGACCTCCGACTTCGACCCGGCGACCGCAATCACGACGAACAACACCTTCGACGTGACCATCGCCAACACCAACTCGGCGACCTTCACCTACAAGATCGGCACCGGCACCAACGCGATCGAAGACGATCTGGCCTTCACCATCGACAGCGCGGCCGTCGCCTCGCTTTCGGCCGGTCTCGCCGCCGACACCCTCGACACCCGGGCGAATGCCGAAACCGCGATCGACAACGTCGCCGCCGCGATCGACGAGATCAACAGCCGGCGCGCGGGCATCGGTGCCAACCAGAACCGTCTGGAATTCGCCGCGGCGAACCTGGCGTCGAGCATCGAGAACAGCGAAGCCGCCCGTTCGGAACTGCTCGACCTCGACATCGCCTCCGAGATGACCTCGTTCACCTCGAAGCAGATCCTGCAGCAGGCCGGCGTCTCGATGCTCGCCCAGGCCAACCAGATGCCGCAGAACCTCCTCAAGCTGCTGGGCTGATCAGGGCGGCCGCGACCGCGGCCCCCTCTTCCGCTCCAGGACCGTCCTCCGGGGCGGCCCCGTCCCGCAGCGGCACCTCAGGGTCGCCGCAAAGGGAACCGGGCCGCCCCGCAGTCGTTCAGGCCGGTGCGCCCGGCGCACGCCCCATCCGGCGTATGGCCAGCCCGGCAAAAATAGCCCGGTTGCACCGTCTCCCGGCAAAATCTGCCGGGCCAGACCGCCAGAACCCGGCAGATTTTGCCGGGTTTCCTCTGCCTGCGACAGGCTGCCTCACGGTATTTCAGGGGCTTGCGTCTCTGGCATCGCCATTGCATACTTACCCACAGGCACGACCAGGAAGGACGTGCTGCCGACAGGATGTCGGCATCAGCGGGTGGATGCCCGCGCCATCGGTTCCAAGTAGGAGACCGTACCATGGCCATGACCATTGCCTCCAACTATTCGGCCAACGTCGCGTACCGTTACCTGAAGGACAGCGACAGTGATGCGACCCGGTCGCTCGCCAAGCTGTCGGCCGGTACTCGCGTTCTGTCGGGCCGTGACGACGCCGCCTCGCTCGCCATCGGCAAGCGTCTCGAATCCGAGACCGCGGCGCTGCGTCAGGCCAGCGTCAACGCCGGTCAGGCGGGCTCGATGCTGCAGATCGCCGACGGCGCGCTGTCGAGCATCAGCGACGTTCTGACCCGGATGAAGACGCTCGCCACCCAGGCCGCCTCGGACCAGGTCTCCGACGCCGAGCGTGTCTATCTGAACGACGAATTCACCCAGCTGCGGACGGAAATCGACCGTATTGCCGGTGATACCGAGTTCAACGGCCAGAAGCTGATCAACGGTTCGCAGACCGTGACCGCGGGCACCATCGGCACCGATATCGAATCGGCCGACGGTTTCGGCGCGATCACCTTCGACAACAACGCGGCCGGCGTGTCGAACGCCGATCAGTTCAGCATCGCATACGACACCACCACCAACCGCTTCACGGTCACCAACACCACCACCGGTGTGGCCCAGACCTCTGAGCAGGTGACCGCGGCCCCGGCGGCCGGTGCGACCCAGGATGTCCGGTTCGACGAATTCGGCCTGACCCTGACGCTGACCTCCGACTTCGACCCGGCGACCGCCATCACGGCGAACAACACCTTCGACGCGACCGTCGCCAACAGCGCCTCGACCACCTTCACCTACAAGATCGGTACGGGGACGACGGCGGCCGAAGACGACATGGCCTTCACCCTCGACAGCGCCGCTGTGGCGGCCCTGTCTGCCGGCCTTGCCGCCGACACGCTCGACACCCGCGCCAATGCCGAGACCGCGATCGACAACATCGCGACAGCCATTGACGAGGTCAACGAGCGCCGCGCCGGTATCGGTGCGAACCAGAACCGTCTGGAATTCGCCGCCGCCAACCTGGCGTCGAGCATCGAGAACAGCGAGGCCGCACGGTCCGAGCTGCTCGACCTCGACATCGCTTCCGAGATGACCTCGTTCACCTCGAAGCAGATCCTGATGCAGGCCGGCGTGTCGATGCTCGCGCAGGCCAACCAGATGCCTCAGAACCTGCTCAAGCTGCTGTCCTGACGGCCCTTCCGGAACCGCCGGCGCCTGATGGCCCGGCGGTTCCGGCGCCTTTCCATTACGGTGGCACGATCCGAGAGATCGCACCTGACGGGCGGCGGGGCCGGTTTGGCGCTGCCGTCCGCTTTTGCGTGACATCCATCGTGTACCGCACGTCTCGACCCGACATGTACAGCAAGCCGTCAAGGCATCCTCAGCAGCCGCGTCAGGGCAAGGGAACGCGGCCGCCATGGAGGGGACAATGGACATCGCATCGGTACGCGGAAGCTCATACGTTCAGACCGTGACCGACCGGCCGGCAACCAATGCCCGGTCAGGGAGCGGTGGTGGCGGCGAATCAGCGGCAGCGGCGGGCTATGCGCGCGCTGCCACGATAGAACCCTTCCGACGGGTCGACCTGACCCAGACGGAAGATCAGAGCAGCGGCAACAAGGCAGCCGAAGCTCTGGCCAAGGCCCTGCGGGAACAGGGCATTGATCTGGGCGGCATGGCCAGCCAGGTCAAGCTGGCGCTCGACATCGATACCAATACCGGCGACGTGGTCGGCCGTATCGTCGACCGGAACACCGGTGAGGTGGTGGAGCAGCTGCCGCCCGAGAAGACGCTGCGTATGATCGCGGCGCTGCGTGAGATGGTCGGTGCCGTCGTCGACCGGACGTTGTAAACTGTCCGGGTCGGTCCGTCCGACACGCATCTGCCGGTTACAGCCGGCCGCCTGATCCAGTTCTGCGAAGAGGCAAGGCCCCATGTCGACCAGTTCGGTAAGTTCCAGCTACAAGCTGTCGACGGATGCGAACGGCCGCCTCACCGTGACCGGCCTGTCGAACAGCGGTATCGATACCGACGCAGCGGTCGAGGCGCTGGTCAAGGCGAAGCGTGTGCCCATCGACCGGCTGGAGACCAAGGTCGAGACGGTCGACAAACAGATCGCCGCGCTCAAGGAATACCAGACCCTGATGCAGAACTTCCGCACCGCGGTTGACGGTCTGCGCGGCAAGGTGACCTTCGACAATAGCGGCAGTGCTTTCGAGACCAAGAACATCTTTCTGCAGACGTCGCGCCTCGATGGCGGCACGGCCTCCAATGCCGCCAATCTGGTCAGCATCTCGGCCACTAACCGGGCCGAGGTCGGCGTGCGCTCGATCGAGGTGCTGAGGGTAGCGACCCAGGCCAAAGTCGCGACCGGTGCGGCATCGTCGCAGACCACGGATCTCGGCAGCGCCTTCGGGGGGGCGGCCAATTCGGTGTCGGGCAGCTTCGATATCGTGAACGGCGATGGTGTGGCGACCACGATCAACGTCTCCGGCACGGATTCGCTGCAGTCGCTGCGCGACAAGATCAACAACGCCAACACCGGCACGACGAAGACCGGTGTGACCGCCAGCATCATTTCGGTCGGCGGTACCCAGAATTATCTGGTGCTGACCAATGATGCCACCGGCGAGCCGATCCAGATCGGCAACGAGACCGGCGGCGTGCTCTCCACGCTCGGCATTTCGGCCGATGGCGGGGCGACCTTCTCGAACGTGCTGCAGGAAGCGCAGACCGCGCGTATGGCGGTGGACGGTCTGAAAGACCCGTCGCGCTATGAAAGCCACCGCTTCGCCAACGACTCGGCCTCGATCAAGTCACTGGTCTCGACCGCGCCGTCGACCGGCAGCTTCACTCTGTCCACGGGCCTGGGATCGGTCGCGATCAATTTCGATACCACCACCGACAGCCTCTCCGACCTCGCCAACACCATCAACGCCAATGCGGCGGCGATTGGTGTCGAGGCCTCGATCATGGATGACGGCGGCGGTGCGCGGCTGGTGCTGAAAGACACCAATGGCGGCCAGCTCAGCGTCATCGACAGCGACGGGCTGATGGCCTCGCTGGGTGTCGACAATGATCTGGTGGTGGAGCGGAGCAGCAACACGGTCTCCGACCTCTTCACCGGCATGACCATCAATCTCTACCAGGCCGAGGAAGGCACCAAGATCAACCTTCAGGTCGAACGCGACCTGAACGGCGTGAAGGATCAGGTCTACGCCTTCGTCGACGCCTATAACGAGATGCGCCGGTTTTATAACGAGCAGAACCTGACCGCAGCCGACGGCACCAAATCCGAAGATGCCGGGCCGCTGTTCGGCAACAGCGCGCTCAAGGACATGAATACCTCGCTGCGCGATGCCATCAACGGTGATGTCGAAGGCCTGGGTATCGATTTCGCCGCACTCTCGGCCATCGGCATCACGCTGACCTCGACCGCGACGTTGACCGATCCGCTCGACAAAGAAACGCTGCAGATCGACGAAGCGAAGCTGAACGAATCGCTGCTCAACAATTTCGACGATGTGCGCAACCTGCTCAGCTTCCGCTTCACCACCGACAATGCCGATCTGTCGCTTGTGAGCTTTGCCTCGACCACCGGCTACAAGAATGGCGGCTACAATCTGGAAGTCACCGTCGCCGGGGGGGTGATCACCTCGGCCAAGCTCGACGGCGTCGACATGGAGGTCAGCGGCACCACACTGACCGCCACCGAAGGCAGCGCCAAGGGTCTGAAGCTGTTTTTCCGCCCGGGTGCGGACGGCACGACCAACAGCACCTTCAGTGTCACCCAGGGTGTAGCCTCCCAGCTCTACGACGTTGCCGACAAAGCGCTTGCCAGCGAGACTGGCACGATTGCTGCACAGCTCGATACATTCGAGACCCGGACCAACGCCTGGGAGGATCAGATCTCCCGGATGGAAACCCGCCTCGACCTGTACAAGACCCGGATCACGGCGAAGTTCCTGCGGATGGAAGAATCGCTCTCGCAGATGAATTCGATTCTGGAAAGCCTGAAGGCCCAGGTCGATGCCATGAACCCGAACTCCAACAACTGATCCGCGGCGCTGCCACACGAGGAATAGGCCGATGAGCAACCCCTACGGCGCCTCCGCCCAGACCTATCGCATCCAGTCGGTGATGACGGCCAGCGCCGCGCAGCGCGTGGCAATGCTCTACGACCGTGCCATCACCTGGCTTCAGGAAGCGAAGGCCGCCATCGAACGCGGTGACGTCAAGGCCCGGCACGACGCGAACAATCATGCGGGTGAGATCATCGTCCACCTGCAGGCGACGCTCGATCTGGAGAAGGGTGGCGAGATCGCTGCCAATCTGTCGCGGCTTTACCGGTTCATGCTCAACCGGATGATCCAGATCGACCTGCGCAATGATGCCAAAGCCGCCGATGACGTGATCGGCCTGCTCCGGCCGCTGTCGGAAGCCTGGCATGCGCTGGACGCCCAGATCGTCGCCGAAGCCGGTGCCAGCGGCCGCGCCTCGGGCCAGCAGGGCTATGGCCAGAACGCCGCCGCCGGCGCCTATTCGCGGGTCAGCGCAACCGCCTGACCGGCCTTTTCCGGAACGACACAACCCGGCAGATCCCCCGGCATTTTCTGCCGCCGGGTCGGATCTGCCGGGTATTTTTTGCCGGGTGCCGTCTTTTTGCGTCCAGGGATGTCACGTCCGGGGCCCCGCCGTCGTCTGACAGGTATCAAGACCTGAATGGCCCCTGGCCTGATGGCCAGGCCCGATGACGAAACGGAGTGTCCGTCATGACCAACCTCGCCAATCTGCCCGCCGCCACATCCCTGATCGACATCCACGGCTCAAAGGCGACGGCCGCAACGTCGCGCAAGCTGATGGCTGCGAGCGAGGCGTTGAACGGCCCTGCCCTGCCTGCGGCCCTCGGCCATCTGATCGACCTTCACGTCTCGCGGCTGAACGGCTGCAGCTATTGCAAGCTGCTTCATCTGGCCGAAGCGCGCGAGACCGGCGTGGACGACGCGCTGATCGCGCAGATGGGCGATCCGGCCGCCGTGGCGGCACTTGAAGATCGCCGCCTCGCCGCCGCCCTCGCCTGGGCCGAAGCCCTGACCCTGCCCTTTGACGAGGCGGCACTCGATGCCCCGCGCGCCGAACTGGCCCGCCACTGGTCGCCCGAGGAACAGGCGGCCATCACGATGAAGATCGCCCTGATCAATGCCTGGAACCGTCTGGGCCGCGGCGCCTGGCACGTCACCGAAGCGGCGTGACCGCCGCCTCGTCCGGTCGCAACCGCGGCACGGTGCCGGCTGAGCCGGCATCGTAACCGGTGACCGCCACTTCGATGCAGCGCAGGGCCGCGGGCCACCAGCCATGCCAGGCATCGGGCCAGCGGGCCGGGTCGTCATGGATCACGGCATCGCCGTCGACCCTGAGCCTGAGACCACGGGCGAAATCGAGGAACAGCAGGCTGACCGCCGGGCGCTGGATCAGATTGCCCAGCGAATTGAACATGGCATTCCCCTTGTAGTCGGGGAACACCAGCCGCCGGGGGCCCGTCACCTTGACGAGGGGATCATGCCCCCCCTCGCCCCCGCCTTCTCCCCGAGGCATGCGGCCGCGATGGGAGCAGTCCGCCGCACCCGTGGCATCGACGGTTCCCAGCATGAAGAAGGGCAGCGCCTCCAGCACCGCCGCCTCGGCGGCCGGGATGGTCACCATGCGATCGGCCTCCCTGGCATTCTTTATGTACCCCGAATCGAAAAGGGGCCTCCGCCACCCTCACCCCGAGGTGGCGGAGGCCCGGCTGCATCGCCGGATCAGGCAGCCGAGGTCTCGGCCGCGCCGGCGAGCGCCAGCTGTTCGTCCCAGAACCGCACCCAGAGGTCGCAATATTCCAGGCTGATGCGGCGGACGTGATCGAACTGATCCTCGGTGATCGCCTGGGTCAGGATGAACCAGAGATCGTCCTCGTGATCGTCATCCGCCGCCTCGGCGGTGTCGTCGTCACTGACGCCATGGACGTAGTAGTAGCCGTCATCGACCCCCAGACCCAGGGCACCGGTGGCCCGGCGCAGCGGCGGGCTGAACAGGATCACCTCTTCCTCGGCCACCGCCAGCAGGGCCGAGACATCGACATAGCTGCCGTATGCATCTTCCAGGAAGGATCGCACCTCGGTCGCGATCGCGGTGGGCTTGAAGGTCGCCCGGTCGTCGGCGCTGACGCCGTAATCGTCCAGCACCGCCTCGAACAGCGGATAATGAGCGCAGGCCGGGTTGCCGCGGTAATAGCCCTCGGTGTCCTTGCCCGGGCGGAAGCCGAATTCGTCGAGCACGTTCAGGGTCAGCAGGAAGCGGCCGGCCATCTTCGAAGCGGGGGCCAGGCGCGGCTCCAGCTGGCGGCTCTGCATCTGGGCGGCGAGCAGCGCATCGGTGAAGATCTGCACGATGGCGTGGCGATATTCCAGATGGATCAGGCGCATCGCGTCGTGATCGAGCACGCCACGGTTCAGGATGTCGATCGCCGGGTGGCGCGACACCGGGTGCGCCGAAATCTCGCGGCGCAGCTCGGCCACGAAGGCGGCGTTCCGCGCCCATTGCTCGGGCGACAGGCTCGCCTTCATGGCGTCGATCGCCTGGCGACGGGGGGCATTCAGATCGGCTGACTTCAGGGACACCATATCGTCCTCCCTCTTTTATCTTAGGTTGTGTTCCAAGGCATGCGACGTCGTCACGACGACCGGTAAGGTCAGCGTGAGAGACCGTGTCAGCGGGTATGGCTGGCGGCGTTCAGTCGGCGGCGATCAGCCGCACGATGCGCGCCGGGCAGTTGGCATAGGCCTGGTCGACGGTCACCTCTACCAGCGCGCGGGCCTGGGGCCAGAGCGTTCCCATCTCCGCCTCGATCGCCGCCGGATCGACGGCGCGGCACCGGCCATTGACGCGATAGCGCGCCCGCCGATCAAAATCGACGAAGAGCAGGCCGATACCGATATCATCCTGCAGACAGTTATCAAAAACGTCCAGATCATCCCATGGTTGCAGGGCCATGATCAGGCGTTTCGAATCGGCGGCGCGGATCAGCGGCGGTTGCCCCGGCATGTCGTCCGGTCGCGCCTTGAAGGCCGTGACCGGACGACCGGTGCCGTCGACGGTGGTGACGAAGACGATGGACCGGGCCTCGATGAAACGGCGCACCCCCAGGCTCAGCCGGTCGGTGACCATGTCCGAGATCTCCGCCGCCTCGTCCTCGACCCCGAACCGGCGATGCGCCTCGCGCTCGCCCTCGTGATAGACCAGGCGTGCCATCGTCTTCGCCCTCCCCGATCAGACCGACGCCCGGCTCAGAAGAAGCCCAGGGCGTTCGGGTTGTAGCTGACCAGCAGGCACTTGGTCTGCTGATAGTGCGACAGCGCCATCTTGTGGTTCTCGCGGCCGATACCCGACTGCTTGTAACCACCGAAGGCGGCGTGGGCGGGATAGAGGTTGTAGCAGTTGGTCCAGACGCGGCCGGCCTCGATCTCGCGGCCCATGCGATAGGCGCGGGTGCCGTCACGGCTCCACACCCCGGCACCCAGGCCGTAGAAGGTATCGTTGGCGATCTCCAGCGCCTCGTCCTCGTCCTTGAAGGTCATGACCGAGGCGACGGGGCCGAAGATTTCTTCCTGGAAGATCCGCATCTTGTTGTTGCCGAGCAGCATGGTCGGCTTGACGTAGAAGCCGTTGGCCAGATCTTCCGACAGGCGGCTGCGCTCGCCGCCGGTCAGGCACTGGGCGCCTTCCTGACGGCCGATATCGATATAGGAGAGGATCTTCTCCATCTGCGCTTCCGACACCTGCGCACCGACCATGGTGTTGCGGTCGAGCGGGTTGCCGGTGGTGATCGCCTCGACGCGCTTGATCGCGCGCTCGATGAAGCGGTCATAGATCGATTCCTGGATCAGCACGCGCGACGGGCAGGTGCAGACCTCGCCCTGGTTCAGCGCGAACATGGCGAGCCCTTCCAGCGCCTTGTCGAAGAAGGCGTCGTCGCGGTCCATCACGTCGGCGAAGAAGATGTTCGGGCTCTTGCCGCCCAGCTCGACCGTGGTCGGGATCAGATTGTCGGCCGCCGCCTTCAGCACCAGCTTGCCGGTGGGGGTGGACCCGGTGAAGGCGAGCTTGGAAATCCGGGTGCTGGTCGCCAGCGCATGGCCGGCCTCGCGGCCATAGCCGTTGACCACGTTGATCACGCCGGCCGGGAACAGGTCGCCGACCAGTTCCATCAGCAGCAGGATCGAGGCCGGGGTCTGCTCGGCGGGCTTCAGCACCACGCAGCAGCCGGCGGCCAGCGCCGGGGCCAGCTTCCAGGCCGCCATCAGCAGCGGGAAGTTCCAGGGGATGATCTGGCCGACGACGCCGATCGGCTCGTGGAAATGATAGGCGACGGTGTCATGGTCGATCTCGGAGATCCCGCCCTCCTGGGCGCGGATGCAGCCGGCGAAATAGCGCAGATGGTCGATGGCCAGCGGCAGGTCGGCCGCCATGGTCTCGCGCACCGGCTTGCCGTTGTCGATCGAATCGGCCACCGCCAGCAGCAGCAGGTTCTGCTCCATCCGGTCGGCCATGCGCCACAGCAGGTTGGCGCGTTCAGTGGTCGAGGTGCGCGCCCAGGACTTGCGGGCGGCATGGGCGGCGTCCAGCGCCTTCTCGATGTCGGCCGCACCCGAACGCGGCACCCGGCAGAAGGGCTTGCCGGTGATCGGCGAGACGTTGTCGAAGTATTCGCCGCCGACCGGGGCCACCCACTGGCCACCGATATAGTTCTCGTACTGCCCCTTATACGGGTTATCGACGTCGAGCCCCATCTTCTTCGGCTGGATCGTATCCATCAGGTCTTCCTCCCGGAACATTCGGCGCGGCGTTCCCTCGCGCGCCGTCGTTCCGGTCATCGCAACCGTCATGCCACCCGGGAATGATCAGGATAAGACCGCGGAATATCTGGAGTTTCAATCCGTCATTGCCCTGCGTCACCCGGGGCGGCGTCGCGCGTTGCGACGGCCCGGCTGTCGCATGCGACGCCGCCCCTGTCGCTTTCTGCGACAGGGGTCAGATCTCGACCACCACGCGGGTGCCGACGCCCGGGCGGCTGGTGATGTCGAACCGTCCGCCATGGGCCAGGACCAGCAGGCGGGTCAGCGGCAGGCCGAGCCCGGTGCCGCCCGCCCGCCGCTGGCGGTCGGCCGAGACCTGTTCGAAGGGCTGAAGCGCGCGGGCAAGCTCCGCCTCGGTCATGCCCGCGCCGCCGTCTTCCACCACGAAACGCACCGCATGGGGCGCCGCCTCGGCCGGCGCGATGCCAAGCCGGATCTCTCCCCCCTGACTGCCATAGCGGATGGCATTGGTCAGCAGGTTGATCAGCACCTGCTTCACCCGCCGCGCATCCAGCCTGGCCTGATCCGGGGCCTGATCCGCCTCCAATACGATCTCGACACCGGCATCGCGGGCCATGGTCGAGACGATCGACATCGCCTCGGCCGCCAGCTGGCGCGGCGAGGTTTCCACCGGGTCGATATCGATCCGCCCGGCCTGGATGCGCGACAGGTCCAGAATATCCTCGATCAGGGCCAGCAGATGGCGGCCGCTGGCCAGAATGTCGCGTGCATAGCCGGTGTAGCGCGGGTTGCCGACGGGGCCCAGCATCTCGGTCGCGATCATGTCCGAAAACCCGATCACCGCATTCAAGGGCGTGCGCAACTCGTGGCTCATATTGGCCAGGAAGCGATCCTTGACCGCATTGGCGTCGGCGAGCGCGCGATTGGCACGCAGAAGCTCGGCCGTCCGCACCGCCACCCGGCTTTCCAGCTGCAGATTGGCGGCTTCGACCTGAAGGCGCAGATGGCGTTCCTGCTCCCGGCTGCGGCGCAGGCGGCGGAACATGACGATCGCGGACGGGATGGCGAAGCTGAAGCCCAGTAGCGAGGCGCCGGCGGCGATGGTGAAATTCTCGTCGGCAGCCGAAAGCCGCGCAGAAATCCGCTGGCCGATCTGGGTCTGCGCCAGGGCGATCTGCTGGCGCGCCAGATCGACCGCCTGCATCTGCCGCGCTTCCGCGGCCATCAGAACCTCGTCATCGGCGCGCGCCTGGCGGAGGTGGATCACCCGGTCCATGCTCCGGAACGCCTCTTCCAGCATCGCCGTCATCACGCTGCACCCGGCACCGCTGTCGGCCTTTTCCGCCTCTGCCAGACGTGCCAGCTGACCGAAGGCGACCGGTGCGCTGCCACGGGTGCGGCGGTAGTCATCGAGCGCCTCCGCCGTCTGCAGGCGCAGGTATCGCCCCTGCGTGACCTCGGTCTCCTGAAGCAGATGCAGCAGGCTGTCGGTTTCCCGCATCAGCGCGTCGCCGTCGGCCACCGCACGGGTCGACGAGATCACGCCGAAGCCGGCCCAGATCTGCAGGGCCAGCATCAGCGTCATCAGGCCCGCGAGCCCCGCGATCCAGATCTGCGACCCGAGGCCGGACATACCCTTGCGGGCTGCCGCCGGATCGGCTGCGTCGCGCGCCATTTAACCTCCAGGACCGGCATGTGGTGGAGCTTTGCTTTATCCTGGATAGAAAACGACAGGAAGCATGAAGAAAGCGTTTGGAAGATGATGCCGGAACGCGAAAACTTGTGATGAAGACCCCGGTACCTGCGGATGCCATCCATCCGACGGCTTCGTCTCGATGGAATGATCATTTCCGAAATACACCCTGTGGTGCCACACCGGGTGATCCGGACGAAGGGGAGGATGAGATGCCGATACCACGGCACGCAGACCTCGTGCGGCGGCGTTGCCGGATGCGGAGCATCGCATGACCGGCGGCCTGCTCGCCCTTGCGATCAACGTCGTGGTGTCGGGGCTGTTCGCCGCCGTCTTCCTGCTGATCGCCCGCTCGCACCCGGCCTTCCGGCATCTGGGCTGGATCGCCGCCGCCTGGGGGGTGGGCACCGGGGCGCCGGCCGCAGAGGTTCTGCTGCGGGTCACCCCCTGGACCACGGTCTTATCGTTCACCGGCTATGCCTGTTTCTCGGCCGGTGCCCATCTTCTGGCGCGTGGGCTGGCCCGCCACTACCGTCGCACCCTGCCCCGCTGGCTGTTGCCGGCAAGCTTCGCCGCATCGCTGATCATCCGCCTGGCGATCTGGGGCGGTGAGCGCAACACCATGCCTTACGAGCTGTACTATCAGCTGCCCTTCGTGACGGCGCTGGCGATCTCAGAGTCCGTCCGAGAAGTTATCTATGATTTCCGGCTCCTTGCGATTCTCCGCATCATGATCCGGATCATGGCGAGGCGGAGGAATGCCAAAGCCAT